>MDSV01205595.1_pt1 | contig 10326 bp, 9 predicted proteins | sample 810851 | NCBI WGS metagenome assembly MDSV01 (sample SAMN05326640, study PRJNA326480) | marine metagenome | isolation source: seawater | place: Atlantic Ocean: North East | collected 2012
TCTTCTGGTCCTTTTGTTAGCACCAAAGGTACAAACCAATTGGATCTCACAGCGGCACATGACGGTTCTTCAACTGTAACATTATCAGCGGCATCTACTTCAGGTGGTTCAACCAAAGTAAACGCATACAGAATTCACATGAAGGCTCCTACTGGACAAACAGATAATTTAGATACTTGGGCAAAAGGAACATACCGAGGAGCAAAATATTATATTTCTGCAAAAGAAACTGTAACTGGTTACACTAGCAATATAGAATGTTTAGTTGTCCATGATGGAACAACTGCTTATATAAATGATTTTAATGAACATTTTTCACACGTATCTTTGGTTACTTTAACAGCAGATATTAGTGGAGGTGATGTTAGATTGAGATGTGCGGGTAACATACCCGACGTCAAAGTTAAATTCTACAGAATACGATTGGCAGACAGTGAATCCAGTGCCGAAACGACCGACACTAAACTGATTGACACAGTAACAGTATCAAGTTCTGCCACAGCAATAGATACTTTTATAGATTCAACTTATACAGGTGCTCATTATGTTGTTATAGGATATAATGCCAGTGAAGGCACAGCAGAAATACAAGAAGCAAATGTTTTAACAAACGGTACAACTGCTTTCTTGTCTCACGCAAACCATGTTTCAAGTAAATCAACACCGATGCTTGTACTGTCAGCGGCTCATGATGGATCAAACACAGTTACTATTAGTGCGGCATCAACTGCAGGCGGTAGCACAACTGTTAATGCATACAGAATACATATGTTACGTGGTGATGCTTTCCAATACGACGTGCTAGATAGTATTGGATACGCAGGATACCCTTTGGCAAACTATATCGTTGTAGGAAAAAATGCGGCCAACGAATCTCAGATAGCAGAACTAATGGTTGTGTCTGACGGCACAGCACCATATATTTTACAGGAAGGTACAAACATAAGCACTCATTCAACTACAAGTCCGTTGATGACTTTCACAACTGCACACAACGGAAGTAATGTTGAACTAAGGGCAGAAAATACACAACAAAACACAGACACCACGGTTAATATGTACAAGATACGTTTAGCCAGAGCGGCAGGTAATCCAAGTTCTATTGCAACTTTGGATAGTTGGTCTGCCAGCACATACAGAGGTGCAAAATACACAGTTTCAATTAGTGATTCGGGCAGTGGTGCTCTTGGTTTATACGAAACACTAGATGTAAATCTTACACACGACGGTTCGACAGTTTATATTTCAACCTTTGGTAGGGTTACAAATCATACCGGAGACATGGTCACGTTTTCTGCTGATATTGACAGTGGAAATGTTAGACTCAGAGCAACGATAAGTAATACTAATACACACACAGTTACAGTGGTAAGAAAGGTTATGGACGCATAATGGCACAACAAACGTTAAATGTAGGATCAAACGCAAACGACGGAACAGGTGATACGTTAAGAGCCGCAATGATCAAGGTGAATGACAATTTCACCGAAGTTTTTGCCGCTCCGGGTATTTCTGGAGATACTATTGCAATCAGTGGAAATAATATTACTGCTGTTAGAAGTGATGATGACTTAAATTTTAGACCATCAGGTGCAGGAGCCGTAACAACACCAGCATTTAGATTCAACGGAAATAATATTGAAGGTATTAGAACAAACGAAGATATTAATTTAGTACCATCAGGAACAGGATCAGTTGTATTTGGTGCAATTAAAATTTCAGGAACTACAATTAGTTCAGATGACTCATCAACTATCAATTTAAATGATGGTTTACGTGTTGATGGACAAATGAACGTTGAAGGATCAACTACTTTGACAGGTGCGGCAACACTAGAAAGTACTTTAGGTGTTGCTTCAGGACTTACAACTCTGTCAACTTTAACTGTAACAAGCACATCCACACTTACCGGCACAGTAACAATAGATAATTTAACAATTAATGATAATATTATTGCATCGGCATCAAATGCTGATATTAGGTTAGAACCAGGCGGAACTGGTGCTGTAACTATTAGCAATTTAACTATTGATGATAACATTAATATCACCGATAATATTATTAAGACAACAGTATCAAATTCAAACTTGCAATTATCAGGAAATGGTTCAGGGACAGTTGAGATAGTATCAGGATTAACAACTGCGGCAATAACCACTGTTGGTAACGTAGGTATAACTGGAACAGAAACTATAACTGGACAATTAGATGTTGACTATGTTAGAATTAAAGACAATACAATTACAACAAATGCTTCAAATGCCAATTTAGAAATTTCTGCAAATGGATCAGGTGTTGTTAAAATAGACGATGTTGATATAGGTGGAGGAGCAATTGATAATACACCGATTGGAGCAACAACTCCTGCCGCTGGAACATTCACAACACTTTCAACAACTGCTTCTGTAATAATAGATGGTGTTACAATCAACGATAACACAGTTTCAACAAATGCATCAAACGCCGACTTGCAATTGACAGGAAATGGTTCAGGATCAGTAACAATTAGTGGTTTTACTTTTCCAACTGCAGATGGAACAACCGGACAGTTTTTAAAAACAGACGGTCTTGGTGCACTATCTTGGGGAGCGGCGGGTGCCACATTAAACCATTCTGATATTGCAGACGCAACCACAAGTGTTGCAAGTTCAACAACCACTGTGATGAACACTTTTGATAAAACTGTATATAGAAGTGCAAAATATTTTATATCAATAGCAGATGCAACAAACAGCAGATTTGAAATAGTTGAAGCAAATGTCACACATGATGGGTCAAATGCCTATATTGCCAGTTTTGGATCAACAACCAATTACACTGCACCATTATGCACATTTACCGCTGACATAGACAGTGGAAATGTACGGGTTCTTGTAACAAATATATCAAATAACACCACTGTATTCAAATTCCAAAGAACAGCAATAGACGTATAAAATCACATTCGGTTTATAAAATTTCCGCTAAATAATCATACAAAAGGAATTTATATATGGCACAACAATCAATTAATGTAGGAACATCTGCTAATGACGGCACAGGTGATCCGTTAAGAACAGCATTCAATAAAATTAATTCAAACTTTACGGAGTTATACGGAACATCCGCATTTGACACACAGGTTACAATTTCAGGAAATTCTATATCAGCAAATGAATCAAATGCTGATTTAGTTTTAAACGGAAGTGGAACAGGCGGCATTGTTACTGGTGCTATAAGAATAGACGGAACATCATTAAGTTCAACCGATTCAACACAAATTAACATAAATGAAAATTTAGATGTAGGTGGAAACATCACAGCATCAGGAGATATTACTGCGACAGGAAATATATTCGCCAAAGGAAATATTAATTTGGGAGATGCCGCAGGAGACCAAACAAAAGTTACTGGTGTATTTGAAGCAGACCAATTACAAATCGATGGTACTACAATGACAAGTACTGTCACAAATGGTGACGTTACTATTACAGGAAATGGTTCAGGTGGTGTTAACATTGACAATTTAACTTTCAATGATAACTCAATTACATCGGCATCAAACGCAGATATTAATTTAACACCAGGCGGAACAGGAAACATAGTTGCAGGTGCAGTTACAATTAATGGCACAACTTTAAGTGCCGCTGATTCATCTTCGATAACTGTTGCAGAAGCATTAGATGTTACAGGTGCATTAACAGGAACATCGGCATCTTTAAGCACAACACTCGCAGTGACAGGTGCAACAACTTTATCAGGTGCAACAACAGTTAATAATAGTTTAACAGCAACGTCATTAATGACAAACACAATATCTTCAAATGGTTCTAATGCTGATTTAAGCATACAACCAAGTGGTACAGGTGATGTTGTTATAAGTGCATTAAGAGTTAATGGTACAACATTAGATTCTTCTGACTCAACAGTAATTACGGTGGCAGAAACATTAAACGTTACTGGAACATTAAACACAGCAGATGTCAGCACAACAGGTGCAACAACAGTTTCAGGAGCATTAACGGCAGGTTCAATTAACGTTGGTGACTTGAACATCTCAGCAGACGGTACAATTACAACTGACACGAACGGTGATATTAATATTAATCCTGCAGGATCAGGTGTGGTTGTTTTAAGTTCTGATGTTACGCACACAGGAACACAAACTACAACAGGACAATTAAACGTTGACAGTTTAAGATTAGACGGAAATGTAATATCAGCAACTGCAGGAAGTATAACACTTTCACCAGCATCGGGATCTAACTTGGTGTTAGGAGCATCAGGTGGCGGTATAGTTACTGCAACTGAAATACAAGCAACATTAGGTGAATTTACTACTTTAAGATGTGATGCACTTCAAAGTGATACTTCAAATGGTAATATTACTATCAGTGCCCAAGGTACAGGTATAGTAGCCATTTCACCACAAGTAACTTTAACAGGATCTTTTAAACAGGCAATACATACTATCACAGCCACAGATGCAATTACTGAGGCAGAACACTCAGGTAGAACATTATTACTTGGTGAAGTGGGTGGAAACGCAAATGTAGTTTTGACACTTCCAGATGCTACAGGTTCAGGAAACATTTATCACTTTATTGTAAGTGTTGCAATGGGCGGATCAACTACATATAAAATTCAAGTTGCTGACGCAGACAACACTATCGCAGGTCAAATAATGTATCTAGACGAAGACGGAACTGCTGTTACTTCATTTCCAACAGTGGCGGCTTCTGATACAATCACTTTAAACAGTGGTACTCAAGGCGGATTGGTTGGTGATACATTAACACTTATTGATATAGCCACAGACAAATACGCGGTATCCGGACAAATGAGAGTATCTGCTGGTGCCAATCCAGCGACGCCATTTACTGCGGCAGTATCGTAATAAATACTTACATATGTTCAAAGTAGGAAAAAATATTACAGTAAATGCAGACCAAGTTTTAGAATTCAGAGGTCTAAACGATGCCGGAGAAGAAATCAAAATTGGACAGATCAAAGGCAGTATCAAAGATAACAAAAAAGGCAATGACCAAAGCGTCATAACAATTATTGGACGTAAGGACGGACAGCACAAACCTTTATTGACTGTTGCCAACAATGCCATTTATGCCCATCACAATGTGCCATTATGCCTACAAAACACGGGCGGTAAGAAAACTTTTTTGTCTGGCAAATCAAGCACAAAGAGACATATCGATCTACCCGACGATAACGGTGAACTCATGATCAATAACAAAGGCAAAGTTATGGCAACTGACTTACCTACAAGTGATCCCAACAATGCGGGTCAACTCTGGAACGATAGCGGCACAGTTAAAATTAGTGCTGGATAATACAGAATAATAATATCCTAAATCGCAATAAATACTGACGAAGGAGTAAGTTCTAATGTCAACACCAGTGTGGACAACCACAGCAGGTAAAATTGCGTCAATCGACGAACAAGTAGCATATTCGCTACAATTAGAAGCGAATACGACCGATTCTACGGCTATCACTTACTCTTTAATAGCAGGAAGCCTACCTTCAGGAATGGAACTTACTTCAACAGGCTTACTGACAGGAATTCCAGCCGAGGTTTCGAAAAGAACTAGATACACCTTCGTAGTACGTGCCACGGCTGGAACAAAAATTACAGACAGAACTTTTTACCTTGACGTTTCTGGTGCAGATGCACCAACATTTACCACTGCATCCGGACAACTTAAAATGGAAGATTCCACAAGAGTTGGATTATACTGGATACTTGATGGTGCAAGTTTAAGTGTACAACTTCAAGCCACTGACGCAGACACCAGAGCAGGACAGCAATTAGTTTATGAACTAGTGCAAGGTGACCTACCACCAGGTATTACCATGACATCAACTGGTTTAATATCAGGTATTGTTCAACTTACACAAGATATATTTGCAAAAGCAAGGGGTGGATACGATAATAATAATGAAGCATACGATGATGTTATCTATGATAAAACAGTCACATCAAAAAGTATTTCAAGAAACTTTGACTTTATTGTTAGAGTTTCAGATGGTACAAGTTGGGTTGAACAAAACAATTCAATATTTGTATATTCAGCAGATTATTGGAGAGTTTCAAACACACAAATAACAATTGATATGACCATTGTTGATGGTTCACCACTGACCATGGATTTAAGTTCTAGCAGAAGACCAGTATTTAAAACAGCATCAGATCTTGGCACATTTAGACATGACAACGAAGTTGTTATTAAAATTGATGTTGAAGATTTTGATCCTTTACAGGCAGATCTAGACTATTCTTTATTGTCCGGATCATTGCCAAGTGGATTATCATTGAACACAAACAATGGAGAAATAGCAGGAAGATTGCCAACACAATCAGCAGTGCAGGAAGATTACTCATTTGTTGTGAGAGCAAACAGAGTTGTAACAACAGGAGTAAATGTATTTTCAGATCAAACATTTACTATGAAAGTAATTGGAGAAATAAACATAGGTATATCATTCTTTACTCCTTCAAATATAGGAACACTGACAGCAGATATTCCAAGTTTACTTTCAATTGAAGCAGTATCAGATAATGCAAACAGAGTTTTCACTTATACAGTAACATCTGGATCATTACCGACAGGAATTACATTATCCAAGTCTGGAAATTTAATAGGAACAATTGATCCAAGTGACTTTACGGATTCTACAAGATCGTTTACATTTACAGTTACAGTGAGCGATCAATATCAAGCATCTGCATCAACAAAAGAATTTACACTTGAAGTTGATATACCATTCACTACTGTTGAATACGGTAGCATGATGGGACATTCAACATCATTTATTGATCAAAACATATTTTATAAAATTGCACAGGATTCAGATATAAATTCACCAAATTATATCTTTAGAGGAGAAGATACAAACTACGGAATGAAAGCATCTCCTGAAATATTATTACTTGCAGGATTACAACAACAAACACTTACAACATTCCAACAGCAAATGGAACAAAATCATGCACCTAAAAGACTAAGATTTGGTGATTTAAAAACAGCAATAGCAAAACAAGATGGAAAAATAGTTTACGAAGTTGTATATTTAGAAATGAAGGACGAACTTGTTAACAATGACGGAGATGCAATAGGTTCATCCTTTAATTTGCGTACAGAAGTAACAAAATCAATTTTAGGTCCAAGAGCAGGAACAACAAATTTAACTGCTGACGCTGACGAGTATAATGTAACAACTAATAGTGGTCTATCTTTTAGTACTTCCGGTTCAAAAGTTAGATTTGCAAGTCAACTGTCATCAGATCTAGGCATAATTGCTACTTTATATCCGAACGCAGTTGAAAATATGAGAACAAGAATGAAAAGTTTAGGACATAAAGAATGGACACATTTACCACTTTGGATGAGAACTATCCAATCTGGAGGAAAAGCACCACTAGGTTATATACTGGCTGTACCAATTTGTTTTTGCAAACCTGGAACTTCGTCATTATTAAAAAAGAGAATTGAAGATAAAAATTTGACATTTAAAAATATAGAATTTGTAATTGACAGATACCAAATTAGCAAGTCAACAGTATCGCCTGCAACATTTACAGCAGACGGTTCTACAACAGACTTTGAACTTAATGAGATTGTCCATCAAGAAGACATACTTGTTAAGAAAGGCGATGTTGTTGTATATGTTGGCGATAATGTGACTGCAGACAATAATATTGATCCAACATATCTAAGAGCAGATTCACAACTTAGATCTGCGGATCATGAACACGAAATATCACTTACTCATAACGCATCAGATAAAAAAACTACTGTATCGTTTGTAAATGCACCTGACTCTGGAACAATAATAAGGGTGGGCAGAGGTGCTGATAAATATCTAGTGTTTAGAAACAAAGGAATTTAATAAATGGCAAGTAATATAGTACCTGGTAATATTGATGGAAGTTTTCCTAAAGCAGGACAAGACAATAGTTCTCAAGGTTTTAGAGATAACTTTCAATCAACAAAAAATAATTTTACAGAAGCAAAAACTGAAATAGAAGCACTGCAGGCCAACAAGGCTAGCCTAGATGGAAGTAGTGATTTCCAAAACAACGAAGTCCTTAAAGCAAAATTTAAAAACACTTCTGAAGAAGTTTATGGTCATGGAACCACAGGTGGTAGTATTACATTAAATCACAACAACGGTCATTACCAAACTATTACCACAAATGCATCAGTAACATTAGCATTCACAAACTTTCCAGCAGGAGCAAAAGGAAGAATAATTTTAGATATCACTTATGTGTCAAACGCACACACAATCACAATACCCACTGCGGTAATTGTTGCTGATAACGTAACAGGTGGTGACGGTTCTTCTGACACAATTACTGTTGTAAATTCAGGCAGATATCTATACGAGTTTATATCACCAGATGGCGGAACAACTATCTTGATGCATCAACTCGGTAAAATGTACGTCTAATAGGAGAGGGTAATGTTCTACCATCCATTGCAGGAAGAAATAGGTAATTTATCCGACGAAGATATTTCAAAAAGAATAAAAGACCTTTCAAGAAAAGTTGGAATAGCAAGACGTGGAAGAAACCCTGAAATGTTAGCAAACTTACAAAAGGCACTTGCAACTTATCAAGATGCTATAAGACAGAGACGTGTAGAGGAATGGCACAAAAATTATAAGAAGGCCAGAAACGAACCAGATATGGGCGACCTCATCAACATGGAATAGTAAGTAAGTTTAATGTCAAACAGTTTTACGTGGAAAACAAAATTCAAATCAATTATTATTGTTGATGGAGAATTATTTTCAAATGAATATAATGTTAATGTTCATATCACTCCACACACAGCAAATCTAAAAGAGCAGACAGATTATTTTGAGAGGTTGAAAAATCTTTTTGAACAAATGTTTGCAAATACAATTACCACTTGGAGAGATGAAAAACTTTATCACACTCTTAAAAAAGTGTCAAACAATAGATTTATAGAATTACCAAAACCTCCTTATGATCAGATAATGGCGGCAGTGTGTTTTTGTAAAGCAAACGCAGTACTTGATTCGGTAATTACCGTCAGCAAATTAGATTTATCATCATGGCAAGGTGATGGTATTACATATTCAGTTGACAGAGACAGCAAAGAACTGTTATTATTAGACATACCAAATTGGTTCTCAGACAAATACAAAGACTTTGATCCATGGTGGTTAAGGGCAGACACGGCAACATATGATCAAGAATTTGACAAAGGCATATACACAGGACACTTCAGTTGGAACAACACAAAGAAAATATCTGTTGACAAGAAGCACGAAGAACATGCTAAAATATTCGAGTTTAACCCGAAAGTTTTAGATGGTGGCAAAAATAAAAATAAATGAAACAGGTGATTGTATCTTTACAGAGCAAGATGCAATAGAGTTGCTATACACAGATCCATCTTTTGATATATCAAAATTATATTTTGACAACACAGAACAGTACAATAATAGTGTGTCAAAAACAGCATTAAATTATTCTAAATTAAAAGAACTTCCAGAGAGACCGGCAGTAGATATTTTTGATAAGAATAACATCGAAAACTGGTATATGCCTGAACAGTATTACCAAATAGATGTTCTTGATTGGTTGTTGGCCAAATGTCAAACCCAGGAAGAAAAGGATAGAGTAAATTTAGAGTACAAATTATTCGAACAAAAAAAATTTATAAAAGTTTTACAATTTTTAATATACTTCGTAGATACATTGAGAAAAAATAACATAGTATGGGGAGTTGGCAGGGGCAGTTCTGTTGCAAGTTTTTGTTTATTCTTAATTGGCATACATAAAATCAACCCACTACAATACAATTTAAATATTACTGAATTTTTACGATGATAAGTAATATTAAATAGGAGCATATAATATGGTAGCAAGACCAACAAGAAAAAGAATGTATAGATCGATGCAGGGAAGAATGATCGATATTGAAAAATTAAGAGCGGCAAATGAAGATATTAGAGCAGTTGGTAATATGAATGTAAATGCAAGGGGTGACGTTTTAGGAAAAGGCGGACAAGTTGCAACTACAAAGGCTAAAGTTATTGCAAAATATTATGAACAGCCAAAAGGTAGAGTAGACGATACACCGATGAGGGCAAGACCCACACCTGCAAGAAAAACTCCACCGGCACCAAGAGCAGTAGAAACAAAATCACAACCTATTGCACCAACACCACAAGCAAGAGCACCTAGACAGTCTAAACCTAAAGCAACACCAAAAAAAGGTATTGACGCGGCTCTTGACGGAATAGAATAATCAATATATAATACTTCTATATGGGACAAATAGAAGACTTACA
>MDSV01210395.1_pt1 | contig 10325 bp, 9 predicted proteins | sample 810851 | NCBI WGS metagenome assembly MDSV01 (sample SAMN05326640, study PRJNA326480) | marine metagenome | isolation source: seawater | place: Atlantic Ocean: North East | collected 2012
AGACCAAACAGGTACTCGATATTGTAGTTAATTCCCTTTACAAGGATAAAGAAATCTTCGTCAGAGAATTAATCTCAAATGCCTCAGACGCATTAGAAAAATTGCGTCGTTTACAAATCACCGAGAAAGATATTCAGGATGATGAACTCGAGCATGAGATAAAGGTAACCACAGATGAAACCGGAAAAACTTTAACCATTCAGGATTTTGGCCTGGGAATGGACAAAGATGAATTAATAGAAAACCTTGGTACAATTGCCCACTCCGGGTCAAAGGCTTTTATGGAAGCTCTTAAATCAGATGGTGAGAACAATGATAACCTGATTGGTAAATTCGGAGTTGGTTTCTACAGTGTTTTCATGGTTGCAGATAAAGTTCAGGCTTTTACCAGAACTTGGAAAAAAGATGGTCTTGGACAATGCTGGCAAAGTGACGGCAGCGGTTCGTACTCAATCGAAGACGCCAATGACCAGCAGCGTGGAACAAAAGTTATCATAAACCTTAAAGAAGAATTTGCTGAGTACGCAAAGGAAGACCGTATTAAGGATATAATCAAGAAATACTCTGCATTTGTCCAGTTCCCTGTCTCTGTTAATGGCGAAAAAGTTAACACTGTCGATGCAATTTGGCTTCGTTCTAAAAAGGATATAACAGACGAAGAGTATGAGGAATTTTACAAATTCCAATCAAATGATTATGAAGCCCCACTAATGCGGATGCACTTCAGTGCTGATGCCCCGTTGGAAATTAACTCGCTTCTCTTTGTTCCCAAAAGAAATATGGAGAAAATGGGCATGTTCCGTAATGAAAACAAAGTAGCTCTACATTGCCGGAAAGTTTTAATTGACCCAGAACCGAAATCACTTTTTCCCGAGTGGCTCCGTTTCCTCAAGGGTGTCGTAGACAGTTCTGATCTGCCCCTTAATGTTTCCCGCGAGGTAATGCAGGACAGTGAACTGCTCCGTAAGCTCAACCAAGTACTGACTAAACGCTTCCTTCGTTTCCTCAATGAACAATCAAAAAAAGAAGCGGACACATACCTCGAGTTTTGGAAAGAATTTGGTATACTACTTAAAGAAGGTGCAGCAACGGACTTCACTTACAAAGAAGACTTGGCCAAATTACTTCGTTTTGAATCCACTGCTCTCGAACCTGGCAAACTGACCGGTTTGGATGAGTACATCGACCGAATGGCTAAGGATCAAAAAGAAATTCTTTTCCTTTTTGGTAAAAGTAGAGAATCCATCGAGGCAGGTCCCTACCTCGAAGCACTTAAAGCACGGAGTTTGGAAGTGCTACTTCTCACTGAACCAGTTGATGAATATGTCATGCAATCAGTTCGAGAGTACAAAGAGAAAAAAATTATTTCAGCAGATTCGGAAGAGCTAAAATTGGAAAAATTGGACGAAGCACCCAAAGGGAAAGCCATGACCAAGAAAGACACTAAGTCTTTATGCAAGTGGCTCAAGGAAACTCTAAAGGAAAAAGTTTCCGATGTGGAGACAGGTGAGCGCCTGATCGACAGCCCAGTATGTATCGTTGGCGGAGACGGGATGGGTGGTGCATCCGCACGCAGAGTGATGAAGATGATGCAGGGAGGCGACGGAATGCCCTCAGCCCCTGTAAAACTGCAGGTCAATCAAAGACATCCAATTATCAAAGGACTTTCGAATTTAGTACAATCAGATAGCGATACCGCAGAACTAATTGCGAATCAGTTATTGGACAACGCACTTGCCACAGCTAATTTACTAGATGACCCGCGCGAAATGATTGCACGGAGTTATCAAGCTATCGAAAAGCTCGCTAATCAATAGCTTTGAATATTCTTATTGGAGAATCGATACCCTGTTAATTGAAAAATTGATATTGCGAAATTTTTAAAAGCATGAGTAAATTCGCACCATGAGTAAAAATTTTCCCATAAAAAGAATCCTGCTAGGATTTTCGGTCACCTTAATTCTATTTGTTTTTTCCTCATGCACTCGAGGAGGAACAAATCCATTTGCGAAGGACGATACAGAAGTGAATGAAAATGTAAAAAACTTGATGGGTTTAGCCGTGGGTATGACCAAAAATCAAGTCTTTTCTCTTGCTGGGGTCGCCAACTACATGGAAGGATATGATTGGGGAAGTGCATGGTTCTACAAAATCCGTAAAGGTGGAAATGAAGGCAGCTTGGCAAACAAAGATGTACAGGAGAAGTATATGCCTGTCGTGTTCGATAATACAGATCGTGTAATGGGTTATGGCTCGAAATTTTATGAGCAAACCTTAGACGATCTGGGTACTGGGCAATTCTAAATTCTTTTTGATTCTTAATATTGTCGATTGACGGACGGAGAAAATTTCGTTTTACTTATACGCTTTTCTCTAAAACACTATGAAAACTACTCTTGCCAAAGCAGAAACTACCACTCACGGGTGGAAAATCGTGGATGCTAAAGATCAAATCCTTGGAAGACTTGCCGTCTCCATAGCCAACTCACTTCGTGGTCGTGATAAACCAACATATACACCCCATGTAGACACGGGAGATTTTGTTGTCGTCATCAACGCATCCAAAGTCAAGTTAACCGGAGCAAAAGAAGAGCAGAAGAAATATATGTTCTACAGTGGCTACATGGGTGGGGAAAAATACAGGAATGTTGCCGACTTTAGAGAAAATCGTCCCGAGTTTATTATAATGAACGCAGTTAAGGGAATGTTGCCTAAAAATAAATTAGCAAGCCGGATGCTCACCAAGTTAAAAGTATACCCCGGTGAAGAGCACCCTCACTCTGCTCAACAACCAACACCCCTTTCCACATAATTAAATTTTATGAGTGCAAAATCAAAGACAGACGAATTTATAGCTACCGGAAGAAGAAAAACCAGCACTGCTCGTGTACGCATCAAACAAGGAACTGGTATTTTTGTCATCAACGGAAAAGACTACGCTGAGTATTGCTCTACTGAGCAAAATCGTAAAATTGTATTATCCCCACTCGCCACCATTGATATGGTAGGAGGTGTCGATGTAACTGTAAATGTTTCCGGCGGAGGCGGTTCAGGACAGGCTGGTGCAATCCGTCACGGATTGTCTAGAGCTTTAGAAAAAATGGATTCCGAACTTCGAGTGCCCCTCAAAAAAGCGGGCCACATGCGACGAGATCCTCGTAAAATTGAAAGAAAGAAAACAGGTCAACCTGGGGCACGGAAGAGATTCCAATTTTCGAAACGATAAACATTATTTAATACTTTTTATTTCAACCCCTCGGAACTCCAACCGAGGGGTTTGTTTTTTTAACAGCGCTAACATTTTTATTCCAACTATATGAATGCTACAATTGTAGGTGCATCTGGCTATTCTGGCAGAGAATTAGTTTCCCTTCTAGTTAATCACCCCGAAGTCACACTTTCACAGGTAACTTCCAGGGCTCTTGCGGGTCAAAGTGTTCACAGTGAAATCCCAAATGTTCGTGGCAAGGTGAAAGATCTGTGCTTTTCAAATCCATCTATTAGGGAATTAACCGAAAAGTCGGAATGTGAATTATTCTTTCTTGCCCTACCCCATGGCACCGCTGCTTCCTATGCAGTTCCATTATTGGAATCCGGTAAAAAAGTAATTGATCTGTCAGCAGACTTTCGGTTAACAACTTCGGATAGGTACGAAGAGTTCTACGGTTCCCCACACCCATCTCCTCAGTGGTTAGCAAAGGCAGCCTATGGATTACCTGAAATTCATTCGCTATCATGGGAGAAATCTCCCTTGATCGCATCGCCTGGTTGCTACCCGACCAGTATACTCATTCCTCTGTTTCCTCTTTTGCAAAGTAAACTGATACAAAAGCAAGATATTATTGCCAACAGCATGAGCGGAGTGAGCGGTGCAGGAAGAAATGCTACTGTGAAATTGCTTTTTTGCGAAAGAAATGAGAGTGCCAGTGCCTACGGGTTACCCAAACACCGCCATTTATCCGAAATTGAGGAGCAACTCTCAATTGCAGCAGAAAAACAAGTTATTATATCATTCCATCCCCACCTTGCACCGATGAACCGTGGAATTTGCTCTACCATTTCATCTGTGTCTGAAGGTAAGCTCAAACGGAACACCATTATTGAATGCTGGAAAGAATTCTATAATGATCGGAAATTTGTTCATATACTTGATGAAGGCGAATTCCCTGATGTTAAGAATGTGGTTGGCACCAACCGGATTGATATTGCTGTAAATGAAGACCACCGGACAGGCAGATACATAATTTGTTCCGCTGAGGATAATCTCTTAAAAGGTGCAGGAGGCCAGGCAGTGCAGTCAATGAACATCTGTCAGGGGTATGACGAAGGAACTGGACTGCCATGAAATTCTACGAAGATGGCGAGGCACTAACTGATCCTCAGGGATTTTTCTGTTCCGGTGTCCATTGCGATGTCAAAGGAGCACGGGACGGCAAATTGGACCTTGGTATCATTTATTCGAAAAAACCATGTAATGCGGCAGGGGTTTTCACCACCAATGATGTACAGGCAGCCCCGGTTCGATACTCAAAAACACTGGTAGCAAAGAGCGAAAGTACTTTTCATGCAATTCTCGCCAATAGTGGGAATGCAAATGCCTGCACAGGGCAACAGGGAGAGAAAGACAATCTTAAGATGGTGTCAGAGGTAGCAAGGCAGCTTGACATTGAAAAAAACCAAGTCCTTGTTTGCTCCACGGGCAGAATTGGCATTCCTTTACCAATGAGTCGTTTGACAGCAGGAATTCGAGATGCAAGTGAAGATATAATAGATGAGTGTGAAGGAGCGAGAGCTTTTCAGGAAGCTATTCTGACCTCAGACACCTGTACGAAATCATGCTCTGCCAAAATTAAAACCTCACTCGGGGAGGTGACCATTGGTGGAGTCGTTAAAGGGGCTGGGATGATCGAGCCCAATATGGCCACTATGCTCGCTTTTATTACGACTGACATCGGTGTTAAGAATATGGAACTTAAAAAAATCCTCAGTGATGCAGTCGAGCATTCTTTCAATCGAATTACGATTGATGGAGATATGAGCACTAATGACACTGTTCTCATCCTGGCAAATGGAGCATCTGGGTGTGAACTATCTAAAGAGTCGAAATCTGTTCAAAAATGCTTTGCCGAGGCAGTTAATGCAATCTGCTCCTGTCTTGCCAGGAAATGCGTGACAGACGGTGAGAAAGTGACAAAATTTGTAAAAGTTAAAATCAAGGGAGCCAAGGATACCAATTCAGCGATGAAAGTAGCAAGATGTGTATCCAACTCGCTCCTTGTGAAATCCTCTTGGTATGGATCCGACCCTAATTGGGGCAGAATTGTTGATGCCGCCGGATATGCCAAGGTTGGGCTACGCTTTGAAATGTTAAGTATGTTTTACAATGAGTGCCCTGTATTAAAAAATGGGACACCACTGGTTGAAAATAAATCAAAATGGAAAGAAATAGTTTCAGCCAAAGAATTTTCAATCATTCTCGAATTAAATATGGGGAACGCTGTTGGTGAGATTTGGAGTAACGATTTAAGTGAGGAGTATGTTAACTTTAATAAAAGCGAATGATGCCTGATATGGAAGAAAGTAAAAGAAAAGCCAGCATCCTTGTTGAAGCACTCCCTTATGTAAGGAGGTTTAGGGGGGCGATCTTTGTGATCAAATATGGAGGTAGCTTCATGGATTCTCCTGATCCACTAGTTCGGTCACGCGTAGCACAGGACTTAGTTTTTTTGCACTTCGTAGGAATTAAAGTTGTGGTCGTACACGGCGGCGGGAAAGCAGTGACCCGAGCACTCGCAAACAAGGGAATCGAGCCAAATTTTGTCGATGGCTTAAGGGTTACTGGTAAAGAAACAATTGAAGTGGTGGATGATGTTCTCAACGGATCAGTTAACGAAGAAGTTGCCTCTTTTGTATCGAACTATGATTGCCGTGTGAAAAGAATTCCGGGCAAGCAAATCCTTTCTTGCTCTAAGCTTTCCCATCCATCTGACCTTGGATTTGTGGGAGAAATTAATTCCGTTCAAACTGATCCAATCCTGGAAGCCCTTGAATCTGACACAATGCCCATTCTTTCCTCAACAGGTTCGGATGAAACCGGTCAATGTTACAATATAAATGCAGATACAGCCGCAGCACAAATCGCTATTGCCTTAAAGGCAAGGCGATTAGTATACCTATCCGATGTTCCGGGCTTACTTCAAGATCCTAGTGATCCAAGCTCGCTACTATCAAGTCTTGCAGTTGGTCAGGTTGAACCACTCAAAAAAAAGGGTGTGATTGCAAAGGGAATGTTGCCAAAGGTAAACAGTGCGGTTGAGGCACTTAACCAAGGAGTCAACCGGGTGCATTTCATTGACGGTAGACTTGCCCACAGCATACTACTCGAAATCTTCACGGATCAAGGAATTGGTACCGAGATCATACACTCGTAATATTTTTGTGATATGAATCCAGAGCACGAAAAGTTTTTAATAAGTAATTATGCGAAGCCTGCACTGGAGATTGTGAAGGGAGAAGGCAGTTATCTTTGGGACTCAAATGGAACAAAATTTCTCGACTTCACTTCTGGAATTGCAGTAACGAATATCGGTCACGGACACAAGCATTGGATCAAAAAGGTTACAAAGCAGGCTGAAGAACTCACTCACTGTTCCAATCTCTTTTCGATTCCTGAGCAAGTTAAACTTGCCAAGAGGCTTGTAGATAAAATTGGTCCTGGTAAAGTTCTCTTTTGCAACAGCGGAGCCGAGGCAAACGAGGCAATGATTAAATTTTCCCGGCTGGTAGGAAAGAAAAACGCCGCAGAGAAAACTAAACTTCTGGTGGCCGAGAATGGCTTTCACGGAAGAACAATCGGAGCTCTATCGGCAACCTCATCACCAAAATACAGAGAAGGATTTGAGCCTTTACTTGAAGGCTTTTCCTTCGCTCCCCTGAATGACCTTAAATCCTTTGAGAATTTGGTTGATGAACAAACTGTCGGAGTCATGCTGGAATCGATCCAGGGCGAAGGTGGCATTAGGGTGGCCGAAGACAAATTCCTGCAAGGACTTGAAAACCTATGCAGGGCTCAAAACCTTCTTTTCTTACTTGATGAAGTTCAAGCCGGTATTGGGCGAACCGGAGAATTTCTCGGCTTTCAAAAGTCTGGCGTTCGTCCTGACGCAGTGGCTATTGCAAAAGGGTTGGGCGGTGGATTTCCTATCGGGGCGATATGGATTTCAGAAAAATGGAGCGATACATTTCAACCTGGTTCACATGGAACCACTTTTGGAAGATCCCCTCTTGCCTGCTCAGCAGCAAATTCCGTACTCGATGTACTTGAGCAGGAAAACCTAATTCTTGGGGCAAAAGAAAAAGGCCAGTTCCTCAAAGACGGACTGGAAAAATTAAAAATAAAATTTCCCGATCTGATAGAGGTAGTTAGAGGACGAGGTCTCATGCTTGCCTTGGTTCTCAAAGATACACCAACACGCTTAATTGAACTTTTAAGACAATCCCAACTCCTAGTCGTTGGTGCAGCTGAAAATTCGATCCGTTATTTACCACCCCTCACCGTGACGGAAAATGAATTACAAGAAGGACTCCAAAAAACTGGAAATGCACTTAGCCTAGTTCAGAAAGAACAAAGAAAATGAAACACTTTTTAGAAGAAAATAATTTTACCAAAGAAGAAATCCAATCCATCTTCGATCAAGCATTTTGGTTTAAAGAAAATAGAAAGGCTCGTCCTTCTCTAGATTTAAAAGGCCAAAGTTGGGGTATGTTATTTTATAAAAACAGCACCCGAACCAGGGTTTCTTTTGAAGTAGGAATAAGGGAATTGGGTGGAAATCCAATTCTACTTGACCTGTCGAGCACCCAAATCGGAAGGGGGGAAAGCGTCAAGGATACAGCCAAAGTTCTATCCCGTTTCCTGGACGGACTGATTATTCGTACACATGGACATAATTTGATTACAGAATTTGCTAAGTATGCTGAAATTCCTGTGGTTAATGCCCTGACTGATTTTCTTCATCCATGCCAAATTTACTCTGATTGCATGACTTTGCTTGAAAAGACGGGCGACTCCCGAAATCCCAAGGAAGGATTAAACGGAAAAAAACTGGCTTTTTTTGGCGATACTAGTTGCAATATGGCAAATTCATGGATCCTTGCCGGTGCTCTTTGGGGACTCGATATTTGGTTGTGTGGGCCCGAAGAATTTAAGCCGGCGAAAGAAATTGAAGACCTCTGCCGTAAATCCGATTTACCCATGCAATGGCATTTTACCTCTGATTGTAAAAAAGCTGCCGATCAGGCAGATGTGCTATACACCGATGTTTGGGTTAGTATGGGCTGTGAGGATGAAAAAAGTGAACGTATGGAAAAGATGAGTCCCTTCCGGATCACTGAGGACTTATTCGAAATCGCAAATCAAAATGCTTTATTTATGCATTGTATGCCTGCACACCCGGGAGAAGAGGTTACTGAGGAAGTTCTTGCATCTCCTCGATCTATTCTATTTGACCAAGCCGAGAATCGATTGCATATGCAGAAAGCAATTCTTAAACAATTAGTTAACATCCAAAATTAAATAAATGAAAATCATTCTCGCCTATTCTGGAGGTCTCGACACCTCCGTTTTAGTTCACTGGTATGCAAACGAACAAAATGCCGAAGTTATCACCTACTGTGCTGATGTTGGACAAGAAGAAGAATTAGATGGACTGGAGGAAAAAGCTCTATCAACTGGGGCCACTGCCCACCGAACCCTTAATTTAGTCGATGAATTCGCAGAAGACTACATTTACCCGATGGTTCGGGGCAACGCGGTATACGAGTCTCAGTACCTGCTTGGGACATCAATTGCCAGACCATTAATCGCAAAAGCACACATCGATATAGCTCGGGAATTTAATGCCAACGCAGTCGCCCATGGAGCCACCGGAAAAGGAAATGATCAATGCCGCTTTGAGCTAACTTTCTCAGCACTTGCTCCAGATCTTCAAATTCTTGCACCTTGGAGGGATGCCTCTTTTCGAGAAAGATTCCCCGGGAGAAGAGAAATGATTGAATATTGCAAGAATCATTCAATTGATGTTGAAGCAAGCGCATCCAAGCCCTATTCGATGGATCGTAATCTTTGGCATATTTCCTATGAAGCGGGAATTTTGGAAGATCCTTGGTTTGATCCTACGACTCCTGAAAACAGGGAAATGTATAAATTAACGGTTGACCCAGAACTTGCACCCGATGAACCACAATACATTGAGTTAACATTTGACAAAGGTGATTGTGTGGCAATTAATGGAACTTCATATTCTCCATCTGCAGTGGTTACCCATTTGAACAAAATTGCTGGAAAGCACGGAATTGGAAGGGTGGATTTGGTTGAAAACAGATTTGTTGGCATGAAAAGCAGGGGTGTATATGAAACTCCGGGAGGAACTATTCTACTTCATGCCCACCGACAAATTGAAACCTTAACGATGGACAGGGATTTAATGCACATGCGTGATTCACTCGTACCCAAATATGCTGAATTAATCTACTATGGTTTCTGGTTCGCTCCTGAACGCGAGGCCCTACAGGCACTAATAGACAAAAGCCAGGATACTGTCACCGGAACCGTCCGACTAAAATTATATAAGGGAAATATTATTACTGTGGGAAGAAAATCTGCATCATCGCTCTATGACGAGGGAATTGCATCCATGGATGATGACGAAAGTGATTACCAACCTGAAGATGCCGGTGGTTTCATACGCTTAAACGCACTCCGACTTAAAGAAAGAAATCGTAAACAGGGATATAAAGGTTAATTCTTTGATGGCTGATGCATTTACTTGTCATAGATAATTACGATTCTTTTACTTACAATTTGGTTCAGTATTTTGGTGAGTTGTGTGCAAGTACTGAAGTCATTAGAAATGACTCCATTGCAGCAGATAACATTAATGTTGATTCATATAATGGGATTGTGATCTCACCTGGCCCCTGTGACCCCGACCGTGCCGGAATCAGCCTTGAAGTCATAAATAAATTTGCTGGCAAAAAGCCTATATTTGGAGTTTGCCTTGGTCATCAGTGCATCGCACAAGCTTTTGGAGGGGAAATTATTCGGGCAGATAACTTAATGCACGGAAAAACTTCCCCGGTACAGCATGGTGGAGAGAATTTATTTAAGGACCTTCCCAATCCCCTTACCGCCACCCGATACCATTCACTGCTCGTCGATTCAGCAAAACTACCAGATTGCTTAAAAGTTTCCGCCCACACAAAAGAAAATGAAATCATGGGATTAGAGCATAAAACTCTCCCGGTCTGGGGTGTTCAATTCCATC
>MDSV01230186.1_pt1 | contig 10325 bp, 11 predicted proteins | sample 810851 | NCBI WGS metagenome assembly MDSV01 (sample SAMN05326640, study PRJNA326480) | marine metagenome | isolation source: seawater | place: Atlantic Ocean: North East | collected 2012
TAGAGTTAAAGAAGGTGTGGTTTTTACAACTTTTCATTTTCCCGAACATATGGTCAATATGGTAACTGGTCATGGAAAAGACGAGGAAACAATGTGTGCAGAATATAAAGTGTCTTCTGTAGAAGTTCAAAAAATATCAAATCAATTTAAAACAGAAGTAATAGCTGAAAAAGATCAAGCAGAAGTATTAAAGGCTTAATATTATTTATAGAACATAAGGCTCAGGCCTTTTGTTTTTTTCCAATACTCTTTCAATAGCAAAACATGATAGATCAATAGACTGATAAGATCCTGTTGTTATTAACTCTGCTAACGCTCTTCCAACTCCAGGAGCTTGCATTAAACCTCTTCCGGTAAAACCTGTAGCCATAAAAAGATTTTCATACTTTGGATGTTTTCCTACTACGGCGTTATTATCAAGTTTATTACAATCATAATATCCAGCCCATCCACCAGTTAATTTAAGCTCTTCAAATGCAGGTATTCTTTTAGCTAGAGCTGGCCAAACTAGTTCTTCAAAATCATTCCATTCAGGCTCAAGATCTTTTGCATCAAACTTTGAAATAGGAGAACCCGCTAAATATTCATTACCTTCTGGTCTCCAATATACACCTGTGGTTAAATCTCCAGTCAGTGGCATTTCTGGAATATGCTTGGGGCATTTTACTCTAAATACAGTGTGCTTTTGTGGAACTACGGGGATATCAGATAGCAATTCATTCGTCCAGCAGCCTGCTGCCGATATAATTGTTTTAGCATTTATTTCTTTGATTGATTTTATTTCACCTTTAATAAACTCAGCACCTAATTCAATTGCCTTACTTTTTAATGCATTATGAAATAAATATGGATCAATCCACCCTTCAATTTTGTTATCAGTATAAGTTGCTGTTTCAATACCATCATTGCTTACATAAGGAAATATTTTAGGCAAATCATTTCCCTTTATATTTTTTGTACCAGCATCACATAATTTATGATTTTCTAACGCTTTGTATTGTTCCTCTGCATGTTCTGGCCCAAATAATAGTAGATATCCATTAGGAACCATACTGGCCGTTGGATTGGGATTTTTTTCTGTTTTAAGTAATTCAGGTATTTTGAAAATAAAATCTCTTGCAAATTTTCCTAGCAGTATATTTTCTTTTTGAAAAAATTGTCTTCTAAAACCTCCCAGTGATAGTGGAAAAGATGCTTTTTTATAAGTTGGGTCTCTTTCGTAAACTTTTACTTTTCTACCTGCCTTAGAAAGAAAATAAGCTGAAGAAGCTCCAATTATCCCTCCGCCAATTATGACAACGTCATCCATAAAATTTATAATAAGGTATTATAGACTAATTAAGAAGAAGAATATTTAAATTTAAAATAAAAGCAAAAACTAACCAAGCAAGATAAGGCACCATCAGATAAGAACTTAACTTATTAATTGGATAATATAATTTTATTAACCATACAACTAAAAGTAAAATTAAAAGTATTACTACTAATGCTAGAAATATTTGATGCAAAGCAAAAAAGACTACACTCCAACTCGCATTTACTAATAAATGAATAAAGTAAATATATATTATTTTTTCAGTTTTTTTTGGGTTTATCCAAATTAACCAAACAGCAAAAGCCATAGACATATAAAGAATTATCCAAATTGAAGGAAAAACATAATCTGGTGGATTAAAACCTGGTTTAACTAAAGTTGAATACCAAGGTTCTTTATATATGCTAGTTACAAAACCTCCCCATGCTGAAGCTCCAAATGAGAAAGCTAAAAAAAACAACAAAGAAAAATATTTTTGAAAACGTTGCATCATTATATGATTAACATTTAAGCTATGCTTGATCTACCCCCGTCTACAGCGATAATTTGACCCGTAATCCAAGAACTTTTTGAAGTTAATAAAAAATGAGCCAAATTTGCCGAATCAGTTGCTTCCCCTATTCTTTTTAATGGGTGCAACTTAGCAATAGACTCTTCTATCGAAGTGTTTTTAATTACTGATTTTGCAATTTTAGATTTGGTTAAACTCGGGGCAATACAATTTATTCTAATATAAGGAGCTAGCTCGGCTGCTAATGCTACCGTTAAACCCTCAACTCCTGCTTTGGCTGATGAAATAATGCTATGATTTGTAAAACCTTTTTTTGCCGCCACCGTTGAAAAGAGAACAATAGATCCTTTATTTTTTTTAAGATTATCCTGAAAAGTTCTTAGTATTTCTGTTACAGCAACAAGATTAAGAACATAACTAGATACAAAATCATTAGCTTTGGTTAGTTTAAAAGGCTTTAAGTCAATAGAACCAACACAATAAGCAATACCTAAAATTTCAACATTTTCTAGGTCGTTTTTTAAATTATTTGTAAAATTAAGTTTTAGTACATCACATACAGAGTAAGTATAGTTTAATTTTTCAGATATAGCTTTTAGTTCATTTTCATTTCTTCCAATTAAATGACAATCTGATTTGTCTTCAAATAATTGATTTGCTAAAGAAGTTCCAATCGAACCTGTGGCACCAAATATTAAATATTTTTTTTTCATATATAAAATTATTTTTAATAAATATTAATTAATTTATTAAATCTATTACTTTCTTGACGCATATTTTGTATTACAATTTATCAAAAAAAGGTTAGATTGATCTTATGGGTAAAAATATATGGATAACTGGAGCAAGTACAGGAATAGGAAAAGCCTTGGCATTAAAGTTTGCGCACGAAGGTTGGAATGTTGCTGCATCTGCTAGAAGAGAAAACTTACTACTAGATTTATGTAAAAATAACTCAAGTATTCACTCATTTCCACTAGATGTCACTAATTTTGAAAATACAAAGATAACTTTTGAAAACATAATTAAAAAATTAAATAGTATTGATCTTTGTATTTTTTCAACAGGTATATACGATCCTAATACAGAAAAAGAAATTAATATTCCTAAAATGCAAGATGTTATGAGAATAAATTTTTTTGGAACAGTAAACTGCATTAAAGCTATAGAAAAAAATTTTAAGGAAAAAAAAGAAGGGCACATATCGATAGTCTCGTCTGTCGCAGGTTATGGTGGTTTACCTAATTCATCAGGATATGGACCCTCTAAAGCAGCGCTAATTAATTTAGCTGAAAGCCTTTATTTTGATTTTAAAAAATATAATATTAGAGTTTCTTTAATTTCTCCAGGATTTATAAAAACACCAATGACTGATAAAAATAAATTTAAGATGCCGTTTATAAAATCAAAAGAATTTGCTGCTGATAAAATATATAACGGGTTAATTAAAAGCAATTCTTTTGAAATTACATTTCCAAAAGAATTAACTTTGATAATGAAATTGTTTAAGATTTTACCCTATAAAATATATTTCTATCTAATTTCAAAACTTACAAAAATTCAAAAACGTTAATCTTTTTGAAAAAAGACTGTGAGTTCTGCAACTTTAATTCCGAACTTAGTCATTGTTGCTCTATTAATAGCAACTTTATCATCTTGCTTAAATATCCAATCATCAAAAGTAATTTTGATCTCTTTACCTTTAACCGGTACTAATAAAACATATTCAAATTTAAAAGCTGGTCCGTATGAATATCCTTTTGCAACACCTACAACATCACCAGCTGTTCCCTCATAATTATGATTATCAATTTTATTTATTTTCCATTGTCTTTTTTGAACTTCACCATCATTCCAAAAAAACTCTTCGTTTAAAATTAAATATTTTCCATCCCATTCACCATTTAAATTTGCAGAAAACTGTCTTGTTACTTTACCAGATCTATTTTGTAAAATTCCCCAAGCCTTTACACTTCCTGACAAATAATCTTCTATAATTAATCTAGGCTCTTGGTCTTTGAAATCTATTGGCTTCATATTATTACTTGAACAACTATTAATTAAAATTGCAATCAATAAAGTAAATATAATTTTCATAATTAATTATTTATTGCTTAATGAAAACTGTAATAAATCAATATTTTTTGACTTAAAACCAGCTTCACAATAAGATAGGTAAAAATCCCACATATTTTTAAAACCTAAATTAAAACCTTGTCTTGATATTTGCTCCCAAGAATTTAAAAAACTTTTTCTCCATTTCTGTAAAGTATTAGAATAATGTTCTCCGTACAAATTTTGGTTATCAAAAATTAAACCAGAATTTAATGATAAATTTTTTAATGATTTTAAGGAAGGTAAAAATCCACCGGGAAAAATAAATTTTTGAATAAAATCTTCTTTTGTTCTATATCTCTCGTATAAATTATCACTTATCACTATTGATTGTATTGCTGCCCGACCTTCTGGTGCTAAATTTTCTTTAATAGATTTAAAATAATTATTTAAATATTTTTCTCCAACAGCCTCGATCATTTCGATAGAAAAAATATTGTCATATTTTTTTTTTACATGTCTATAATCTATCATTTTAATATTAACTTTATGATTTAAACCTAGGCGATTGATTTTTGATTTCGTAAATTCAAATTGTTTTTTTGAAATTGTAATACAATCTAATTTGATATCATAGTTTTTTGCTAATTGTTCAGCAAAACCACCCCACCCACATCCAATTTCTAAAATTTGATTTCCTGGTTTAGGTTTAACCAAATTAATTAATTTATTATATTTATTAATTTGAGCTTTTTCTAAGGTTTCGTCATCAGAATTAAAAATACCACAGGAATAAGTTAAAGTTTTATCAAGCCATACTGAAAAAAATTCATTTCCCAGGTCGTAATGTGAAGAAATATTTTTTTTACTTTTTTCTATTGTGTTAGTGTTAACAAATTTATTTAATAAGCTTTGCACAAAAGGAATATTTATTAAACCAGAAAATTTGTAGGTTACATTAATATTTCTGGCACTCAATTCTATTAATGATGGTAAATCATCTGTTTCAAATTCATTATTAATATAGCTTTCACCTAATCCAGTACTACCTTTTCTTAATAATTTAGAAGTAAAATTTGGATTATTAATTTTAATCGTTGCTTTCAGCGAGCTTGTTTTATCTCCAAAAAAATACTTAACACCTTTGGAGTCTATTAGTTCTAAAAAACCATAAGAAATTTTTTTAAGGTTCCAAAACACAAATTTATCAGCAATGGAATTTAGTTTTAAATTCATTATTTTTCTAACGATAAGTTATTTTTTATTTTAATTCTTTTTTTCACCAATTTAACGCCTTTAGACCACAATCGAAATGCTTCAAAATGTATCGCGGCAATAACTTTAAATGACATAAGAGGATGTTTTAAAAATTGATAAAGTAAATTTTTGTTATTTAGGTTAATTTTTTTACCTACTTGTTTTGCAATAAGCAAAGGACCATTTAAATCTGTTTGCTTAATGAGAACATTTAAACTATTACCAGGCTTTGACAATCTAAAGTTGTAGAATGTTTTCATTTTAATAAATGGGGAAACGTAAAATTTCTTACTACACTTGTGTAAAATTAAATTTAAAGATTTATTGCATCTAAATACATAAGTATGCTGTTCATTAAATGTATTTTTTACCTCATAAAGTACTGCACGGAGTTTTGAATTTTTATCATAACAATAAAAAATACTTAGCGGATTAAAGACATAGCCAAAAAATCTGGGGAAACAAAGTAATTTAATTGACCCTCCTTCAATATTAATTTTTGTCTTAGATAATATTTTTTTTGCCCATTTAATTAATGAGCTGCCATCACGCGGCCCATGATCTATATTATAGAAACTTAAAATATTAAATTTATTATAAGAAAAAATTTTAATTTTCTTTTCTAAATCCTCTATTTCGTTAAGATTAATTAGCAAGGAAAAAGTCTTATAAGTAAAAAAATGTTTCTTGGGTTTAAATCTTTTATGTGTAATTAAACCTGCGTATATACATGATGAAAAATTATTCATATCAAATTTACTATATCTAATGATGATTTTAATCCGTCTTCATGAAATCCATAACCAAAATAACTACCACAAAACCAGCTATTATTTATACCCTGCAGTTGTGATAATTTTTTTTGGGCGTTGATAGACTTCAGGTCATAACATGGATGAGAAAAATTTACCTTTTTAAATATTTTTTTTTCATCAATTTGAAAAATAGGATTTAATGTAAGAAAATAATTATTTTCTGTTTTTAAATTTTGTAATTTATTTAACCAATAGGTTACACAATTTTTTCTATTGTCATTTTTATCTAGAATTGAATTCCAGCTCGACCATGCTTTTCTTCTCTTGGGCATAAATCTTTCATCACAATGAAGATATGCCAAGTTTTCTTTATATTTGAAATTTTTTAGAATTTCTTTTTCTCTTTGAGTGGGATTTTCTATTAACTTTAATGTATCATCAGCATGCGTAGCGAAAACAACTTTGTCATAATCGAAATATTCATTTGATGATCCATAAAATAATCTGACATTATTTTTATTTCTCTGAACACTTTTAATTTTATAATTTTTGAAATATTCACCACTAATAGTTTTTAAAACTTTATTTACGTATATCTTGCTCCTACCAGATACAGTAAACCACTGTGGCCTATTCTTAATTCTAAAAAGACCATGGTTTTTAAAAAAAACCAAAAATAAACTCATTGGCATTTTTTCAGCTAAACTTGGAGGCATTGACCATATAGCGGCAACCATAGGTATTATATGAAAATTAACAAAATAATTTGATAATTTTTTCTCTTTTAGAAAATTTCCTAGAGTTTGTTCTTTGTAATTATCTTCTTTAATTTTTTCTGCCTCTTTATAAAAAAAAATAATCTCTTTTATCATTTTTAAAAAATTAATATTAAAAATATTCAGTTTATTTGCAAATAACCCACTAAGCCCATTACCTGAATATTCTATATTTGAATTTTTTACTGAAACAGCAAATGACATATTACTTTTTTCGTAATTAATATTTAAATTATGAAAAAATTTCACTAAATTTGGATAATTAATTTTATTAAATACGATAAAACCTAAATCTAAAGATATTAATTCTTTTGAATTTTTTTCGTAAATATCTACTGTAAAAGAATGTCCACCAAAATGATTATTTTTTTCAAATAAATCTACACGATATTTTTTTGATAAATAATGTGCTGCGCTTAAGCCAGATATACCGGATCCTATAACAGCAATTTTCATAAAATTAATTTTTATACTTTAACAATAGAAAGCTTTTTCCTGTAAGATTTTAAAGTCGCAGAACCATAGGCAGCTCTTTGTTTATTATAATTCAAAATTATTCTTTCTTATTACTAAACAAAAATTCAAATAAAATAGCGAAAATAATAATTGCACCACCAATAATAACACTTGAGGGTGGTACTTCATTTATAAACAACCAAGCCCACGTTGGTCCAAGTACAGCTTCTGTAAGCATAAGCACTCCAACGACTGCTGCTGGCGTTGTTTGTGAACCAATAGTAATTAAAATAAAACCAAATCCAATTTGAAAAACACCAGCTAAAAATCCCAAAAAAAGATCATGGGAAGAAACCATTACTTTTTCGGCAATTAAAAAACCAATAATTGCAGCTATAACACCCGCAGTAAATTGGGCAGGGACCATATCTACTGTAGGATATTTTCTAACAATAATTATTAATACAGCAAAAGAAATTGGCATTATGAATGCTATAATATTTCCAAAAAATTGTTCACTAGTTTGTAATGATAAAGAACTTCCAACAATCAATAAAACACCAAACATACCTAATAAAATTGCAATTAAAGTTATAAAACTTATTTTTTCTTTTAAAAAAATATAACCAAATAGTGCTAAAAAAATTGTTTCTGTTGTAATGATGAAAAGTGTATTGGCAACAGTTGTATAATACATTGCAAATACGTATGACGAAAAACCTAGCCCTAAAAAAAAACCAGCAATTAAACCAGGAAAACCAGATTTGTAAAAAGTTTTAAAAAAATTTTTTTTGTAAATAATAAATAAATATAAAGCTACTATTAATATAAAAAAGAACTGTCGCCAAAAAAGAATTTGCCATAAACTTGCGCCCTCAAATGATTTTACAATTATTCCACCAAAACTAAGAAAAATAGCTCCCAAAAGGACTAAAATTGTTCCAGGAATTTTGTTTAATAGTGTCAAATTATTTCTTTAATTTTTTTTTTAATTTTCAAAATATTATTGAATTTATCTTTATATAGTTTTTCTGCTTCTTTAAGATCTATATACCTAAATGAAATACTTGTCCCTGGTATTTTTTGAATTAATAAATCGTAATCAGCCGATATTATATTGGCAATTTTGGGATAACCACCGATTGTTGGGTGATCTGTTAAAAGAATTATTGGTTGGCCATCGGCTGGTACTTGTATTGCTCCTTTCGTAATACCTTCAGATCTTATATTCGTATCAACTATATTCTTGAGAACTTCACCTTGTAATCTCATCCCCATGCGGTCTGTTAAATTCGTAATTTTATAATCTTTTGAAAAAAAATCACTTTTACTTTTTTCAGAAAAATAATTAAACTGAGGTCCTTTTAAAACTCTAATAGTATTAGTATCCTTTGTTAAAAAATCTACTTTGAAATTACTTTTATTATTTCTATTTTTATTAATAAAAATTTTGTCTTCTAATCTAATTTTATTTCCATTATTTGGGCCAATTTTTGCTCTAACTAAAGTTGAAACACTGTTCAAAAAAGATTCTGTTTTAAAACCACCTTCTACTGATAAATATCCGTATACAGATTTTTTTGTCGCTATAATATCAATTATATCACCTTCTTTTAAATTGTAACTTCTATTACATTCGCCCTCAATTGTTTGATTATTTGAATAGTTAATTTTAAAATAAACATTTCCTGTAATAGCTATTTTAATTTCTCCCTTAAATAATTTTAACTTTGGGCCTTGATAAGCAAATTCCAGAACACCATAATTTTTTTTATTCCCTACAATAGCATTAGCAATTAAAAAAGATTTTTGATCCATGCATCCCCCAGGAGGAAGGCCTAAATGTTGCGAACCAAAACGCCCTTCGTCTTGGTAAGTAGTATTAATTCCTGGTCTTAAAGTTTTAAAAAAACAGTTATTCATTAGCTAATATATTAAATTCTTTTTTTGATATTGATTTAAATTTTATTGTATCTCCAGGAGATAATAGGCATGGGTTTAAATTATCTTTATTATCAAAAAGTTTTTTTGGAGTTCGTCCAATAATATTCCATCCACCGGGACTTTCATATGGGTAAATATTACAAAATTTTTCTACGATACCAACTGAACCAGCCGGAACTTTTACTCTTGGAGTTTTTAGGCGATTTAAAAAAAGTTTTGGGTCTATATCTCCCATAAATGGATGACCCGGAATAAAACCAATCATATAAATAAAATAAGTAGATTTTAAGTGCGTATTAATTATTTCTTCTTTACTTAATTTTAGCTCTTTAGCCATATTTGATAAATCCATTTCAAAATCATAACAAATAGGTATATGCCATTCTTTTTTATCAACAAAATTATTTAAATCATTATCTTTAGCTGAATTTATTAAATCAGAAATTATTTTGAAATTTGTCTTATTTAAATCGAAACTAATTATCAATTTATTATATGAAGGAGTGCAGTTTAATATTCCATCTATTTTTTCTAATTTTGACTGCTGTTTTATGAAGTAAAATAGTTTTATTACCTCATTATTTATTGACTGATTTACTTCATCACCAAAGTCACAAACAATGGCAGAATCACCAATATTATTTAGTTTCTTTAACATAAATTGATATAATAATTATAATTTCTTATTAAATAAACTAAGGATTTAAATTATGGAAATTAATATTAACTGCGATTTAGGGGAAAGTTCAAAATTTCACTCAACAGAAAGTGACCCTCTTTTGCTAAATATCGTTAATTCAGCCAATATTGCATGTGGCTATCATGCAGGGGATACAAAAACTATGGAAAAAACGATCGAAATATCCAAAAAAAATAAAGTTAGTATAGGAGCCCACCCATCCTTTAAAGACAGAGAAAATTTTGGAAGAAAAAGAATTAATTTATCATCTGTAGAAATTGAAAAATTGATTTATGATCAAGTAAATATACTTACCGAAATTGCGGAAAAGTTAAAAATGAAAATAACACATGTAAAACCCCATGGAGCTTTAAATAACATGGCTTGTGAAGATTACGAGTTAGCTAAAACCATTTCAGAATCTATTATAAAAATTAATAAGGATTTAATATTTTTAGTTCCTTCTGGATCCCAAATGGAAAAGGCTGGAAAAAAACTTAATATGAAAGTTGCTGCAGAAATATTTGCTGATCGAAATTATGAAGACGATGGTAATTTAGTTTCAAGAACAAAAAAA
>MDSV01028437.1_pt1 | contig 10324 bp, 12 predicted proteins | sample 810851 | NCBI WGS metagenome assembly MDSV01 (sample SAMN05326640, study PRJNA326480) | marine metagenome | isolation source: seawater | place: Atlantic Ocean: North East | collected 2012
AACAAGATATCTGCCTATAAAACCTCCACCACCTAAAATTGTGCAAATTTGATTTTTCATGATATTTAAGACAACTATATATGAAAATAACTAAGTTTAAAGAGGACATAACTTCAGAGTTAGCAAATTCATTAAAAAGAAGTATTGCAATAGATACTGAGGCAACAGGTCTTCAAATTCCAGAACGTGATAAATTGAGTTTAATTCAAATTTCCGATGAAAATGGAAATGTATTTATAATACAGCCTAATAAAAATAATTTTAAGGCACCTAATTTAGTTTCTGTTTTAGAAAATGATAAAATTTTAAAAATAGGACATTTTTTAAGATTTGATAAAAATGCTCTTGAATATTTTCTTAAATGTAAGATTAAAAACATCTTTGATACAAAAATAGCTTCAAAAATTGTGAGAACTTATACAGATAGTCACGGTCTAAAAAATCTAGTCCAGGAATTTTGTAATAAATCTTTAGATAAGAGACAAGGTAGTAGTGATTGGAATAAGGACATAAGTGAATTGTCAGACAAGCAATTGGAATATGCTGCGAATGACGTTATTTACTTACACAAAATTAAAGAGGAATTAGAAAAAATGCTAATTCGTGAAAAAAGGATGGACATTTTTAAAGAATGCTTAAATTTTTTAGATACTAGAGTTAATCTGGATCAAAATGGATTTAAATTTGATATTTTTGAACATTAATGAATAATAAAAATTATATAACTTTAGCAAATAAAGCAGCAAATATTCAGATTGGTGAATTAAAAAAAATTAAAAAAGTTTTTAATAATTCATTTATTGATGCTGTGAAACTTATAATGAGTTGCAAAGGAAAAATTATTTTTTCTGGTATTGGTAAAAACTCATTTATTTGTAAAAAAGCATCTGCAACATTTGCAAGCGTTGGTATACCAAGTTTTTTTGTAGACCCAACAGGTGTTTCACATGGAGATGCGGGTCAAATTGAAAAAAAAGATATTTTAATAATAATTTCTAACTCAGGAAATACAATTGAGCTTAAAAATTTATTAAATTTTGCAAACCGTTATAGAGTAAAAATAATTGGCATTGCTTCTAATTCAAATAGTATGCTTTTAAAAGCAAGTGATATTAAAATTGTTTACCCAAAATTAAAAGAGTCTGATCCGAATGGTATTGTTCCAACAACTTCAACATCTTTTGTAATGATGTTGTGTGATTGTATAGCAACAACTATTATGGAAAAAAGAAAATTTACTAAAGAAAATTTTTTTTTATATCATAAGGGTGGTAACCTTGGAGCATCATTACGGCTTGCTAAAGATATTATGGTGACTGGAAAAAATATGCCAGTTATAGATCACAAAAGAAAATTTAATGACGCTTTAAAAGTAATGAGTCAAAAAAAACTTGGTGTAGTTGTAATCACTCAAAATAAGTTCATAAAGGGCATTGTTACCGATGGAGATATAAGAAGAGTGTTAAATAATGCATCTAAAGAAAGAAATTTAGATAAAATTATAAGAAAATATCCTCTAGTAATAAATGAAAACATGTCTGCCTCAAAAGCACTTAGTTATATGTCAGAAAAAAAGATTACCAGTTTACTCGTGGTTTCAGATAAAGATAAAAATAAAAAAAATAAAATCTTAAAAGGAATAATTCACATACATTTACTTTTAAAAGACGGAATCAAGTAGTGAATAGAAAAAAAAAATTAAGGTTATATCAAATTATTATATTGCTTATAGGTTTGACTATTGTTTCGATAACATATTTGCAAAAAAATAATTCTGATCAAACAAAGATTATTTCTGATAATTTAAAAGACAAAATAGATGAAAATATTCAAGATAAAGATGAGAATAATAGTAACAGATTTTATAATGTAAAATATTCAGGATTAGATTTTGAAGGAAATAGGTATACTATTTTTTCGAAAGAAGCTGTTAATTCAGATAAAATGGAAAATTTAGTCATCATGAAAGAAGTTAAGGCTAGCTTCTACTTTAAAGATAATACTACATTAAATATTTCATCGGATATGGGTGAATATAACAACCAAACATTGGACATGAAATTTACGAAAGATGTAAGTGCTTTTTACGAAGAAAGTAAGCTTTATGCCGGAAAAGCAGAGTTTTTAAACTCACAAAACTCTTTGATAGTCTCTGATAATGTAAAAATTTTTGATACAAGAGGAACAATGTTTGCAGATAAGCTTACATTTGATATTAAGAGTAAAACTCTTAATATTACGTCATTAAAAAATAATGTTATAAAGTCAAAATTAAACTATAAATGAAAAAAAGTTTTAGAATATTAAAATTTAAAAAAGATAACCCAATTTTTGAAGTCAAAGATATAAGTAAATCATTTGACGGTAGACCGGTATTAAAAAAATTATCATTAAAAGTATTTCCAGGAGAATGTGTAGGAATTCTTGGTCCTAATGGATGTGGTAAAACGACATTATTTTCTATGTGTATAGGTGAGTTATCACCTGATGGTGGTAAAATACTTTTAAAAAATAAAGCGATTCACGAAATACCTATTCATTTAAGAGCTAAGCAAGGATTGGGGTACCTTCCGCAACAAAGAAGTGTTTTTGATATGTCTGTTTACGATAACATTATGGGCATTGCTCAAATTTCAATAACAGGAAAAGACTTGCAAAAGTCTGTTACTGAGAAACTTTTAGATGAGTTCAATTTACAGCACTTGAGATCCTTAAATGCTTCTGTTTTATCAGGTGGGGAAATTAGAAGATTGATGATGGCAAGAATAATGATAAACAAACCTAAAATCGTTTTATTAGATGAGCCTCTTGCGGCCTTAGATCCGTTAGTAATACAAGACATACAAAAATATATTCTTAAAATTCAATCAAGTGGTACGGCTGTTCTAGTAACCGATCATAATGTAAAAAACTTATTTGATATAACTGATCGAAGCTATGTTTTAGGAGAACATAACGTTATTGCTGAAGGTACATCACGAGAGCTTTTACAATCCTCAAAGGCAATAAAGCATTATTTTGGATCTCAATTTTCGTCATAATAAATGAATTCTAAAAAATTTAATGTGTTTTTAAATTCTAAGATCGGCCCTTTTAACAAAACTATTCAAGTAGATGCTGATAAATCTTTGTCAATCAGAAGTTTTTTAATAGGCTCTATATCTGAGAAAATTTCAACTACTAAAAATATTTTAGAGTCAGAAGATGTAAAGTCTACTATTAATGCCTGTAAAAAACTTGGAGTAAAAATTAAAAAAATTAAAACAGGAAAATATAAAATTTTCGGTAAAGGTTTAGGGTGCTTTTACGCTAAAAAAAATACATCTTTGAATGTTGGAAACTCTGGCACATTAGCTAGATTGCTTATCGGAATTCTTTCTACCACTCCAGATATAAATATTAAAGTTACTGGAGACAGTTCATTAAACAAAAGAAATATGAAAGAACTAATTAATTTGATGTCTAAGTTCGGTGCTTCATTTTTGCCGAAAAAAAAATATTTTTTACCATTTAAGATAATATCTTCGGGCATGCCTGTTGGAATAGATTATAAAGCAGGTGAAAGTGCTCAGCTCAAGTCTGCTGTAATGTTCGCTGGATTAAACAGCTATGGAATAACAACTATTGAGGAAAAAATAAAATCACGTGACCATACAGAAAATCTTTTAATAAAAAATACTCAATCGATTAAAATTAAAAAAGGAAGTAAGAAAATAATTAAAATTTTTGGAAAAAAAAATTTAAATCCATTGGATATTAATGTAGGAGGTGACCCGTCAAGTGCAGCCTTTTTTACAGCATTAACATTGCTTAATAAAGATTCATTCATAAAGATTAAAAATGTTGGTCTTAACCCATCGAGAACTGGATTTTATAAAATTTTAAAAAAACAAAAGGCAAAATTAAGATTTATAAACATAAAAAAAAGAAACAATGAAATTACCGGAGATATAGTAGTTAAGAGCTGTAAGTTAAAGCCTATTAAAACTAAAGCCGATATGTATCCAAGCACAACCGATGAATACTTGTTGCTATTTTTAATAGCTGCATTTCAAAATGGTGTGTCTGTATTTGAAGGTATTTCTGGTTTAGCAAATAAAGAAAGCTCCAGAGCTTTTGAAATGAAGAAAATATTAAATCAAATTGGAATTAAATGCGTATTAAAAAAAGATCAAATGAAAATTTACGGACAAAAGATGATAGATGCTAGTGGAAAAAAAATTGAAGTTAGCAATCTTCAAGATCATAGAATAGCTATGTGCGCTTTTATATTGGCCATTTTAACAAAAGCTAAAACTAAAATTAAGAATTTTGAGACTGTTTATACATCCTCTCCGTCTTTTTTAAAAATTATGAAAAATTTAGGTGCAAAATTTGAAATACAAAAATAAATATTTACAAATATCTTGTGATGGCGGGGCAGCAACTGGTAAATCTACCGGTGCTAAAATGATTTCAAGAAAATATAATTTAAAATTTTTGTCTTCGGGGTTGCTTTACAGATACGCAAGTTATTTAATATTAAAAAAAACACCGAAAAATAAAATTAATTTTTTAAAGAATAAATTTAAAAATTTAAACTATAAAAAATTATACAAATTAAATTTACACTCTCAAAAAATATCAGAGTCTTCTGCCAAAATTGCCAAAATAAATAAAATTAGAAATATTTTAAAAAAATATCAGTTAGATTTTGCAAAAAAGTACAAAAACTGCTGTATTGAAGGTAGAGATATTTCTACCAAAATATTACCAAATTCAGATGTTAAATTTTTTTTTATTTGCAATTTAGATGTTGCCTCAAAAAGAAGATATAAAGAGTTGAAAAAAGATAACCCTTATTTAAAATTAAAAGACGTAAAAAAGGCGCTTAGAATAAGGAATATATCAGATATAAAAAGAAAAAACTCTCCTTTACTTAAACATAGAGATTCGGTAGTAATCGACACCGGAAAATTAAGCAAACAAGCTATGTTAAAAAAAATGTCGAAATACTTAGAAAGATTTCTAGCGAAATAATATGTCTACAGAACAAGAAATTAAAGAGTCAAGTGCATTACAAAAAGAGTTTCAGAGTCTTCTAGAAAAAGATTTTGAAGACAGAAAATTAAAGGAAAATGAAATCATCAAAGCTACGGTAACAGAAATCACAAAAAACTTTATTGTTGTAGATTGTAAAGCAAAAATGGAAGGAATGATTCCAATTGAAGAATTTAAAAATGATGATGAACTATCTAAAATAAAAATTGGCTCACAAATTGACGTATATCTTGAAAGAATAGAAAGTTTTAAAGGCGAGTTAATAATTTCAAGAGATAAGGCTAGAAAAATGAAAGCCTGGAAAAAATTAGAAAAAGTTTTCGAAACTAAAGAAGAAATGACAGGTTACATAACTGGAAAGGTGAAGGGTGGATTTATTACAACAGTAGAGGGCTTACCTTGTTTTATGCCTTCTTCACAAATAGATATTAGACCTTTAAAAAAAATCGATCATTTATTAAATACACCTGTAAAGGTTATAGCGACACGATTGGACAAAAATCGTGGAAATGTATGTGTATCTAGAAGAGCAGTCTTAGAAAAAAGTAAAAACGCTGAGATAACAGAAGCTTTAAAGAATATTAAAGAAGGCGATATTGTTGAAAGCGCTGTGGTAAAAGCAACAACAGATTGGGGAATATTCCTAGATATTAATGGTATTGATGCACTATTACATGTTTCTGATCTGAGTCATGGAAGAGTAAAAAAACCTGCTGACTTAGTTACTATAGGTCAAAAAATAAAAGTAAAAATTACAAAAATTGATAAGGAAACTAATCGAGTTTCAGCTTCAGTGAAAGCACTTACAGAAGACCCTTATGAGAATATTGAAAAAAAATATAAGGTTGGAGAAATTTATGAGGGCGAGGTCACAAAAATTATGGACTACGGATGTTTTGTTAGAATTGAAGATGGAATAGAGGGTCTTGTGCATAGTTCAGAATTAGACTGGACAAATAGAAATGCTAAACCTAATAAAATTCTTTCAGTATCACAAAAAATTAAATTCAAAATTGTTAATATTGATAAAGAAACTAAAAGAATTTCTTTATCTTATAAGTCTATTTTGGATAACCCTTGGGAAAAGATCAAAAATCAAATTGGTAAACAAAATAAGATAAAAATAAGTAACATTACAGATAAGGCTATATTTGGGGAATTGATTGAATCAAAACTTTCAGGAATGTTGCACTATAAAGAAATATCGTATCAAGAAAATATCGAAGACCTTAAAAAATTTAAGAAAAATGATATTATAGATGTAGCAATTTTAGAAATTAAAGATGAAAAAATCAGATTTTCAAAAAGAGCTTTAGAGAAAGATCCTTTAGAGTGGTTTAAAGAAAACAAAAAAAAAGTTGGAGACATCATTACAACTAGAATTCAGGAAGTTTTAAAAACAGGTGTAAAAGTAGCTATAGACAAAGAAAAAAAACTTATAGTTACAATCAAAAAAATAGACCTTGCAAAAGATGCATCGGCAGCAAGACCTGAAGTGTTTTCTAAAGACAACGCTTTAGATGCCAAAATTACTGAACTTGATATAAGCAATAGAAGAGTAAAACTAAGTGTAAAAGCTGCTCAAATTGATGAAGAGAAAACCTTAATTGCAAAATTTGGTGAAGGAGCAACAAAATCTGGTGCTACTTTAAAAGGTATTTTTGAGAAAGCAATTGGAAAAAAAAATAAAAAAGAAAAATAATTGTCTCGCGCAAAGCTTATAAAACAGCTTAAAGAAAAAAATCCCCAACTTAATAGATCCGAACTTGAAAATGTTTTAAATATTTTTTCAGAGAGCATCTCATATAAATTAGAAAGTGGGGGTATTGTTGAAATACGCGGACTGGGTCGATGGTACTGTAAAAAATTAAAAGAGAATTTCAATGCTAGAAATCCTTCAACAAATGAATTAATTTACAAACCTGAACGGTTTAAGATAAGATTTAAACCGTCAAAAAAATTAAATAAAATAATTAACGAATGAAAAAACCAAAAATATTTATAGCTTGTGACACAACAAGTCTAACCAAAGTGAAAAAAATTATTAAACAATCAAAAACAAATAAAATAAAAATTGGTTATAAATTTGGATTAGAATTTATGAATTCTAAAAATGGTAGAAGATTTGTTTCAAAGTTAAGAAACAAAATAATTTTTGTTGATTTAAAATTGAATGATACTGTAAATACTATGTTGTCCGCAGTAAAGGCATTAAGAGATCTTAAAATAAATTACCTTACTGTTCATATTTCGTCAGGTTTGGCTGCCTTAAAGGCAGTAAAAAAAATTTCAGGATCAACGAAAATTATTGGTGTCACGACCTTAACATCTTTAAATAATAAAGATTTAAAATTGATTGGTTATAACAAATCGGTAAAAAATTTAGTTGCTCAGCAAGCTAGGCTCGCGAAAAAAGCATCTTTAGATGCTTTAGTCTGCAGCCCTTATGAGGTTAATACTGTTAGAAAAATTTTTAAAAAAGAAATTATTACTCCTGGAGTGCAAATAGGGAAAAAAAATTATGATCAAAAACGTTCCATGGAGGCAAATAAAGTAAAATCAGACTGGCTTGTAATTGGACGAGCGATTACACGAGGAAATATAAAAAAAAACATTCAAAATCTTTTTGAAAAATTAAGATAATGATAATAAAGATTTGTGGTTTAAACCCGATCAGAGACGTTCAATTATGTATAGATTTTAAAGTAGATTACTTGGGTTTTGTTTTTTATGAAAAATCTCCACGCAATATAAATCTAACTGATATAAAAATACTTTCTAAATACAATAAAAAAAATTCTTTTTTTGTTGCAGTAACAGTAAATCCAAGTGATGAATTTATTAAAAGAAATATTTTAGGAAATTTTGATTTTATTCAGTTACATGGATCAGAAACTAAAGATAGAGTTGCTGATATCAAAAGAATGGGATTAAAGGTTATCAAGGCAATTAAAGTAGAAGAGGAAAAAGATATTGATAAACATAAAGAATTTGATAATGCCGATATAATATTGTTTGATACGCCTGGAATGGAAAAATCTTTGGAATTTCCTAAAAATTTAATTACAAAACTTCCTTTTGGTGAAAAATATGCTTTAGCGGGATCTATCTCGAAAGATAATTTAGAAGATATTAACAAATTAGGGGTTAACTTTTTTGATTTATCGTCTAGTTTAGAAAGTCAATTAGGTTTCAAAGACCATTTAAAAATAAGAAATTTTATAAAAAAAGTAAATGAAATTAAAAATTAAAAAAAATACTCCCCTCATCGACCAGCACGATAAAAACTTTATGTATGGTGGAAAGTTTGGTGGAAACTTTATACCTGAAACACTAAAAAAACCTGTAGATGACCTAACAAAACTATTCGCAAAATTAAGAAAAGATAAAAAATTTCTTAAAGAAAGAGATCATTACTTTAAGACTTATGTTGGTGCTCCAACACCATTTATTAAATTAGAAAATTTAACTGATCACCTTGGAGGAGCTCAAATTTATGCAAAAGTAGTGTCTGAAGCTAACGGTGGGGCACACAAAATTTATAATGCTACAGTTCATTGCCTGATAGCAAAAAAGGCGGGAAAGAAATATGTTGTTGGTGATACAGGTGCAGGCTACGCAGGCAAAATGCTTTCTATGGCAGCCAAGAAATTTGGTCTTAAGTGTAAAATTTTTATGGGAGCCAAAGATATAAAAAGACAAAGACCTAATGTTGAGGCTATGAAAAAAAATGGAGCAGAAATAGTTCCTGTTACTACTGGAAGTCAAACACTTGTGGATGCTGTAAGCGAGTGTATGAGATACTGGGTCTCAAATTGTGACACCACCCATATGTGTGTTGGATCAACAGTTGGTCCCAATATATTTATAAAAATTTGTGCTTGGAGCACAGCTCAAATTTCTAGAGAGTTGATTGAGCAAGTTAAAGAAGAGTTTGGAAAAATACCTAATAGATTAAGATTAATTAATTGTGTTGGGGGCGGTAGCTCCGCAGCAGGATTCTGGAATGAATTTATGGATACTAATGCTCAATTCATTGGAGTAGAAGCTGGAGGTCCAAGTAATAGTAAACTTCATGCAGCGCCATTAACTAATGGATCTAAAATCGGTATTCTTCATGGTGCAGCTCAATATGTTATACAGGATAAAGAAGGTCAAATAGGTTCGACCGCCTCAATATCTGCTGGACTTGATTACCCGGGTATTTCCCCATTACATTGTTTTCTAAAAGATGCAAAAAGAGCTAGATATACTTCTGCTAATGATCAAGAGGCGCTTAAAGCTTATCAGCTGGTCTCAAAACTTGAAAATATTTCCCCTTCGCTTGAGCCATCTCATGCTTTTGCCGAGGCAATAAAACTAGCACCTAAACTAAACTCTTCCGAAATTATAATTGTGAATTCTTGCGGAGATAGCCTTAAAGATAAAGATATAATAAAACAAATATTAGGGTCATATATAAGATGAAATCTAAAATAGCTTTAGCTTTTAAAAATTGTAAAAAACAAGAAAGACCAGCTTTGATTACTTATACAGTTGCTGGCGATAACACTAAAAATAATTCTCTCAAAATATTGAATAAAATTTCTAAACATGCAGATATTCTTGAGCTGGGATTCCCGCATAACACACCTATAGCTGACGGTGGACAAATACAAGGCAGCTCACATCGAGCTCTCAAAAATGGAATAAAATTAAAAGATGTTTTTCAAATTGTTAAAAAATTCAAAAAAAATAATCCTTATAAACCAATTATTCTAATGGGTTATTTCAATTTAATTTACCAAAATGGTGAGAATAACTTTTTAAAAAGTTGTAAATTATCAGGTGTGGATGGCTTAATTATAGTTGATCTTCCTTACCCAGAAAATAAAAGCTTCGCTAATAAATGCAAAAAAAAGTCAATAAATTTTATTCAACTTTTATCTCCAACTACATCTAAAGATAGAATGAAAAGGATAATTAAAGACTCGCATGATATGATTTATTACATATCAATGTTATCAACTACTGGGGGTGAGCTAAAAGTTTCACCAAAAAAAATTCTTCAAAAGTATAATTCAATAAAAAGAATCAACCCAAAAAAGAATCTAGTTATAGGGTTTGGTATTACGGATAAGACCATAACTTCCCTAAAATCAGCTAATGGACTGGTAGTAGGCAGTATGTTATGTAAAACAATAACGAATTCACTCAAAATTGGACAAAATCCTGTCACAAAGTTAGATAAAGTTGTGTACAATCTTAAAAGAAAAATTATATGAATTGGATATCAAAGTTTATT
>MDSV01118790.1_pt1 | contig 10324 bp, 5 predicted proteins | sample 810851 | NCBI WGS metagenome assembly MDSV01 (sample SAMN05326640, study PRJNA326480) | marine metagenome | isolation source: seawater | place: Atlantic Ocean: North East | collected 2012
GAGTACTGCGCAAAGCATTTTAAAGCTGAATATAAATCTCGGCTTTTTTTTCGATATTTTGAGCGAACCCCTACTTGGGTACACTTGGGTACAACTATTGCAAATTGGGTACACAGAATATTTTTGCCAAAAAAATAAAGAAATCTCCTCCCTGAATCGATCCATCGACCTCTCACACGGGCACGCACGCACACACATACACACACACACAGAGAGAGAGAGAGAGAGAGAGAGATTGACCGTCTGTGATCGCGACATGACGACGTCTGGGGCGAGTTTTGCCTGGACGCGCGGGACGACGTCTGAGGTGACGTCGAAGAAGGCATCTACACGTGTCGCTTTTGCCGGCGCACTGCAAAACCCGCCGACTTCTTTCTTCTCGGGACGACGTCGAGGACGAGGCGTGAACAATGCCAACAACTACGAGAACAACAGCAATAAGAATAAGAACACGGGTGGGAGAAAACAGAGCGGTGCGGTGGTCATTACGAGAGCTCACAAAGCGAACGAAACGACCGCTTCTACGACGGGAACCGGCGGTGGCCACCACCTTACCTCCAAAGAGGATTTATTGAAAGGCAAAACAGAAATGCCGATTATTAAAGGCAACACGGGGATTCTGGAAGATTTAGAAGACTACGTCTCCTCGAAAACGAAAAATCGAAACGTGTACGTGGAAACGTACGGATGTCAAATGAACGCGAACGATAGCGAGGTTATGATGTCGGTGTTGAACGATAACGGATTCACCGAAACAAAGGACATACACGACGCAAACGTGATTTTGATAAACACGTGCGCGATACGAGATAAAGCAGAGGCGAAGATTTGGCAACGATTGGCATATTTTCGAAGTCTTGGGAAACCGAAGAAGAAGGCGGAACGACCGGTGGTCGGCGTGTTGGGGTGCATGGCGGAAAGATTGAAGACGCAGTTGTTGGAGGCGGATCAGTTGGCGGATATCGTCGCCGGGCCGGATGCATACAGAGATTTACCGAATTTAATCGATACGGTACAAAATACCGGGGACAAATCCATGAATGTTCAGCTATCGGTGGAAGAGACGTACGCGGACGTCATTCCGGTGAGACCGGATGGTACGCACTCGGCCTTTGTGACGATTATGCGGGGGTGCGATAATTGCTGCACATTTTGCATCGTGCCGTATACGAGAGGCCAAGAACGGTCGAGAGATTTGGCAAGTATTTTATACGAAGTGCGCGTTTTGAGCGAACAAGGTGTGAAGGAAGTGACATTACTCGGGCAAAATGTAAATTCGTACTATGTGGATACGAATAAATCGGAGGACTTTTTAAGTTCTTTGAAGGAAGGGAACATCGTTGGGAACAATTCTATCGAAGCAATTTTAAACATCAACAACGCGAGAGAGGAGTTAAACATGAAAAATTCAGCTGGATTGGCGGGCGAAGATCCAACGAAGTTCAGCGGGTACGCGGCTGGATTTGAATCTCGATACGACGCGAGTCGTAAGAGAGAAGGGAAGGTGCAATTCGCAGAACTGCTCGATCGCGTTGCACAAATTGATCCGGAAATGCGCATTCGTTTCACCTCTCCGCACCCGAAAGATTTCCCAGACGATGTTTTGAATGTCATTCGCGATCGACCGAACGTGTGCAAGTGCTTGCACATGCCTGCGCAAAGTGGCTCGACGGCGACGCTCGAACGCATGCGAAGGGGCTATTCACGAGAGGCGTATTTGGATTTAGTCAATCACGTGAAAAAAGTCATTCCGGACTGCGCGATAACAACCGACATCATATCTGGATTCTGTGGTGAAACCGAGAAAGATCACAAAGATACGGTTTCTCTTATGAATATCGTTGGGTACGAACAGGCGTTCATGTTCGCGTACTCCGAACGAGAAGGCACAGCGGCGGCGAGACACTTGGATGACGATGTCCCGGAAGATGTCAAACAGAATAGATTAGCGGAAGTTATCGAGGCGTTCCGAACGCAGGCGCAAAGGAAGCAAGAGGAAGAGATTGGCTCCGTGCACTGCGTGTTGATTGAAGGACCGTCAAAAAAGAATGAAGATGAATGGACAGGGAAAACGGATTCATCTAAATGGGTTGTTTTTGATAACACGAAAAAATACGGCGAATACAGCGGTCTTGACGAGGACGAAGGCGACACAAAAAACGAGTTGAAAGCTGGCGATTACATCGCAGTTCAAGTGACTGGTTGCTCTACCGGAACACTTTTTGGAAAATGTTTAGGAAGAACAACGCTGATGGCGTTCCAAGCATTACATGGCAGTCAACGCCTACCTCCAAAGAACACGGTCGCAGCTGGCGCTCGGTAAAGTTTTTGTGCGAGAAAAATTATAGCTATACGTGTAGATATATATGAACTAGTTACTTCTCTATGCGAATAAACATTACTCTATATTCCAGCTGTGCGCTAATACTAATACTACTACTAATACTAATCACCAGAAGAAGAAGAAGAAGAAAAGTACATTTCATCTGGATACTTCACGTCGTACAAGCACAATCCTTTCGCAGGAGCTGCCATCGGTACGAGTTTTCTGTCCTTCTTCTCCAAGAACATTTTCAAATCATCCACGGTGTATCTTCCTCCAGCGACGCTTAAAATGGCACCAACCATATTCCGAACTTGTTTGTATAAAAATCCATTCCCGGTGACGTATAAGTGTACCAACATCGACGAAGGATCTTCGTAGCGTTCTCCGTTTGTTGTCGAACTTCCTCCTCCTCCACCGCGAACAACGTCAAAGGAGTAAATCGTTCGTTCCGAGTTTCTCTCCAAATTTTTACCATCTCTGGACCGATTCATGAACGCCGCAAAGTCATGTGTTCCTACAAATACCTTGCACGCCTCCTCTAACAATTTCATATCGTATTCTCGATACCCAACTGAGAATGCTGTCGTTCGATGGAATGGACTGTGTGGCAACCCAAAATCAATCGTATACCTATACGTCTTTTCAATCGCGTGAAACCTAGAGTGAAACATCGGGTGTGGCTTGGCTATTTCTACCACTCTCACATCTTTGTTCAACAATCTGTTACACGCTCGCATGCAATTCAACTCGTCTTTCAAAGGATCTTTCGTATAGAAATGGAACACTTGTTTCCTCGCGTGCACTCCCGCATCCGTCCTCCCCGCCGCGCCTAAACACAACAACTCTCTATCCAGACTCGTTATTTGCATCAAACACCTCTCTAATTCCGATTGAATCGTTATTTTATCCTCGCCTTGCTTTTGGAATCCGAAATAATTGGTCCCATCGTACGAAACGATGCCTCGATAGACGTGGTTCCTCCCGGTTCTTTGGCGATATTCGGCGTTCTGTAACGAGTCTGGATTTTCCAACGAGTTTATATACGATTGATACCGCCAATGGTTCGGGTTCGTGAAATCATTTCTTCTCGGTCGCTCACCACCTTCCGTTGAATACGACGACGTCGATGCGTCATCGTTGCTACCGTTGCTCGCCCGTGTCATCGTCGATGTCGTCGTCATCTTCGCCTTGGTGTCTCCTCTTTTTGGCGGCAAGACCAGACCTCTCCTTCTACAATTCCAATTTCCATTCTTCTTCTCAAGCAGGAAAAGAGACGACGACGCTTCTTGATGCGTCGACGAAGCCAACGCTGGAGCGGTGGTGCGAATCGACATCGTGCACAAACACGTCCTCGTCGCCGCCGGTATCATTTTTTCGATGCGCCTCTTCGTTCTAAATAAAAGTAAATTTTCTCTCTCGTTTTCGCAAAAGAAAAAATTTGGGAGAGCGAAAAAAAAGCTCCAAAAAGCAACTAAAAAAACAACTTTCGAGAGAGAGAGAGAGAGAGAGAGAAATTTTATCCGCATTTGTGTTTTGGTCGCGCGGGAAAAGAAGAAGAGTCGAAATGGGACCAAAGCCAATCACGTGGCAAGTGTACGTGCACAAACTTCGCTCGTGGGCGCCTCCAATTTCGGTAAAACTGGAGGATTTAAAGAACGCGGGAGATGAAGGCATCGATTTCGTCCCAGCTCGGCCCCATTTGATATTAGTCGTGGACACAACCACCGGAAAGTTTTTAACGACGAGAGAGGATGAAAACGGGAAAGGAGAAGACGTGAACATCGTGAGAGGACCGGAGCCTCCCTCGAACGAATACATTGTTAATTACATCGAGAAGATTATAGAGAATCCAAAAGTGTTGAATGAAACAGGTGGGGAAGAAGAAGGAAGCGATAAGAAGAAAAAGATTGAGAAACCGATGAAAATAGTATTCGCGTGCACAAAAACAGCCACGAATACGGATACAAACGACGAAGATTCGTGTTCGTACGTCAAAGGAACGCGCGATTTGTTGAAGAAGTTAGATATTCAAACCGGGTTCGCATCTGTGCCGAAAGAGATTATACAAAACATCATTCGCGAGCAGATTGAACCGAACATGAACCCGCCGGCGGAGGAATGGTCCACGGACCATTTACCGGGGTTGATGGAATCTGTAGATGGGTTTACGCCTAAATTTGGTTTGAGCTTGTTCACCGCCGCGACTCAGTATTTGTGCACCGTCATGCAACACGAAGAGAAGCTTAAGAAGATGAAATTTTTCACCGTTGAGTATGGCGTGAAACTCGATGAGAATAACAAGGCAAAACTGAGCGCGTGCATGACCATAGACCACTCGAATTGCACTTTAACCGTGTATAAAAACGAAGCCGAGGCGAAGCATATCATTGCAGAGTTGGAAAAGGAAGGCGAAGAAGTAGATATGTCGAAGAAATCGTTACAGAACTGTGTGTTTTTAGGAGAAGGTGACGCGCCATTTGAGGATATCGACGCGAAGGAAAAGTACGATTGGCCTTGCGCGGCTTCTGCTGGAGAGGATCCAAGCACCGCGCGCGAGGGAGTCGATCTGAGAGATTTGTATCCGATCTTTGCGAAAATGGATTTTGGAGAAGACGGCGTGCTTACCATTCGCCGGCCACAACTCATTGAACTCCAAATGTTCGAGGTAGCTTTGAGCGCCATATCGGCATTCATAATGAACCATAGTCAAGGTCAAGATAGGATTGGTATTCAGATGACTTCATACGCGATGAAAGGAGAACCAACGGAGATCAAAGCTGTGATTGAGGCTAAAGATTCTCTAGATGGTACCAGCGGGGTGAGTGCAGAGGATAAAATTAGCGAGAAAGTTAGCAAACTCGATATAGCGTGAAATGTATAAGTACATGTATGAGTATATTATGCAGATTAGTGTGCGTCTCTATTCCAATAAATTTCGCTATTTTCTTCTTTTTTTGTGTTTGTCTGTATCAAAGTTCATATTCCAAATCGTTGCTGTTTTCTTCCATCTCTCCGTTGGCACAGTGGAACGTTTTCGCACCTTTTGAACTTTTCTAAATTTACTAATAATTTCAAACGCCTCCAAGATCATCTCTCTCTTTCTCTTAGTACTACAAAACCATGTCAAATTCCTCTCATCCTCCTTCTTTGGCTTTCAATCTCTTGCGAGCACAAACGACTCCACAGGTGTCTATTCAAATGCCCATTGGTTTTCCTTGCGAACCTCGTCCTCTTCCTCTTGCGTGAAATCGTTCTTGATGTTGAACGTCTTGCGAATTTCCGCCGGCGTCTTCCCTTTGATCATATTCGCGACGGTTTGGCAGCACAAATCAAGCAACTCCTTGATATCCATGTAGTTCGCCGCCAAGATGAGTTCAAACAGTGTCGCTTGATCGACTTTCACGTAATCCAAATCGAAATTCTTTTTATCGTCCTCGGATTTGTCATTGCCATCCTTGTCCTTCGAGTTCGCGTGATATTCGCAATACGTGATGACTTTCTGTAAAATCGACTTGGCCACGTTCGGCAACGGGATCTTCTTCTCGCCCTCTGTGATTATTAAATGATATGAACGAAGCCAGTTAGTTTCCATCATTGCGCGATATTACGTAAGTTCCCTCTATATAAAAAAGAACACCCGCCAAAATGAACGACTTTTGCGAAAAATCAAATAAAAAGAAACGAGGACGGTTTGAAATGCGTACCACTGAGGGCGGTTTTCACGGTCTGCGACATGCTGTTTTGACGTAAAAACGGGGTAGAATCGGTCAGCGACGCGCAAAGAATCCATTTCGAGCGATGCGTGTGAAAAAGAATGGTTTTCAACCGTTAAAATATTAAGCAAGAGTGAGGAAGAAACGCGAGATCTCGAAAGAGAACAAAAGGAGGAGATCTTTCTCGTTTGGCTTTTCAAAATTAGCCCGCGCAAAGAATAACGCACTTCGCAACGTCCGTGGAAACTTCGAATTCCTCTTCCTCCGGCACAGCGGAGACGAGGATGATCGTATCGTTCGTTGGTCTCGGCATGTTTTTGTTTTTGTGCCGTCGTCTTTATTTTGTAAAGTGCAAAAGCGTTTATGTGTGGAACCGAAGAAAAGATTGAAAAGACGAGGAGTCGTTTTTGGCAATTTTTTTTTTTAAAGTCTTGTCAGTTACTTTCGTCATATATTGCACACATAGCGGTGGACAAAATGAACGAATGAGTGAGACAATTGACGATCAGACCGCAATACCACGACGACGAAATACTCGTTGTTATTAGTTCAATTTCAATTAAAACACAAATATGTATATTGTAAATGCTATTGTATATAGGTCAGACAAATGATGGCTGTGGTGGTGTTCTATTCGTCTTCTCCGTTTATGACGAGGACGACGATAGAGAAAACGTGTTTTAAGCCGAACCTTCTTCAGTTTCCGGAGCCGCCTCTTCCGCAGCTGGCGCCTCCGCAGCCTTGGCCTCCGCAGCAGCCGCAGCAGCTTCCTCCGCGGCCTTGGCCTCAGCAGCAGCCGCAGCAGCTTCCTCAGCAGCCTTGGCCTCAGCGGCCGCCTTCGCTTCTGCTTCCGCTTGGACTCGCGCCTCCTCTGCCGCGATGGCTTCCTTCTCCGCAATCAACGCGTTTTGCTTAACTTGCCATCGGCTCAATCCTTCCTTTTTCGCAACAAATCTACTCTTTAATTTCGCGTTCTTACCAACGCGTTCTCTCAAGTAGTACAACTTGGAGCGTCTCGCGATTGGCTTACCCGCACCTCTGACCTCTTCGAACGAGCACAACGGCGAGTGAATCGGAAAAATTCTCTCAACCCCGAACCCTTGCAAGGATTTTCGGACCGTAATCGTACTCGCCACGCCCGCTCTGTGAATGCCAATAATCAAACCTTCGTACGGCTGCACTCTGCTCTTGTTACCTTCCGTGACCGTCACGCCAACCTTCACCGTCATCCCTACTCGAAAAGGAATCAAATCATCCTTCATCTGCGGTGCGTTCACCCTCTCGACGAACTGATATAAACCTTTCTTCGTCCCACTACCGCCGGCGGAAATGCTAAACGTCGCGACTGAGTCTCTAGATTTGTTCAAAGATAAACCGTTCGTGGAAAAAACCTTCGAGTTTCCGTTAGAATACTTCGCGGATAACGTAGTACTCGCGGCGCGCGAACTTTTGTTCGTCGAGGTCGTCGCCGACGAAATGCGCATGTTCGCCATCATAGATAACGTTTGAGAAGACATGATCACGCGTTCTTCCACTTAAATACGCGACTTCGAATCGAACGCGGTGTGGCTTTTGCACTCTAAATGAATTCTTTTCGACGGGACCGGTAGGTCGCAACGGGTCAAAGAAGTGACGAATTCGCACGAGCTTTATCCTCGCCGTCGAGGTTTTTAATAAACAGAGGGAGGTGGGACTGAAAAAGACAAAAAAAAAGAGGGGACGGCGGCTGTGCGTGTTTTTTTTTCGCCTCCTCAAAAAGTCACGTCATCAAAGAGAAGAGAGTCAGTCGTCTCCAGCATCCAGCAGTCCAGACAAAAGACACAAAAAAAAGAAAAAAGAAATTTAGGGGGGGGGGGTCTGTCCACCAAAAAAAAAATGAGCAGCAGCACGTGTTGCGCACCGCCTCGCGCGTTGCTGGTGTCGAGGAGCAGTCCGTCGAGAGCGGGGGAAAAGAGGAGGACGAGCAAACGAAGAGAGCGAGTTCTTCGAGGCACTTTTGCGGAAGGTGGAGGAGAGCGATGGCACGCGTCGTCATCCAGACCTTCCTCCAAGAATAACGAACAACAACAACAACAACAATCAAGAGGAGGAAGAGGCGGCGGACGAAATAATACTACCAAACGAGGATGGGATACCGCGGATAAAGCGTACGCGCGGTTTGGAACGACGAAACGAAGAGATGGCAATTATGACGATGAAAATAGTAATAACAACAGGGCAAGACAACAACAACAACAACAACAACAACAAAGAGCAGTGCCTTTGGATGAATTGGAGCGAAAGCAAATCGCTTTGGAGAGACAAAAACTGAGAGGAGGAAAGAAATACGAAGACGACTTTATGGATTACGAAGACGAAGACGAAGACGAAGGCGTGGACGATTTAGCCGGATGGTCTCGATTTGCCAACGAGAGTGGGATTGAAGAAGACGATGAAGGTGTATCATCTAGCAGCAGCAGCAGCAGCAGCAGAGTCAAAAAAGTTATATCTTCTTCTGCGAGAGCGAATGCAAAAGTCACGGTCCAATCCAAGTATAGAAGAGGAGGGTTGCGTCCTTGGGAGACGCAAAGAATGGAAAGGGAGACCAAGAAAAGTCAGCAACGACACTTACAGAATAGGTATCGTGACTACGATAATGATTACAAAAATTATAACAATAAAGAAAACAAACCGTTATCGAACAATGCGTTTATCAATGCCGGTTTAGAAGCCATCGCGGCAGAAAATTTAAACAAAGCTGGTTTGAAAAGACCGACAGAAATTCAAAAATTAGCCATGCCAGAACTCATCGAAGGCAACTCTGCGGTTCTATTAGCCGAAACAGGTTCAGGGAAGACGTTCGCTTATACTTTACCGCTCATGTCCCAAGTGGCAGCTCCGGGAAGAGGTGGCACAAAAGTCAGCGGAAGATGCTGTCCGGCGATGATCATCATCGTCCCAAACGTCGAGTTGGCGAGACAAGTCTCGAAGATGGCCGAGTTGTGTTCGATTTGGTGTCAAAGAACGGATTTTGATTTACCGGCGCCGACGGTGTTTTCAATTTTTGGCAAGGAGAAAAAACTGTTGAAACCAACGAGTTTGAAACAACGGAGAAACACAAATAATCGAAATCGAAAATACGTTCCAACTTCATCGAGAAAATCTTCGAAAGCTGGAAACAAAGGGAATAAAATAATCGGTGATTTAGAAGAAGCCGTACCAGAATTTCGACGGGCGGATGTTTTGATATCTACGCCGGCTCGCTTATTAGCATTGGCGAAAGACGAGTGGGTATTGTTTGGTCGTCTCAAACATTTTGTCGTGGACGAGTGTGACGAGATGCTCTCGAGAGGATTCGCGGACGATGTGAAAAGTTTAATCGAATTAACGTACGGAGAAAACGCGGATGGTATCAACAAATTTGGCGCGAAAGTTCAGTACGTATTTGCAGCGGCGACTTTGAAAGATTCTGAACCGATTTTCGAATCTTTCCAAGGCGAACTGTCTTGGATTTCCACGGGGTATTTCGGAAAGTTGCACCCACAACTGGAACAAGAAATTGTGGAGATAGTAAGTGAAGAAGAAGAAACAGACACAGGTGTTGCAAAAGAAGACAATTATGACGATGATATCGAGGGGGCTCAACAACGAAGACAAAAAATCATACGAAGCAGAAAAAACAAAGCGTTGATGGAAGTACTGCGAAAGCGAAAAGAGTTCAAGTCGTTGGTCTTTGCAAACTCGCCGGAGGAGGCGGACGAGATTGTCGAGTACTTGAATAAGGAAAATTATCAAGAAAATGGTGGTGAAAGGAGGACTTTAGGAATGTATTCCATGGCATTTCATGGCAAAGCGAAGGAGAGAGGCGTCGTGTTGGACGATTTCATTTCTGGAGATTTGAAAGTGTGCGTCTGCACAGATTTAGCCGCGAGAGGCATCGACTTCCCAGAGCTCCACCACGTGGTGCATTACTCTTTAGCTGATTCTGCGGCTATACATATACACAGAACAGGGAGAACTGCTAGAGCTGGTCAAGTTGGACCGTATTATTGCACCGTTTTATACGATAAAGAGGAAGTTGATATCGACGACGCTCTTGTTAAAGACGATGGTTTGAAAGAATTACTTTTTGGAAAATCAACAAAATCATCGTCGCGCAAGCGGTATCAACGCAGCAGCAGCAGCAGTAGCAGCAGCAGCAGCAGCAACGCCACGAGTGCTTTTTAGCAGATTAACATAAATGTAATACAAACGAACAAAAAAAAACGTGATTTATAAGCACGACGCTCTAACCAAGCTGAGCTAA
>MDSV01239882.1_pt1 | contig 10324 bp, 8 predicted proteins | sample 810851 | NCBI WGS metagenome assembly MDSV01 (sample SAMN05326640, study PRJNA326480) | marine metagenome | isolation source: seawater | place: Atlantic Ocean: North East | collected 2012
GGCTCGGCAGGTAATGAAGGTGCTCAAGGACCTCAAGGTGCTCAAGGTGGAACAGGTACAACAGGCGCAGCAGGTAATAAAGGAAATACTGGAAACCAAGGACAAAAAGGAAATACAGGTCCAACGGGTAATGCAGGTAACAAAGGTTCAACGGGTGCTCAAGGTGTAAAAGGAAATACTGGTGGAACAGGTGTTGCAGGTGCTGATGGTGCTCAAGGTGCTCAAGGTGCTCAAGGTGGTCAAGGTAAACAAGGTAATGCAGGTAATAAAGGAAATACTGGAAACCAAGGTCCACAAGGTGGAACAGGTCCAACAGGCGCAGCAGGTAATAAAGGAAATACTGGCGCAGGTGGAAGACAAGGTGTAAAGGGTAACACAGGTTCATCAGGCGATGAAGGTGGTATTGGTGAAAAGGGTAATCTTGGTGCTCAAGGTGCTCAAGGTTCTGCAGGAAATGATGGTCCTCAAGGTGCACAAGGTGCTCAAGGTGCTCAACCATCATCGGGTGATACTGGTTCCGCAGGTGCTAAAGGTTCAACTGGTGGTCAAGGTGAACAAGGTGAAGGTGGAAGTACAGGCGCAGCAGGTGACAAAGGTTCGACAGGAAATCAAGGTGAACAAGGTGCAACGGGTGTTCAAGGTTCATCAGGAAATAAAGGTAATACTGGTAATCAAGGTCAAAAAGGAAATACTGGTAATACAGGGTCGGCAGGTAATAAGGGTAATACTGGAAATACTGGCAGACAAGGTGTAAAAGGTAATACTGGCTCCGCAGGTAATCAAGGTGCTCAAGGACCTCAAGGTGAACAAGGTGAACAAGGTTCTCAAGGTTCTGCAGGGAATACTGGTCCTCAAGGTGCTCAAGGTGCTCAAGGTGCTCAACCATCATCAGGTGATACTGGCGCAGCAGGTAGTAAAGGAAATACTGGCGCAGGTGGAAGACAAGGCTTAATAGGTAACAAAGGTTCATCAGGTGATGAAGGTTCTATCGGTGCTCAAGGTGCTCAAGGTGGTCAAGGTACAACCGGGTCGGCAGGTAATAAAGGAAATACTGGAAACCAAGGACAAAAAGGTACTAAAGGAAATACTGGCGCAGCAGGTAATAAAGGAAATACTGGTGGACAAGGTGAACAAGGTGAAGGCGGAAATACAGGCGCAGCAGGTAATAAAGGTGACAAAGGAAATACTGGTGGACAAGGAAACCAAGGAGCTCAAGGTTCTGCAGGAGATACAGGTCCAAAAGGTAATCAAGGAGCTCAAGGTGCTAAAGGAATAACTGGAGATACAGGTGTTGCAGGTGGTAAAGGTAATCAAGGAGCTCAAGGTTCGGCAGGTGCTAAAGGTAATCAAGGAGCACAAGGTTCGGCAGGTAATAAAGGTAATAAAGGTTCTCAAGGACCGCAGGGAGTTACTGGTGATAAAGGTGGACAAGGTGCTCAAGGAGCATCGATGACTGGAAATGGATACTTTGAAATCGCAGGTGGTATACTAACATTTAAACCAAGTGGTTGGTCAAGTGGTGACGATGTCTATATAGTAAGGTCTATCGCAAGTGGTAGTTTTTACTAAATTATTTTTCATATTTATATACAAATATCAAATAAGTTATGAGAGCAAGTTTTGGATTCGATAGAAACTCTTACAGACAAGATGTAAATTTCACAGATTATTATTGGTACAAAAACGCGTTTAGTGATGATGAATTACAACGCATTGAAAAAATGACCAATGAAATTCCTTTTGTAGACGCACAAACAGGTGAAGGTGAAGCTTCAGGTAAAACTAATTATAGAAAATCAAGAATAAAGTGGTGTCCTCAAAACAAGGAATGGGGATGGGTTTATGAAAAACTGCACGATTATATTGTACAAGCAAATGATATAATGTGGAAGTTTGATTTATCTACAATGAATGAGGAAATACAATATACCGAATATTATGGTAATAATGAAGGTGGGTATGAGTGGCATATGGATTGTGGAATAGAAATTCAGAGTCAAAGAAAAGTATCAGTAACCGTACAACTTTCAGACTCAAACGAATATGAGGGTGGTGATTTACAATTTAATATTGGAAGGGAAATGACTGCACATAGAGAAAAAGGTGCAGCTATCATATTTCCTTCTTTTTATTTACATAGAGTAACTCCAGTAACAAGTGGTACACGAAAATCATTTGTGTTATGGGTAGGTGGTGAACCATATAAGTAAAATATGCAAAAGACAACTTTACCAACGGCATTAGTATACGGATGGAACAGATATGGTAAACATATGTTGACATCTGACATTTATCATGAAGAAAACTTATTTGAAAAAGTTATATTACATTCATATAAATCATCTAAAAATTTACAAACTCATTTAGCTAAACATACTCCTGATATTATTTTAGTATTTGGTGATATTCCAAATGAACTAAGTGAATGTAATGATGATATAGTTAAGTCAAAAATAGTTCATAGACCTGAAATACTAAGTAATAATATAATAGCAAACGATATAGTATGTCAATCAACTTTTTGGGCATGTAAATCAAATAAAATTTATAGTGACACAACTTCACCACTATTATCAGTATTTACACCAACATATAAAACTGAAAAACGAATATTTAGAACTTATAAGTCTTTATTAGAACAAACTTATCAAAATTGGGAGTGGGTTGTAGTTGATGATTCACCTGAAGACCATTCTTTGACTTGGGAAATGATAAATCATATCGCTAAATTAGATTATAGAGTTAAACCATATAGAATATTTCCAATCTCAGGTGGAAATGTAGGTGAAGCTAAACATAGAGCGGCAATGTTATGTAATGGTGAGTGGTTATTTGAGTTAGACCATGACGATTGGTTGATATCAACTTGTTTAGAAGATGTTTTTAATGCAAGTAAACAACATAAAGATGCAGGTTTTATATATACTGATGTAACTGAGATTGAAAAAGATAACTTACCACGAGTATATGGTCATATTGGTGAAGATTGGTATGCTAATCCAAACAATGGATTTGTTTTTGCTTACGCAGGACATACTTGGGAAGAAATTGATGGTAAAAAATGGTTAGTACATCATTATCCTAATATAAACCCTAAAACAATTAGATTTAATATTGGAATGCCAAATCATTGTAGAGTTTGGAGTAGAGATGTCTATCACAAAATACGAGGACATAGCAGAAACATTTCAGTTGCAGATGATTTTGAACTAATCATTAAAACATTTTTAGAAACAAAGTTTATTCATCTTAAAAAAATGTTGTATGTACAATATAATAATGGTGACTCTACTGTTGACAATAATAGAGTTGATATTAACAGAAGAGCTAGGTTAATTAGAGATTATTACGATGAACAAATAAAAAATAGATTTGAAGAATTAGGTCATGAAGATTGGTTATGGGATTATGACTCAAACCATTCCATAAAAGATTTAGGTCATAGAGATTATGACAGATATCATGAAAACGAAGAATTTTGTAATTATATAGTAGAATAGATATGAAAATTTTATTTACGGTAGGATACCAAAACAAACCAATTAATGATTCAGTATTAGCCCAAGAAGGAATGGGTGGTTCTGAATATTGTGTTATTAAGTTAGCAAAAGAATTTGAAAAAGCTGGACACGATGTAGTAGTTACAGGTGAAGTAATAAATTCACAAGTAAATAATTTAAAATTCCTTGATTATTCAAGCATTGGTAACAATCAACATTTTGATGTTGTTATTGCATCAAACTATATTCATTATTTTAAACACCTCGAAGAAAAAAACATAACATTTGATAAATCATACTTTTGGATACATAATTTAGAATTTTATCCATTTTATAATGGAGAGGTTTTACCAAATGCAGGAACAGATTATCTAAATCACCCAAAACTAACAAATATAATTGCAGTATCAGAATGGCAACGAGGGATATTAATAAAAAAATATAATATAACTCCTGATAAAATTAAAGTTATAGGTAATGCAATATCTCCAGAAGATTTTGACTCTATAAAACAAGAGAAATTTAAAAATAAAGTAATTTACACATCTGGCCCTGATAGAGGATTGTGGAATCTACTAAATATATGGGATGATTTAAAAAAGATTAATCCTAAATTAACTTTATGGGTTGCACAACCACCATATACCAAAGATTGGGATTTTTTAGATAAAATTAAAGCAGATTATCCAAATTATGAAAAAAACTTTGATGTAAACTATTTAGGTCCTTTAAATCCAACTGATTTATACACACAAATCAAATCAGCTGAATGGTGGATTTATCCATCACAATATCCTGAAACATATTGTATAACGGCTCTTGAAATGATGATGGGTAGGGTTAAACTTTTATCAAGTGATACTGGTAATTTAAAACACTTACTAAATAATAAAAGTACCTTAATAAGTTCACGAACTCACGAAAATGATAGTTATCAGTCCCATTATCAAGAAGACATTATTAAGAATGATACAAAAGGTGCAGGACTTATGAGACATACATTCATAGCTGCATACGCATTTTCTCAAGAACAAGACTCACACGAAAAATTATTAAATAAAGCTGAAGAATTTGCTAGACAACAAAATTGGGGTACAAGACAAACCGAATGGTATGATTTAATTAACGAACCCCAAGCATCATTACAAGTAAAATCAGATAAACTCCATCCTGAATTATATTCTTATTGGGATAACAAAAATGAATGGACTAAAAAGTTTATATCATATTCGGCAAGAACAAAAGAATGGGATTTAATAGTAGACGAACCATTTGATAGTTGTTTTCAGTTTCCTTTATTTACCAAAGAGTTTTGTAAAATGATTAGAGAAGAAGCTGAACATTCAAATAAGTGGACTGTTGATAGACACGAAAATTACCCAACAACTGATATGTTAATAACAGAGATTGGTATGGATGAAATATATCATGATGTACTAAAAGACTATGTTATGCAACTTGGAATATATTTATGGGCATTAGAAGGTAAAGGATGGGACAATATGAAATCTGAAAACTTTTTAGCAAAATATAAACCAGATGCACAAGGGCATTTAGCGATACATCATGATAGGGCAGATATTACTTGTTTAGTACAATTATCAGACTTAGATGAATATGAAGGTGGTGGTACTTGGTTTAGACGACAAAAGCAATTAGTTAAGAATCCAATTGGTTACGCAACAATCCATCCTGGCAATATAACTCATAAACATGGAGCACGAGCTACAACTAAAGGTACTCGATATATTGTAGTTTCATTCATGGAAAATAGGGAAAGCTAATATTCTCTATATTTATATACATAACGAGGAGAATTAAATGTCAGTAAACATTCCAATATGGCCTGGTTCAGGTTCATTTTCAAGTGGTTCATCAACTCCTTTCGGGTTCTTCGATTCTGATACTCAGTTTCAAACAGACGCTCCGAAAGTTGCAGAATGGTGTGCGAAACGATTGGGTTATCCAATTGTAGATGTTGAATTACAAGATATAAACTTTTTCACTTGTCTTGAAGAGGCAGCTAATGAATATTCTTCACAAGTAAATCAATACAGAGCAAAAGAGAATATGTTATCTCTACAAGGTTCGTCATTGAGTTTAGACTTATCAGATACCGAGATTGCACCAAACCTAAATGGTGTGGTTAGTATCGCAAAAGATTATGGTACTGAAGCAATGAGTGGTGGACGAGTTACTATATACACAGGTTCTTTTGAAATGGTAGCAGGTCAGCAAATTTATGATTTGGGTGATGCAAATGTAGTAAGTTTAGAAAATGGTTCAGTTAATGATGGAGTTGTACTTAGAAGAGTATTCCATACACAACCACCAGCAATTATAAGATACTTTGACCCATTCATCGGAACAGGATTAGGTTCTCAACAAATGTTAGAAACTTTTGGATGGGGTAATTACTCACCAGGTGTTTCATTTATGATGCAACCAATGTTTGATGACTTGTTAAGATTACAAGCAATTGAATTTAATGATTACATCAGAAAATCATCATATGGATTCCATGTAGATGGTAAACGAATTAGATTATATCCATTCCCTCAAGGAAAAGATACAGGTGCAAAAGTATTTTTTGATTATACATTAGAATCTGAAAGTAAATCACCAGTAGCAAACTCAAATGTTGTTAGTGATTTATCAAACGCACCTTTTGGACGATTAACATATACAAATATTAATAGTGCAGGAAAACAATGGATTGCAAGATACGCATTGGCATTAGCAAAAGAGATGTTAGGTGCAATTAGAGCTAAATTTAGTTCTATTCCTATACCAGGTGCAGATGTAACACTTGATGGTGCAGATTTAAGAAATGAAGCATCCGCTGAAAAAGAAACTCTATTAACTGATTTAAAAGAAATGTTGGACTCAACATCTCGTAGGTCATTAATGGAAGCACGAAAAGAAGAGTCTGAATACTTAGAGGAAACTTTAAACAGAGTACCAAGACCAATATTTATAGGGTAATTTATGGCATTGTTCGGTGGACAAAGAGATATGAGTTTGTTTAATAAATTGAACAAAGAACTTATCAATGATATAATTGATACGGAAGTGTATTACTATATGGTAGCAGTCACCGAAACCAAATCAAATCTATATGGTGAGGGTAAAGACAAAGTATTTCACAATCCAATAAAAGTACCATGTTTAGTAGAAAGAAATCAAGCAGCACAGATATCTGATGAGTTTGGACAATCTTACTCTCGTGAAGTTCAGTTCAAATTCTTAAGAGATTCATTAAAAGAAAAAGATTTAGTTCCAGAAGTTGGTGACATTATTCAATGGAATAACGAATACCATTTAATAGACGCATCATATTCATATCAATACTTTGCAGGAAAAAATCCTAAGTATTGGGATGGTGGTGAAACTCAAGGTTTAAATGTATCTATTATATGTGATAGTCATGTTACACGACAAACAAGTATTAAGTTAGTAGAAACGAGATTTGGTAATTCAAATCAAAATGACAATGAAGTACCAATAGGACTATAATATGGCAACAAAATACAGAAATACAGATAAATCAAAACCTCAGATTATACAAACACAATCTTCTACATCTGTCGACCCTAAATTAAATAAAGCAAAACAAATTAGAAGAGACAAGGATAATGTTAAAAATCCAAGTGTTGGTATATACGACATTGATTCTGCATTTAAAAGTTTTTTAGAAAAAGATGTAAAACCAACTGTCCAAGATGATGGTAGATTTTATCCTGTTCCTGTAATGTACGCATCACCTGAAAAATGGGCAAGTGCACAACGAGATGGATTTTTAAAAGATGAAAATGGGATGATGTTAACTCCTATTATTGTTTTTAAAAGAGACAATCTATCAATAAACACCGAATTAGCAAAATTAAAAGTTGCACAAAACGAAGACGCACATCAATTTTTTGAAAGAAAGTACAATAACCTTAATAAGTACGACCAATTTTCAATATTGACAGGAGAAACTCCAAAGAAAGAATTTATGTCAGTTGAAAGACCTGATTATGTTGATTTACAATATGAAGTGATAGTTTGGTGTGATTATATGGAACAAGTTAATAAAGTTGTAGAGCAAATTGTATTTTTTCAAGGTCGTTCTTTTGGTGATAGATATAAGTTTGTAATAAAAGGTGATTCTTACTCATTTGAAACATTATCAGAAATGGGCCAAGATAGAATTACAAAAGCAACAATATCCTTAGTAACTAAAGCATATATAGTACCAGAATATGTAGGATTAAACAACAATACAAAACGAACAGTATCAATTGGAAAAGTATCATTTGCAGAAGACCCAAGTCTTTCTGGCATTAAAATCTCTAAAAAGAGTGGTAATGAATAATTTTTCCATATTTATAGTAGAATAAAAAGTTAATATGTTATGGCAGAAAAAGAAATAAAAAGTTTTTCGAAAGAAGAAATTAAAAAAATTACGGATATTCAAAGTAAAGTTTTATCGATTACTTCAAGATTAGGTGAAATTGAAATCAGCGTTATGAGTCTTGAGAATCAGTTTGATGAATTAAAGAATGAAAAGAACTCATTGATAAAATCTTACAATGAATTAGCAAACGAAGAAAAAGAACTAAGTGTGGACTTAAGAGGTAAATATGGTGAGGGAACTTACGATGTTAACACAAATACATTCACACCTAACAAATAAGTATTCGTTTTCGAAATTTTTGGAGTATTTATATAAAGGTAAACCCAAAGATTTTAAATTAGGAGAAAATAATGGCAGAAAGAATTGTTAGTCCAGGTGTATTCACAAGAGAAAAAGACCTCTCATTCTTACCACAAGGTATAGGGGAGATAGGTGCAGCACTTATTGGACAAAGTATAAAAGGACCTGCATTCGTACCAACCAAGGTAGAGTCCTTCCAAGAATTTCAACAAGTATTCGGTGGTTTGACAGAAGATTCATACCTACCTTATACTGCACAATCATATTTAGAAGACGCAGGAACTGCGACTATCGTAAGAGTATTAGGACAGAGTGGTTATACTGTTGAACCTTTAGTATTAAAGATTAGTGGTTCAGTAGCAGCAGTAATCCATCCTACTACAAAAGTACCTTTCGGTGGTGTAGCAAACTCAACAGGTTCATTTGACTTGTCACTTGTAACTAACTTGAGTGGTTCAGCATCTGAACCAACACCAGAAGTATCGGCATCTAACTTCGCACTTTATTTAAGTGCATCGGGTGCAGTAACTGGATTATCAGAGTCAGCAGTACTCGCAATACCAACCGCATCATTAGACCCAAGTGCAGTAAACTATATTGGAAAAACACTCGGTTCATCTCCTAAAAATGGTTCGGAATTTGGTTACTTATATCTAAACTTCAACACTTATCAATCAGCATCTTTCGCCGCTGACCCTAATTGTGATGTAGTAGTAGATACATTTAGAAAAACTGACTATACTAAAGCATATTGTGAAGCTACAACACCTTACATCATATCACAAGATGTATCAGGTACAAGTAAAAACTTATTTAGATTCCACACATTGTCACATGGTACTTCGACAAACTACGAATTTAAAATTGGTATTAGAGATATTAAACCAGCAAATGAAGTTCCTGGTTCTGAGTATGGAACATTTAGTGTTATCCTACGAAGAGTAGACACTTCTAAAATTGCTAATTCTATATTTGGTCAAACTGTTCAAGATAGTGATGTTAGACCAAGTATTATAGAAGAATTTAGTGGACTTAACTTAGACCCTAATTCACCTAACTATATTAAAAGAGTTATTGGTGACAAGTATATTACTGTTGATAACAATGGTAAAGTTACTTCAAATGGGGATTATCCAAACGCATCTGTAAACATTAGAGTAGAAGTAAATAGTGATATGGATGGTGGGGCAATTGATTCATCTCTTGTTCCTTTTGGATTCGCAGCAGTTAAATCACCTATACATAGTGGACATAATTTACCAAGTCCTACATATGTAACAGACCAATCAATCGCAACTGAATTTAACAAAAGAGCATTCTTAGGTTATTCATTCGACTTTACAAATACAGATAACTTAAACTACTTAAATCCAATTCCAGACTCAAGTTCTGAAACTGTTGGAACTAAGTTCTTATTAAGTCAATGTACTTCTAATGGAGCAGCAATTGCATTGAACGATGGTCTTATAGACAATAAAAAATTCTTAGTACCATTCCAAGGTGGGTTCGATGGATTCGCACCAAACAGAACAGTACTAACAGGAACAAACATTGTTGCAGGTAATATGCAAGGATTAGATTTATCATCAGCAACCGCAGGTGGTACAATCGCAATGAGAAAAGCTATTAACGCAATGTCAAATCCTGATGAATATGATATGAACCTATTAGTATTACCAGGTGTAATCAATAGACTACACTCTTCAGTAACTACTTTTGCAAAAGATATGTGTGAAGACAGACAAGATGCATTCTTTGTAATGGACGCAGGTTCTTATACAGATTCAATCTCAACAGTAGTTAACTCACTAAGTTCATTCGATTCAAACTATGTCGGAACTTATCACCCATGGTGTAAGATTCTTGATACAGACAAAAATAAACCAGTCTGGGTACCGCCAAGTGTTGTATTACCAGGTGTTATCGCATTTAATGACGCAGTTGCTGAACCATGGTTCGCACCCGCAGGTTTAAATAGAGGTGGTTTATCAAATGTAATCGAAGTTAAGTCAAGATTGACTCATGACGAGAGAGATACATTATACGAAAATAGAATTAACCCAATCGCTACATTCCCTGGACAAGGTGCTACGGTATTTGGTCAGAAGACACTTCAAGCTAGACC
>MDSV01100494.1_pt1 | contig 10323 bp, 5 predicted proteins | sample 810851 | NCBI WGS metagenome assembly MDSV01 (sample SAMN05326640, study PRJNA326480) | marine metagenome | isolation source: seawater | place: Atlantic Ocean: North East | collected 2012
CGCGGTGCGTGGGGACGGTGAGCAAAGATTCGTCGTCGTCGTCGTCGTCGTCGTCGTCGTCCCGGTGAGGCCTCGCCCGGTTCAGAAGCTCTTCGCTCGGCTCGCCCCAGGGCGCGGCGGCGAGCATCTTCGAGCCGCTCATCACGTGGCACAGCTCGATCTGCGCGACGATATCGTGGTGCGGGGGCGTGCCGCTTCCCGCGTCGCCCACGAAAACCGTCGCGCGCGCCTCTCGCCACACCGTCGCCGCGGCGAAGGCGGCGCCCGGCTCACGGAATCCGAGCTCCTCGGCCGATTCGGACGCGCCGCCGGCGAGGCCGGCGGCGACGTCCTCGGCGCGCATTTCCACCGCGTACAGACGCTCGACGTTCGGTGCTTTGGCGGCGAACGTCACCTCGATCGGTCGCGGCGCGTCGAACGCGGCGTCGATAGCCTCGAACAGAGCGTTCGAGCACGACATCGTCTCGGTCGACTCGGCGAGCGAAATCGACCGAAACGTCATCCCGGCGACGACGCCGTTTCGCGCCGCGACGGAACCGTCGTCGACTTCCCACACCTGCGCCCCCGTGCCCGTGTCCCAGTCGTACGGCGCGAAGCCCAGGCCGAGTGGTCCGTCGGGGAAGCGGACCGTCGCGACGCGGTCGGAGACGGCGTCTAGCGCGGCGTCCAGACCGGCGGCGCCGCCCGCGTCCCCGAGGTTGGAGCGGCCGCGGCTGGGGATTTCGCCGGTGACTCGTCCCGGGGCGGCGGCGAGGACCGCGGACGCGCGCGTCGTCTCCCCGGCGTCGTCCGAGCGCGTGGCGCTGACTCCGGCGTTACGGAGCGCGCCACGCGCCGCCGCGCGGAGCGCGGCGACGGCGTCCACGTCGCGAAACGCCTCGGCGAAGGCGCGGAAACTGCTCTCCGGACCGACGCCGGGCCCGGCGCCGCGAAGGCGCCACGCGCCGTGCGGGAAGAGCACCGGCGTGGGAAACGCGGAGACCCGCACGAGTTCCAGGAAGTAGCCCCCGTCAACGCACACCAGGGCGTCCGCACCCGCGACCCCTCCGTTCGCGTCGAGGTCGTCGAGCACGCGTCGCGGCCACGAAGGAGCGGCACGCCGCGCCGACCATTTCCGCTCTTCGCGCGCGTACATCCGCCCATCCCCGAAGTCCTCGTCGAACAGCGCGAGCCTCCGCAGCGCCGCGCCGTCGAACGCGTCCAGCGCGGCGACGGCGACGCCCACGGAGACGCTGCCGTCGGAGACGCCGCCGGTTTCACCACGCGCGGCGCTTCGAAAGCGCCACTCGCCGGTTCCGGATGCGCCGCCGACGCGCTCGAGCTCGCCGGCGACGAAGCCGCCCGCCTCGGACGGGTCGGGGCGGTCGCGGAGCAGCACGGTGAATCGCGCGCCGCACCCGTGGAACGCCAGGAAGCGCAGGCGAAGGGCGTCCTTCACCTCCGCGGCTCCGGCCGCGCCGAACGCGTACGTCGGGCCGTGCGACGCGCGTTCCCGGGGAAGTCGAGTCACGCCTTGGGGAGGCAGCGCGTCGTCTTCGCGCGCCGAGGCATCCGAGGCTGACGAAGAAAAAACGCGCGTGCGCCATCCCCGGGGGCTGGGGCACGAAGTGGAGCGGCCGCGGGGTACCACGCCCGCGCGGGGCTTCGCGACGCGCGCGAGCGATATAGTCACTGACAGCATGGCCTCGCACGCGCCGCGCGACGGACTCGGCGCGTTCGAAGCGCGGCGGCGAGTACCTTTTTGTCGAAAACGAGGGGGTTTCGAAACACGAAAAGCGTTTTTTCTAGGCGAACGAAGTTCGGGGAGCGGGGCTGGACGACGCGTTCGTCGCGGGTACATCATGACAGGTGTGTCACTCCTAGACAGCATCGAATACGCCTCTACGCCCTCTGTGGCTAACATGCCGGCACCGGGTACGCTCACGCGGCGCACGGCGCCGGGTTGAGCACGACGCGCGCCGTCTTGAACCCCTTCGCCTCGCACGCCTCTTTGACTGTTTCCCACTGGTCGTTTCCGTCTGGACACATCACGACCGCCGCGCCTCCCGAGCCCGTGAACTTGGACCCCGCGCCGAATCGGCGCGGGGTCATGACCATGTCGATGTTCCTCGCCCCTAGCGCCTCGTCGCCGAACATCGCGCGCCGCAGATCGAAGTTCTCGTTCATCAAGGTCACGAGCGTCCGCGAACGCGCGATTCGATCCGAGTCAGACTCTGACGACGCCAACAGCGCGTCGCGCGCCTTCGCCGCGATCGCCGCCACCTTCGCCATCGTCTCGCGCGTGAACGCGTCGCCGTTTTCCCACCTGCGTTTGACGTCCGCGTGCGTCGCGCCGCTGTCGCTGCCCTCGTCCCCCCACACGAGCATGAGCTCGGGGAACGCAGACGTGGGCAGCCGCTCGTATCGCCCGGCGCCAGTCTTCGCGACGCGCGTCTCGTCTGAAAAGTCCATCGAGACGGCGCCCTCGTACGTCTGGATGACGCGATCCTGCAACCCGGCGTTTATGCCGAGGTCGCGCTCGCACTGCAGCACCAGCTGCGGCTGGTCCTCCAGCGGCACACGCGCGTCGTAGTGCTTCATCAGGCACCGCAGGCCGGCGACGATGATGGACGACGACCCCGACAAGCCAGTGCGCTTCGGGATGTCGGTGCGGTACTTGAGCGTGAACCCCTGCGCGTGCAGCGGAATGTCGCGCTCGGCGCAGTAGGCGTGGAAGCGGACGCAGAGCGCGCGCAGAAGGCGCACGCCGCCGTAGTGGCCGTGCGCCTTGGTGTGCTCCGCCAGCGCGGTGAGCGAGTCGAAGGCGTTCCAGTCATACGGCCCGGGCTCGAAAGAGACGCGCGAGCTGAAGCACTGCTGGTCCGGCACGAGGGTCACCTCGGAGAAAAAGTTTTGAATGGAGACGGAGATCGTCCGGCCGAAGTACCCGTCGCTGGGATTGCCGAACAGACCGATGCGCGCGTACGCGCGCTCAGTGATCACGCCGACCGCCGCATCGTCGACGCCCATCGCCGAGGAGGGGTCGAGGGTGGCGGGTGAGTTGAGGGGGCGCGAGAGAGTGGTGCGCTGACACGACATAATAAATCGGAACGATATTTTTCCAATTCCCGCGATTTCGTGTCGTCGCTGGTTTCCGCCGACGCCAAAGCCACGACTTTCGGGCGCACCATGGCGCATGACGCCGCGGAAGTCGAGCCCGTGGAGGAGGAGCTCTGTCGGTACTGCTTCGAGGGCGAGGATGATGAGGCTGGCGAGCTGCTCCGCGACATCTGCGCGTGCGCAGGAGGACAGAGATGCGTGCATCTGAGCTGTTTACGCCGCTGGCAGCGCATGGTTCTCGTCAGTCAGCCGACACACCCCGCGTTTTACCAGGACGACGAGCGTCACCACAAGTGCAACGTCTGCGCGTCCCCGTTCAACATTCCCCCGCCGACTCGGCACGAGCTCATGGCGAGCTTCACCGGCGCTGAGATTGCGGCGCTCATCTCGGAGGGCTGCGTCATCGGTAGCCACAGGGACTTCGACGCGCAGTTGTCCCATCAGCTCCGAACGATGGACCCGCTGCGGCGCCTCGTGTCCGGGTACAAACACTGGATCGGGGGCGTGTACTTAATCACGTCCGTCACTCCGGACGAAGGCGAGCTGGAGGTGCCGATGCGCAGCGCGAACGTCCTGAACGCCGTGCGAGCGAAGCTCACGCAAACCTCGGACCTGAGCCTGGACGTCGGCGGACGCCGCGTGCGCCTGATCAACAAAGGCGACCTGGCGGGCGCCGCCGCGGACACGGACAGCCTTCGCGTCGCTCTGGAGCGCCTCGAGGCGCCGGCGACCATCTTCATGGCAACGGGGGACGAGCCCGATTACGGCGCCGACCACGTCGTGGCGGTGAACCTGGCCAGGAGGATCCGCCGGCCGAAGACGGTCGTCGACGAGGAGGAGGACGGGGACGAAGGCGAGGCGGAGCGAGGCGACCGGAAAGACGCGCGAGAGGCGGCGGATGCGAACGACGGGACCGCCGCCAACGCCGACGCCGAAGCCGCGACCGCGCCGCCGCCCGTTCGAGTCGAGAGCGATGATGATGACGACGACAACGACGATGACGACGACGACGACGACGACTCGTTCGAGACGATCATGCGCGATTTGGCGAGCGGCGTCGGTTCCGTCGGCGACCGGCCCGGCGCTCGGTGGTGGCGCCGGGCGCACGCGGCGGTGCGCGAGGCGAAGGAGAGCGTCTGCTCTCGGTACCCCGGCGCGGCGGCCGTCGAGGTGCAGCACTTCCGCGGTGGCCCGTGCGAGTCCGATCGCATCACCACCCTGGTCGTTCCCGGTGGCGCGCGGCGGGGATGGACCGTGCTGCCCGCCAGACGCGTCCGCGAACGCGCCCCCGGCGACGGCGCGTTCGAAACCTCGGACCGGTTCGGCGGCGGCTTGTGCGACGCCATCGAGCTCGCGCACGCTCGAGCCACGAGCTGCGAGCGAAAAGCGAAAGACCCGAAAGACCGGGAAGATCCGAAAAATGACGATTTCGACACCGCGGGGGGCATCCACGGCGGGCAGACCGTGCGTTTGAAAAACCTCGTCGGACGGCCCGAGCTGAACGGCGAGAAGGCGCTCGCCGCGCGTTTTGAGCGCGAGAGCAGCCGATGGCTCTTGCGCCTGCGCAACGGCGACGGCGCGCGCGTGAAGCCCGCGAACCTCGAGCCGCTGGAGGGCGGGCACGGGCGTGTCTTCGCGTTCTGGGGAGACGCGAGATGGAGCAGGGCGCAGCTGCTGGGCGAAATCGCCAGAGGACACTGGGGCCTCTGCCGAGGGTCGACGGCGGATATCGTCTCCGCCGCGCGCGAGCGGCGCGACGGGTTGGACGGCCGACTCGCGTTCGCGCCCACGACCGAGATGACAGAGGAGTGGATGCGCCGCGCCGCCGCGGACATGACCGCGTACCGGGATATGGGCGTCGCCGCGGAGGGGGACGATGACGGCGTGGGGAGGGACTGAGAGACGACCGTTCGACGGTTCGAGCAGAGCCGCAGAGCTTTCGTTGTTAGTTTTTGTTTTGATTGATGACACACACAGAGACTGTTTCGCGGGACGACGAAATCGCGACGCACCCGAAATGTATCGGGACTCTCGCCCGCGCAAGGCGCGGTCGCCCGCCACGATGGCGCCGCACAAGTACCCCATGATCTCGATGCCCGAGGCGATCGACATCGTCCTCAGCCGGGCCGCGCCACTCGAGGAGGAGTCCCTGCCGTTCGCGGACGCGGTGGGCAGAGTGCTCGCGTCCGAGGTGACGGCGCCGAGACCGCACCCGCCGTTCCCCGCCTCCATCATGGACGGGTACGCCGTGCGCGCGGCGGACGTGCCTGGGACGCTGCGGGTCGTCGGCGCGGCGCGCGCGGGCGCGCCGCTCGGCCCCTCCGGTGCCAGATCTGAGAGCGACACGCAGCCCGGTCACGCCGTGTACATCACCACGGGCGCGCCGGTCCCTCCTGGTTTCGACGCCGTGGTCCCCGTCGAGCGCGTCCGGTTTCCCGGCGGCGCCGGGTCCGACGCCGTCGCGGTCGCGGACGCGTACGGTCCCGGCGCGAACGTGCGCGCGGTGGGCTCGGACGTTCAGCGAGGAGAGGTGTTGCTCGACGCGGGCGATCGCGTCGGCCCGCACGAGCTCGGGATCGCCGCGCTCGCGGGTGTTTCTGAAGCCCGAACGCATCGGGCCCCGATGGTCGCCGTGCTCAGCACCGGGGACGAGCTCGCCGACCCCTTCGCGGAGACAGAGTCGTCGCGGAGCGCGGGTCCGTCCGGGAACGCCTCCGCTTCCCTCGATGTCACTGCCGGCTCGATCTTCGACGCGAACAGGCACATGCTCCTGGCGTGCGCGCGCGAGGCTGGCGCGGAGGTGATGGACCTGGGCATCGCCAGGGACGACCCGGACGCGCTCGCCGACGCCGTGGCGCGCGCCGTCGACGCCGGCGCCGACGTCGTCGTCACGTCCGGCGGCGTCTCCGAGGGCGACAAGGACCACCTCAAGGACGTGTTGCTCGGGTCGCGCGGGCGGATCGCGGGCGTCGTGCACTTCGGGCGCGTCATGATGAAGCCGGGGAAGCCCTTGACGTTCGCCGAGATCCGGAGGGTCGCCGAGACGAAAACGAGCGCTCGAGAGGAAACGAGCACGACGAGATCGAAAACCGTCCTCGCCTTCGGTTTGCCGGGAAACCCGGTGAGCGCGGCGGTGACGTTCGCGCTCGCCGTCGCGCCGGCGGTGCGGCGCATGCTCGGCTGGGTTGACCCGCGGCCGAGGCGGCTCCAGGCGGTGCTCGCGCAGGACATCGCGCTGGACAAGGAGCGCCCGGAGTACCACCGCGCGACGCTGGACTGGGAGGCGAGCGGCGAGGATTCGCGAGACGGTGCCGTGAGAAACGCGACGCGCCTGCCGCTCGCTCGGAGCACCGGGCGGCAAATCAGCAGCCGCCTGACGAGCATGCGCGGCGCGGAGGTTCTGCTGGAGCTGCCTCGCGGCCCCGGGTTTGTGGCGAAGGGCACGGCGGTTTCCGCGCTGGTCATCCGCGACATAGGCACGCAGGGCGGCCTGCAGCTCCCCCGGGTGCGGCCCGAAGTTGTCACGACGTCGCGAAGTCGCGACGGCGTTTTGGGCGCGGCGACGGCGGCGGCGGCGGGCATCGCCACGCGCCGCGACAGCGAAGCCGTGCCCGAAACATCGTTCGGCCGGCGACCGCGCGCCATCGCCGTCGTGACGCACCCGTCGGTCGCCGCAAAGTCCGCGGCGGACGTCGCCGGGGAGGCGCGCGTGCCGGACAGCGACCGCGCGGTCACGGACGCGGGCAACGACGACGGCGCCGCGGTGCTCGAGGCGGTTTCGCGGTTCTTGCGGCGCGCCGGCGCGGGAGAGGGCGGCGACGACCCGTGGCGCGTCATCGAGGCGCGCGCCGAGAACGGCACCTCGCGTCGCTTGGCCGCCGTCGCGCGCGCCGCGGCGACGACGGCAGCCGTCGTGCTCGTCGCGCCGAGCGGCCCGAGCGCGGTGTCTTCGCAGGCGGCGGTCGTGGCGGGAACGGACCTGGGGTTCCCGGGGCTCGCGCCGCGCATGCGCGCGCCGCTCGAGAAGGCGTCGCGCGACGGCGGGGACGGCGGGGACGGCGGGGACGGCGGGGATGACGACTCGGAGGCGGACGCGTCGGCGATTGCGGCGCTGGCGTACCGCGAGTCGGGCTTCGGGATCGAAGCGGGGCAAGTCGCCGGCGCGGTGGTCGCGTCTCTGCCTTGCACGAACTGCGAAGAGGCCCTCTCCGAGGGTCTGACGAAGATGCTGTTCGTGCCGAGGGAGAAGTGGGAAGGGCTCGTCTTGTAGTTCCCAGGCGTAGCGCCGTACAGAGAGGCGCGCGTACCGTACGAGCTAAAGCTGCGTAGGCTCCTTTCAGAGGAGCCACGGACGAAATCTGGTCGCTAAACGGTGTTTCGTGCTTTCGTCCGCCGCGAAAAGAAAACGGTCTGACTCGAGTCAACGCGCTGTCGCTCGCGCATAGCCCTCCGCGCGCTCACGACCGCGCGAGGGCGCTCCCTCCCCGAGCCCGGAGCATGGTGTGGCTCGAGCCGACGCTCCTCGGGCCGCGCCCCCCCGGTCGGGGCGGGTGCGCGGCGGCGGTGGTGGGCGACGCGTGCATCTTCATCGGAGGCGCCGATCGGACCCCGAAGGCGCTGGACGACGTTTGGGTCCTCCGGTTCGAGCGGTCGATGCCACTCACGGCGCGGTGGATCCGCAAGACCACCACCACGCGAGGCGACGAGAAGATCCCCGCGCGCTCGGGCGCGTCCGCGACTGTGATCGGCACGGACGTGTACGTCTTCGGAGGGCAGGATCCCTCCACCGGCGTGTGCTTCAACGACGTGGTGGTCCTGGACATGAACGCCTGGGAGTGGCGTCGCTTGACGCTCGCGGAGAGCGGGTCGCCGCCGCCCCGGAACGGGCACGTCGCGTGCGCGGCGCGGGGCGGCAAAGCGCTCGTGGTGTACGGGGGTTCGTCCCCGGAAGAGGGCCCGATGGGGGACGTGCACGTGCTGAACCTGGAGGAGGGATGCGAAAAGTGGGAACGGCCGCGCGTCGCGGGGCAAGCCCCCGAGCCGCGCGAGATGCACGCCGGCGTTTTCTTCCGCCTTGCACCCTCCGCGCCGAGCGACAACTTGGGCGACACCTTGGAAGTTACGGAAGAGCTGCTCGTCGCGGGCGGCCGCGGGCGAGACGGCGTGGTCTTTCGCGACGCGCACGTACTCGACGTGCGCGCGATGAAGTGGACGCGCCGGGGGGATTTCGGGGAACCCGTCTGCGCGCACGCCGCCGCGCCGTGGCCCGCCCCGGAAGAAGCGCACGCTCGGCGGAGATGGGCGGCGGCTTTTTTCGGCGGCTTCGACGGCGCCGCGCTCCGCGGGTCGGACGTGACGCTTCTCGAGCGAGAGACGCTCGCGAAGGCGGTGTTGAGCGGCGCTTCGCGCGGCTTTTCGTCCGACGGCGACGGTTCCGCCGCTTCGGTCAAGATCCCGGCGGCTCGATTCGCGCCCGCCTGCATCGCCGTGGACGTATGGGTTCCGTGCTTGGTGCGGCTCTTCGTGGTTTTCGGGGGGGTCACCCCGGCGTTCGACCTGGGGGACGTCGCCGTGTGGATGGACGGGCCGGACTACGAGAGAGCCGCGGTCGCGGCGAAGGCCGAGCCCGAGAGGCCTGGTGTCGTACCGCCCGCGTCGGACCTCGATTGATTCGATATGATATAGCGCAGTTGACGTTTTGGACCGCGAGCTGTAGACTATGGTATCACGTCTACGGAACGCGCTACTTCTCACCTCGCGGCGCATCGGGGTCGCGGAAAAATCGCTCCTGCACCTCCATGTGCCGCTCGTAGTTGGTCAACGACGGCGCGTGCGATATCAAGTCGCGCTCGTCAAACGTCCCCGGCTGGGCGTACTCACCCCCCGCTTCGCTCGCGGTGGCGCGGCTGAACCCCCCCGCGTTCACGTAGCCCACGCACTTGTCCGTCAGACGCACCAGCCGCGTGACGCTCTCCTTGTCCTCGATGCTCAGCGTCGCGAAGTTCACGAGGCCGAAGTCCTCCACCAGCTCGCAGAGCTCGCGCGTGAGCTTTCCGTATTTCTTCTTCAGCAACCTCGTGCCCACCAACCGGGCCGTCGCGTTCGCGCCGGACGTCCTCGACGAGTCACCGCCATCCTCGTCGTTCTCCCCGAGAATCCTGTCCGCCAGGTAATGCAGGTCCTGCACGTCCGCGTAGTACTCGAGGTTGAAGTCCAGGTCGCCGTACTTGTCCATCAGGTCCACCTTGGACAGGACGTTGACGTGCGGCGTCTCGAGGTGCAACATGGACTGCAGCGACAACATGAGCGCGGCGATGTACTTCGAGGGGTCCGCGCACAGGTGGCCGTCCACCAGGTGCACAGTGCACAGACGCAGGTCCATATCCACGGCCTTCGAGGCGGTCAGCTCGTGTATGATCTGCTTCACGGCGTCGTGCGACGTGAACAGTTCCACCTGCCCCGGCAAGTCGAAGAGCAAGTACTTGCCCTCCTTCACCAGGGGCGCGACGCGGTCGCGCAGCCAGTCGAGGTTCTTGGCGACATACTCCATGCAGTACACCATTCCCCCGTTCGGGCCGAGATCGAGCTCTGTCTGCACTTCCTCGAGCGAGATGAGCTCCTCGATGGAGACCGCGCACTCGTACGGGGGGTTGTGGTTCGCCGGATCGAGATTCACCACCGCGCAGGGTCGCCCCGTGAGAGAGAAGAAGTGCTGGATCCCGTTGCAGTACGTGGTCTTCCCCGCGCCGGGCGGGCCGATCACGAGCTGCCCGAAACCCGTCATCTCCGAGCGGCGCCGGCAGGGACGGACCGTGCGCGGAGACGACCGGCGCGCGCGCGTGTGACACCGGAGCGCGCGTTGACGCGCGCGCGTCTCCGGACGAGACGAGTCCTCGCGCCGGTCGTCCATCATCATGGATTCACAACGCGCTCTATTTTTTCGCGAACGAAATCAAGCTCTTCACGAGGTTGGCCGGCGAGTGCACGTGCGGCAACGCCCGGTAGTCGTGCTCGGCGAGCGCCGCCGAGAACACGGCCGCCGCCCGCTCGGCCCGCACGCACAGCGCCTCCGTCCCCTCCACCATCGCGTTCAAACCCTCCGCCTGCATTTCCAGCCGCCGCTTCGCCTCCTCCACGCTCGTCGCCACCGCGCCCGGCGCCAAACCCGCGCCGCCCACCTCGCTCGCCAGCGTCCGCCGCACAGCCTCGGCGGCTTCCACGACA
>MDSV01089121.1_pt1 | contig 10322 bp, 6 predicted proteins | sample 810851 | NCBI WGS metagenome assembly MDSV01 (sample SAMN05326640, study PRJNA326480) | marine metagenome | isolation source: seawater | place: Atlantic Ocean: North East | collected 2012
ATAGCTAATATGGCAGCAAGGTCTATTATTAGGGCTACACCTGCCACACAGTATAATCTAATTGGTGGAACAAGTAAAACTTTGGGTAAGGGCAATGATGGTAAAATGTACAATGGCCCAGACTGGTACACATCTAATGTGAATCAAAACATTTGCATGGGAATAAAGCGCAAAAACTAGGACTGGTGTATATCAATATGTCTGCAATTCTATTACAATTATATTGTACGGTAAAAAAATGAATAAAAAGTATAAAAGCACCAAAGAAATGAAGAATCCACAGCACCTATCTCAGAATGCGTATGTCACTTGGGGAAGCGAAAGTGAAAGAAAGTCTGCTCTTCAAGAGTCTTCAAAAGCCTTAACTGAATATAGGACTATATCTCATACCCCAGCTAGAGGCAGTAGGTACACTAGTTTTAAAGACCTAGATACAAATATTTCTGGCCGTCCCGGTTTAAATAGAAGTCATTATGATGCGTTTAGACCTGATGAAAGGATTCCTACATCCCCTAGAGAAATTATCAATGCCGCTGAGTATGCCTATCAAAAGGTTGGCCTTATACGAAATATAATTGATTTAATGGGAGACTTCGCCTGTCAAGGAATTAGATTAGTTCACCCAAACAAAAGAATTGAAAAATTTTATCAAAACTGGTTTAAAAGAGTCTCAGGCAAGGAACGCTCTGAAAGGTTCCTTAACAATTTATATAGAACTGGCAATGTTGTAATAAGAAAGCAGACAGCAAAGATAAATTCAAGAAACGAAAGAGAGCTATACAAGGCATTTGCTGAAACAGAGACTAATATACAGAAGCTTCAAGTTCCAAGAAGAGAAATACCTTGGCAGTATATATTTTTAAATCCCTCGTCCATAGAAGTTATAGGAGGTCAGCTTGCATCCTTTACTGGCGATACAAGATATGCTATAAACCTAGCGACAGGGCTGAAGAAAATGATTAACAGCCCAAAAGAAGACACAAAAGAACTTATAAGTAAACTTCCTAAAGAAATTCTACAAGCTGCTTCTACTGGAAAGCCGTATCCTCTTCCTGTCGATAAAACTCTTGTATTCCATTATAAGAAAGACGATTGGCAGAATTGGGCTCATCCAATGATTTATGCAATCTTAGATGATGTCATGCTTTTAGAAAAACTTAAGCTTGCTGATACAGCCGCATTAGATGGCGCTATATCGAATATAAGAATATTCAAACTTGGTAACTTAGACCATAAGATTGCTCCTACGGCAGCTGCAGCCTCAAAGCTTGCTGACATTCTTGAAAACCATGTCGGTGGTGGTACAACAGATTTAGTATGGGGTCCTGATATCGAGCTTGTCGAATCTAGAACTGCGGTTCATCAGTTTCTTGGCGAAGAAAAGTATGTGCCTACTCTTAATTCAATCTATGCTGGATTAGGAATACCTCCCACGCTTACAGGCCTTTCAAATGCTGGAGGAGGCTTAACAAACAACTTTATGTCTCTTAAGACGCTTGTAGAAAGACTGGAATATGGAAGGTCTGTTCTTGTAGAATTCTGGGAAAGAGAGATTGTAGAAGTACAAAAGGCTATGGGCTTCAGATTTCCAGCTAGAGTTGAGTTTGACAAGATGACACTTGCTAATGAAGATGCCGAAAAAGCTTTATTGATTCAACTTGCTGATAGAAATCTAATTAGCGAAGAAACATTGCAAAGAAAATTTGGCGACGACTCAGAAATGGAAAGAGTAAGAATAACTAGAGAAATGCGTTCAAGAAGTTCAGGTAGATATCCTGATAAATCTGGGCCTTTCCATGATGCCAATACAGACTCAGCCCTTAAGAAGATAGCTTTACAGTCGGGAGTAGCGACTCCTAGTGAAGTTGGCCTTGACCTTAAAGAAAGAAAAGACGGAGAGATGTCAAATGTTGAAATTAAAGAGCAGCAGAAAGGCGGACCTTCTGGGCCTGAAGAGTCTATTCCCGGACAGCCCGGAGAAGGAAGACCAAAGAACGTGAAAGATACACAGCCCAGAAAACCTAGAGTTGTTAGAGCTTCTACAATTGCGATTGTGCAGTCTCAGGCAAAGATAGCTCAGGATAAAATTTCAAAGATAGTTAATCCTTTAATTTTAGAACTTTATAAGAAGAAAGACCTAAGAGGTTTAACTAGTGCAGAGTTTGCAGAGTCGGAGCAACTTAAGTTCAATGCTCTTGTAAATTTGAAATCTCTAGACGCTATTACTCCAGAGTCTGTTCATGCTGCCTTGCAAACTTCAATCCCTAAGCAAATAAAAGAATCTTATTCGTTGATGCTTTCTGATTTCATATCTTCAATTGGCAGAGAACCGTCCACAGAAGAAAATCGTAACCTGCAAGCAGCAATTTACTCTGAGTATTTCAATTCCTAAATTACCCCTTTTTTTGGTGTATGGTGTATACTTATGTAGCCGGGAGTCATATATAAATGCATGAAGTAAAAATCTACTCTAAAGAAAAACAAGATGGTATCGATGGGCTAGTCAAGTCTAGTGCATCTGTAGCATATGCAACACAACTGAAGCTGTCTGACAGCAACAGTGAAGTTAGCAGAGCTATGGCACAAAAGCTTGAAAAGGCTACCTCTCAGGAAAAGCAGGAGGACTTATACTATCTTGATTCTGTACTTGTTACCACTAGCTGGAATAAAAACGACGACGTTTTCGCAAAAGAAGAAGTTTGGGCAGCTAAAACTAGCCCTGAAAATAAGCCGTTTAATATTGAGCACGATGAGCACAAGATAATTGGGCACATCATTGGGAACTGGACAGTAGACGACAACGGAAGCATTTTAAAGTCTGACACCCCAAAGGAACAACTACCAGACACATTTCACATAGTCACTAGTTCGGTAGTTTATAAGCATTGGACAGACCCTGAATTGATTTTGAGAACACAACAGTTAATTGAAAAGATAGAGGCGGGCGAAAAGTTTGTTTCTATGGAATGTTTATTTACCGATTTTGACTATGCTCTGAAGTCTGAGGACGGCACTATGCATACATTGGCTCGCAATGAGGAAAGCGCGTTTTTGACTAAGCATCTCAGGGCTTATGGTGGCGATGGTGAATACCAAAGCTACAAGATTGGACGTTTGCTAAAAAATATTAATTTTTGCGGACACGGCTTGGTTAGCAAACCTGCTAATCCGGCCAGTATTATTTTTGATAAGTATAAACCCTTTAATGCTCCAACCGAAGGCACATTAGCATATTTTATGTCTTCTGAGGCGCAGGACGATAGTTCTAAAAAGGAGACTAATATGTCTGAAAGCATCTATAAGACACAGGTTGAAGAATTGAAAGCTTCAATCACCCGTCTTGAAGAATCGAATGCTGAGCTTGAAGGCAAACTTGCGGAAGCCAACGTAAAAGAATACGAGGCTAAAATTTCTGAAATGACTGCAAGCGCTGAAGCACAGCTCGAAGAATTGGAAACTGCTAAATCGGAAGTTGCTAATGCATCTGAAGAATTAGTGGAAGCTAAAACTAAAATTGAAGAACTTGAAACTGAGTTGGCTACTACTAATGAAGCCAAAGCAGAACTTCAGTCGAAAATTGATGAAATTGAGGCCGCAAAGGTTCTCGCTTCTAGAATGGCATCTTTGCAAGAAGCTGGCATGACAGAAGAAGAAGCTACTGTCGCCTTGGATAGGTTCGGAAACGTTGATGATGAGCAGTTCGCAGCTATTGCAGAACAACTGCTTGTAATCAAGGCCAAGAATGACGATACGTCTGCCGTCGAAGAAAACTCTGAAGCAGCAGAACAAGAATCCGAAGAAGAATCGGAAGAGCTTACAGAAGCAGAAGAAGACATTACTGAAGATGAAGCTGAAGCATCCGCTGATGCAGAAGTGCTTGAAGAAGCCGAAACATCTGAAGAAGTCGCTCTCTCTGCTAGCTACGAAGATGAAGCTGAGGACACTCGCGTCGCACTTAGCGGACTAATCGCTAACAAATTTTTAAACTCTGTACAATAGTTTTAAGGAGAACTACAAATGGCTCTTAAACCAGATAGACACGAATTGTTGACAGACATTTCGTTCTTTATGAATGAGACTGCAGAGCGCGGCGTTGTTGTTGTTCACAGCACCGTTGGCTCTGGAGCCGCAATGGATGATGGTAACGCTGTTGTTACTATTCCAACCACTGCGTCCGGTACGTTCGCAGCAGGTCTTTTGCTTAATGATGTTGTCAATATCGACTTGACTAGACAACACCTGAACCAGCATCAAGACGAAGTTCAGAAGGGTGGCAAAGTCACTTTACTGAAACAAGGCTGGGTCGTAAGTAACAAACTTGACGATGGTGGTGACGCAATCACTGCTGGCGCAAACGCCTATTACGCATCCTCTGGTCTTTTGACTACCGCAAGAGGGCTTAACATTGACACAACTGCTGAGGCAGCTGAAGTCGATGACGATTATGAAGCTCTTAAAGTCGGTCGTTTCTTGAGCAGCAAAGATGCTGATGGCTATGCCAAAGTTTACATCAACATTAGCTAGTAACAAGGGAGATATTTTACAATGGCTGATAACATTTTTAGTCCGACTCCTGAAATGAACCAGATTCTTCGCGATTCTGGCTCGGCTCAGAAAGAGGTCGCAATGGCTGCTACGGCTGAATTAGCTAAAGCGCTTGAGTTGCCTTTGAGAAAAGGTCTTTTGTCTGGCGATATCTTGGGCGGTATCTTTGAACCTATCGCTCTTGAAGCTGGCGCAAGTCCTGAATTTCCATTGGATTTCATTTCCCCCGGAAGTGAAAAGGATTTCGTGGCTTACACGATTCCTAACCATGGACGTATTCCTGAACGTCACGTAGAAGGCGATTACGTAATCGTCCCTACTTACGACGTTGGTGCTTCTATTGATTACCTATTAAAGTACGCTCGCGACGCCCGTTGGGATGTCGTTGGCCGTGCGATGGAAGTCATGGAAGCTCAATTCACTAAGAAGATGAACGACGACGGGTGGCACACCATCCTGAGCGCCGGTGTTGATAGAAATATCATCGTCTTTGACAGTGATGCATCCGCAGGTCAGTTCTCTAAGAGACTTGTTTCTCTTATGAAGACTGTCATGCGAAGAAACGGTGGCGGTAATTCTTCTTCTCTAAACAGAGGAAGATTGACTGACCTTTATGTTAGCCCAGAAGCAATGGAAGACATCCGAAACTGGGGTGTTGACCAAATTGACGAAGTTACTCGTAGAGAAATCTACGTAGCTAACGATGGTGCTATCAACCGTGTCTTTGGGGTAAACCTTCACGACCTTGATGAACTTGGAGAACAGCAAGAGTACCAGAAGTTCTATGAAAATGAACTCAGTGCTTCTGTAGCTTCAGGCGACACCGAGCTTGTTGTTGGCCTTGACCAGTCTGCAAATGATTCGTTCGTAATGCCTGTTCGTCAGGATGTTCAAATCTTTGAAGACGACCAGCTTCATCGTCAGAAGCGAGCTGGTTTCTACGGCTGGGCAGAAATTGGGTTTGGCGTTCTCGACAACCGTCGAGTGCTGCTTGGCTCTCTGTAATCTAGCTCTGAAGTAAAATTAGGGAGTTGGTGGCAGTAATGCTGCCGCTCCCTATTTTTTTTAATCTACCAAAAGGAATAAAAGTCAGATGGTATTAAAAATAGCAGATAGGGTATTAGAAGCGACCACTACAACCGGAACTAGTAATTTCAGTTTAGCTGGTGCTGTTGATGGCTATGTAACATTTGCGGCTGCCGTAGGTAACGGCAATAGATGCTATTATGCTGCTGTTCATTCTGACTTAGGAAGTTATGACGAGTGGGAAGTAGGTATAGGTACTGTAGGAGGAGGTGCTTTAACTAGGCAGCCAATATCAAGTAGCAATAGTGGTGCAAAAGTTAGCTTTAGTGTTGGCACAAAGCATGTGTTTGTTACTGTTCCGGGAGTCAGGGCTATATTCTATGATGACGACGGAAAAGTTTTTATAGGCCCATCTGGTGATTCAACCACCTTTAGCAATGACGAAATATTCCACGTAAAAGGCGACATTCGAGCCTCTGGAGTTAATCTTGGTAGCGGCCTATCTCTTGACGTTGCATCTGCTCCTGCTGACACTACAGGAAAGCTATACAACCTTGCAGGCTCCTTATACTGGGACGGCACTGCAATATCAACAGGGCAAGGCTCACGACTTTTCAATGTCATAGCAGGCCCTTCTGGAACGACAGAAACAGAATACAGCAATTTCCCTGTGATGCTAGGCTCTGGAATAATCTTTAGAGCTGGAAAAGGAATGGACATAATTATAGACCATCCTGACCATACTCCGGGTCAAGGCTCTGGCATATTGACATTCGAGGCAACGGCAGGAAACACAACAATAAATATTAGTGCCCCTTCTGGCACCGAGGGAGGCTCTGTTCAAAAGCAATATCCCCTCACGAACGGCTCAGGTCTTATATTCGAGGCCGAGAGAGGCATCACAATTGAGCTAGATAACAACACAAAACTTGGCGGAAATGGCGCCTCTGGTATACTCACATTTAGAGGTCCAGATTTATCTACATACATAGGTGCTGTGGCTAGTGGGATTGAAATACAAAATAGCACGGCGATTGCGACCACCGGAAATATAACTCGCAAAGGAATAGTACAGCTTAGTAATACTATAGCTTCTGAGTCGAAGCTGGCTTTGACGCCAAAGGCTGTCTATGATGCTAACTATATTACTCAAGATGATATAAAGTTTAATATTGGCGCTACTAATGCTGACGGCAGTGGAATCACAGTATTCAGAGCTCCTTCAGGGCTTTTCTTTAAGGCTGGCTCAAACATAGGCATTTCGTTGACAGATGGTGGAGAGCATGGGCTAGGATTATTTGGTAGTGGGGTTCTTGAGATATCAGCTGGCAATAGTGACACTACATACGGAGCAGCTTCTGGGCTTGTCATGGACGGTGACAACATTATTAGACATGAAAATTCTGCTCAGTCTTCTGTTAATAACACCAACCCATTCTTCATTCAGGATATTACTCTTGATAGCTTTGGTCATATTACAGGCATAAATAGTGCATCTGTCTTAGCTCCCGAGGTATCTACAAGCTTATTTGTAGGTTCTTCTGGAGACCAGCCTGATGTCAATCTTGGTGACGGCTCCGGGATAATGTTTATTGGAGGAGCTGGAATTACAATTGCTGTTGACGACGGGAGAAACGATAACGCTGCGACAAACCGTGAGGGCAGTGGTGTTATCACTATACAGCATAACGACACATCTTCACAGGCTTCCGTCAACAATGCTGGAAATACATTCATTCAGGACGTGGTTCTCGATGAGTTTGGCCATGTGACATCTCTTACTAGTGCTGCTGTATCCGCTACTTCTACAAACTTAAATACAGACGGAACTCCAACAGCAGTTGCATCAGGAGGTATTCCAATATTTGGTGATGCAGATAGCGTACACTTTGACCCTAAGCTAACTTGGAGCTCTGGAGATATTGACTTGACTCAGGGAGTTCTGGGCGTAGAAGGCTACTTCAATTTAGCACAAGTTTCTGCTCCGTCTACAACAACTGACAAGCTGTATAACGTCGGAGGAAACCTCACATGGAATGGAACAAACCTGAGCGCTGGGATTGGTGCTGGAGCACTAACTAGTCAGGGCTCAGACACTCCTGAAATCAGCGGGATACCATTCTTCTCGTCATCTAGTACATTAGGCTACGACAACAGGCTTGTATTCGCTTCTGGAAGTGCAACTTCGGCCAAGCTGGGTATTACTTCAGGCTCTGACAAAGAGAATAACTTCCCTCACAGCACACTGCATGCTGACGGCTCTTTTGCCACAAGACTCACATCTGTGACTGGAATCAATGACGAGGCAACTGCGGTTGACAGCGTAATTACCTTGGACAACAGGCATATAGCTGGAAGCATGAATTTCTACTTGCCTGAAGCTAAGGGGTGTCAAGGGCGTGTGTATACTTTGATTAGAAATAGTAATCACCCGTCTGGCATAGCTGTTTATGGGAGCGGCACAGATACGATAGACGGACAAACTAGTGAAACTCTTTGGGTTGACGGAGACGCAGTGACACTCATATCGTGCTCTGGTCAATATGGCTATGATTATGGCTGGAAGTCAATGTCAAAGAATTATTCAGCCCATACAGTTCGGCTCTCCTTATCTCCCACAGGAGTCGATGGAATAACACCCGTAGGTACTCCCGGAGCTAATACATTAAGGGATGACCAAGGCTATACAAACTATTCGTGGTTTGTAAATACGCTGATGACGTTTGAGGGCGCTCAGTGGGCAGTTCCGGGTCTTGCTGCTTCTGGTAACAAGGTTGGAAATGCTGGGGCCAGTTTCCAAGGTCAGTCTGGTGTCATCTCAAACTTCACTGCTATGAGGGATGGTTTGTACAATATGAACGCCAGATTTGAAAGCAGACCCGGTTATCGCTTTGACCATAACTCTGTTGAGCTTTCTGTAATAAAGTATCCTTATAAGGGAACTCAGTCAGAAACAAATCCGGGAAATCTTAGCAGTGATACTGCCCAAACAGAACTAGTAGCTATTTACGAGAGAGATGAAACTGCTGCTCCCGATGGAGAGGCTTCATTTTTCCACCTAGAAGAAGGCAGAGGAGGAACTAATGGTAACAATATGTCTTATAAGTTGCACGCAACAGATAACTTCCGGCTTAAAGAGGGAGACAAGTTACTGTTCTTCTTGAGGCCTGTAAAAAGAAATGACGGATTCCTTGACCATCGAGAGAGAGGCAGCGAATTTCCTGACCGTCGAACATTCAAACTGTTTTCTCAATATTCTCATATCACCATAACGGAGATTAGATAATGGGTTCATTCAAACCTCCAGAAAATGATGCGCTTCCTTTCTTTTTTGAAAAAATGAATGAAGAAGGCTTGACACTTCTCAATGGCACTGTATTTGACAAGAACAGAACAGAAGAAGAATTAGAACAAATCTATAATGAATTTGTTTTGAACATAGAACAAAATGTTTTACAGAAAGCAAGAGATGGCTTGTCTGAACAATTCTCAGTTGAGGCATACTCTTATATAAATGAAAAATACCCAGTCTTTAGACAGCAGATGCTTCAAGCTTTGTACACACAGTCAGTAAGGAATGACTGGGACGGTAGGGCTGCGTATATAGAACAATTAATTTTTTGGTGCTCTTCTGTTGTTGCCTTATCTTTGCAGGCAGATGCTGAACTCAAAGAAGCGTCTACACTTGAGGAAATTTACGAGGTAGAAGTTGATTACTCTATTTTAGATATCAGTAACCCAGATGTGACTATAGAAGAAGCATTATCAATTAATGACTAAGGTATAAAAAATGACCAAGTATAGCAAGACTGCATTACAAGCAATCATAAATGATAATTTTGCCGACAACAATGCTGGAGATATCACTGCGGCACTGCTTAGAAGCACCACAATAGATATCACTGATTCTCTTGGCTTTTATCTTGGCGTAGAAGGCCAAAAGCTATACATACCATTTGAGTCTGGGATTAACATCTTTCCCGGAAGCTTCATGTCTGCAAGTCTTGTCGATACTGGCAATGGTTCAGGTTATATTACTCTGAGTTGCATTCTAAATGCAGGCAATGGGATATCAATTGCGTCTAACGGTGAAGTTACGCCAGACTTACTCAGCACCGGGGGATTAGCTATAAATAGCAACAAGATTGCTATGGACATAAACAATCTATCTGCTGATTCCAACGCAGGAAATCTATCAGACTCTATAGCCATATCTGATGCTTCTAGTTCCAATGACACTAAGAAGATTACTATTTCTCAGCTATCGGATGTGTTGGGAGTATTTACTGTCGCTTCCGGAAATAGAGTCGAGACGAACACAAGTAACATTGCCACAAATACAGCAAACATAGCAACCAAGGGCTCAGGTACAATGAGCCAGCTAAGAGTTACTAATAATGGCAAAGATGAAAATCTGTTTGACGGTTCTGGCGTCGAATTTATCGGAGGTTCAAATGTCACCATATCAATGGCTGACAGCAGTTCTGGGGTCGCTCTAACTTTTTCTGTACCTTCAAATCTATTCACTAATGCCAGTGGAGACCTAATTGACGCAAACGTTGTTAACATATCAGCAAATGCAGCAAACATATCCTCCAATACATCTGCCTTAGCCACAAAAGGCTCTGGAACTATGAGTCAGTTTAGGGTCACTAATTCAGGCAAAGATGAAAATCTTTTTGATGGTTCGGGCATTGAATTTATCGCTGGCTCAAACACGACAGTTTCAATGACAGATAGTGCATCAGGAG
>MDSV01221066.1_pt1 | contig 10322 bp, 8 predicted proteins | sample 810851 | NCBI WGS metagenome assembly MDSV01 (sample SAMN05326640, study PRJNA326480) | marine metagenome | isolation source: seawater | place: Atlantic Ocean: North East | collected 2012
CAGAGGCAGTGGCGGCGGAGGCGGCGGCATCGGGGGCGGCGGTGGCGGGGGGCGCGGGGCGGCGCGGTTGCTTGGGCTGGTCGGGCTCCGGCAGCCGGATGGGAGCGGGGAGTGCGGCGGCGGAGGCGGTGGCATCGGCAGCGGTGGCGGGAGGCAGCGGCAGGGCGGCAGACTCGGTGGATGTTTTGGGTGTATCATAATCAAGACGAAATGGTGAGTTCTCAATTAACCAATCTAATAATTCTTTTTCGTTATTATTAGGATTACTAGGTTCAGGTTCTTTAAAAGATTTTGTATTCTCCTTAGGTATTATAAAATATAAATCAACACCACTAATTAAATTAATATATTTATTCCTATCACCAATATCTAATGTAAATGTTAGTGTTATTTTTTTTTTTTTTTCGCCCGTCTCCTCCATTTCGGCCGTCTCCTCCATGTTACACTCTACATCTATTTGATATTCCCTCTCCTTCGCAGATTGTTTGGTTTCAATGCCAGAATTACCAGTAAACTCAAGTGATATTGTCTTGTTATTATTAAATATTTTCGGGAGTTCTTCTATTTGTTTGTTATAATCTTCTTTAGTAATACATTTTTTCATAAAATCAGGTATATCATTTTCGTCTAAATTTAAATTACCACTTATTATAAAATTTTTTTTATCCATTATAAGCTCATAGTTTTCTAAAATCCTATATTTATATTTATGAGGTACTATTCTAAAACTAGTAGTATTCATTTTATCAAATGTTTTTTTTATTTCTTGATATTGCAAATCAGGTGATATAATTGTATTAAAATCGTTTATATAATTAATATAACTGTTTCGTCTAGTATTTTCTATGAGATAACTAAATCTTTCCTGATATAGTTTTCTTATTATATTATTTTCCTTTGATTCTGTATTAGGCATTGAATATTCCATATAGTGCTTACTTATCATAGATAAATTTTTTTTATAAGATTCTAGTTCATCATCACCCAGACTCATTAAGGCCGAATCTGCACTCATAATATTTAATATAATATTATATTAAATATTATATTTAAATATTTAAATATTTAAATTATTATATATTGATAAATAATATATTCCTTGTAATAGTGAATCGGCTAAATCATCTTTTTTATTATTTGTATTAAAAAATTCCAAGTGATTATTCATATTTCTTTTAAAAAGTAATTCCCGAGTATATTCAATACTTAATTTTTTTCGTTCTGTATATGTTGTATTTTTATTGTTATTAAATAATTTTAATTTATTTGCAGCAGACATAAATTCGATATTGTAATTACCACAATCAATAAAATATTGTGCTAACATACCTTGTATTGTTTTCATTCTATTTGCAATTGGGCTTATTTGATTTTCTAATAATATTATATCAATATCATGTATTTCTATATTAGAAAATAATTCATTAAATTCTTTTTTTAAATTAACACCTAAATCTATTAAATTAATATCATTAGCATTTATAGTTTCTACAACATTAAAACATGTATTATTTACATGATCTTCTATTAATTTAATTAATTCTGTTTTAGATATACATTTGTCATAGTCTATATTATTTAAATTAGCAATATCCTTAATACTTTTAAAATTAAGTTTTGGTAATGTTTTAGTATTAATTTTTGAAATTTTATATTCATTGTTTCTAGTATGAATTTTACAAAAAAAACTATTATCTTTATAAAACTTAGCAGGTTTATTACATGATGAGCATGATGGTAATTTATTACATAAATTAATAATATCCCAATTAAGTATATGAAATTCGTCTATATTTTTTTTATGTTCAAGCAATACATATGCTAAATTTTTTATACCTATATCAATACTAAGAACTTTCATTAATAATAAATAATATTTATTATTTAGTATTTATTATTTATTATTTAGTATTTATTATTTATTATTTATTATTTATTATTTATTATTTATTATTTATTAATAAAATTTAATTTGTATAAAATATAATAATTTATAAAGATTTTAAACATATTGAATATATTATTCTATATAAATAATACATAAAGAACATTGTTAAAGAGTTAAGAATCAAAAATAATCCGGTTGTTCTGGATTTTTTATCTAAAAGTTGATAAATACCATTGATAACTGTTATAAGTGCTAAAAATAGTGTTCCTAATCCAAAAATATAATATACAAGGCAATGTTCTTTGCCTAAAGGTGCCATTAAAGTATCAAGAAAAGGTAATGCCATAGTTTTATAATATAGTTCAATATTAAAATATTAAAATATTAAAATCTTGAAATCTTTAAATCTTTTAAAAAATTAATAAATTAATAATTATTAATTTTTTAAAAGTATTAATAATTTATTTTGGTGTATTTGGAATTTTAAATCTAGGAGCATGTAGTTGTGCATGTAACGATTCTTTAGATAAATATAAATTTTTTAAATCACTTGTTTCATAGCCATATGGTTGATCATTTGATAAAATAGAATCAAAAATGTATGGTTTAGTAAAATTATTATTTTGTGTTGTTTTTAAATAATATGGAGATACGGTGCATTCACTACATGCAGTTAATTGATTATTTTTAATAATTGAGTCAGCATTAGTTTGTAAATATTTTCTATAATCCGTATTAGAGTTTATATTAGCAGTTTGTTTTAATTTATTATCTAAACTAACACTTGATTCATAATTAGAAACAGTTCTTCCATCATTCATTAAAGATGGAAAATTAAAATGTATATTATTTAAACCTCTAGTCATTTAATATATATTTTAATAATATATTTTATTATTTATTATTTATTATTTATTATTATTTATTATTATTGTAATAATTTAATTAAATCATTTTTTTTTAGTGATTGTGCTTCATCATTACTTATTAAATTTTTTGTTACTACTAAACTTCTTAGTTCGTCTACTTTCATTCTACTATAATTTTTTTTTTTCGGCATTATTTGCTTTTTCATTTAATTCTGTTTCAGGTGATTCAAGTTTAATAATTTTAGAATTTAAATCTAAATCTAAATCTAAATTATCTAAATCTATTGGTATGTTATTTAAAAAAACATCTTCTGAATTTTGTACTTTTAAATTGTTAATATCATTATTATTGCTCTTATCATCATCATCATCATCATCATCATCATCATCATCATTATCATCATCATCATCTAATTCATCATTATCATCATCATCATTATTATCGGAATCATTATCGTCATCATCGTCATCATCGTCATCAACATCATCATCATCATCGTCATCATCTGAAACACTTATTTTATTTTCATGAGATAAGTTAATATTTTTTATAGATTGATTTTCTAAATCTTTTGATTGTAGTTTTTGATTTAATAATGTTTGATTATTATAATTTATTATGAAATTTTGTAAAATCTTCCCATGCTCAATTAAACTATTTTCTAACATATTTAATCTTCTATAACAATATAACATTACTGCTCCAGATACTAATAAAAGTAATCCTAAAGTAATTATAAATCCTGTATCTATAAAATTTAATAAAGAAATCATTAAATTTTATTTTTATTTTTTTAAACTATGTTTAACGAATATATATTTTGTGTATTTTAATATATGTTTATAATTTGCTAATAATATCATCTGGATAATCTAAATCTTTTAATACTTTAATACCTCCTTTAATTTTACTGATCCCTTTTTTAATTTTATAAGTATATTTAAAATCATCATTATATTTATTTTTATTAATTTCCATATGATAATTTTTTGAAACAGTTTTATCTAATTGTTTACATAACTTATAGTAATGTGTGGTTAAAATATAATTAACGTTATTTTGTTTATTTAGATAATTTAATAATGCTGATGCGCTATTTATTGCTTCTTCTGGATTAGTTCCGCTATATAATTCATCAAATACACAAAAATGATTTCTATCATTATTTTCTTTTATAATATTAACAATTTCTTTACAACGTCTTGCTTCGGCTTGAAATAAACTATCTCTTCCTGATGTGTCAGGTATATTAATATAACAATGTATAAAATCATAAATTTTAGTTTCTGCTTTATCAAAAAATCCACAACCTATTTGTTGTGAAAGTAAAATATTAAATAATGTTGATTTTAATATTGTTGTTTTTCCAGCAGCATTAGGACCTGTTAAAATTAAATTATTATCTAATTTATAAGAATTTTTCACTATATTATTGCTTGTATCTTTTAATAATTCACTAAAATATGCATTTTTAAAATTAGTTTTTTTTTCATTTTCTATATAATTAGAATAATTCATATTTTTATTTTTTATATGTTTTTGAATTGTAAGTAAGTTTTGAATATAACTATTACAACCAAATGAAAAATAAATAGATTCAATTATCTGTTTATCATTATGTAATTTATAAAAACATTTCATTAAGTGACCTAATTGAAATAATTTACTAAAATTAAAATTATATTCTTTAATTTTATTCAAATTTAATAAATAATTATTAAGGATATTAATATTATTATTTAAATAGTTATTAAAATTTTGGTAGGTCAAGAGAGATTCAGTATATTTTAATAAATTTTTCAAGTTATTTATAGAGTTATTAATATATTCTCTTAATTGAAATAATTTATTATGTATATATTTTATATTTTTATAAAACTTACCACAACTCATTACATTCTGATATACTTGGAACATATAAAAGACTATACTTATTAATAAATAAATTTTAGTAGATAATGGTGCATCATTAAAATCATTAAAAAATTGCCCAATTATATGATTGCTAAATACTTCTTTTAAATGTTCTAAATATGATTCTAATGTTATCTGATGACCTTGAATTTTTATTAATATAAATGGTAATAATAATAATACTATTGGTGCTGCTAAACTTAATATCGGATTTGCTAAATTAAATATTGATAACATTTGCATGCAAAATTCATGATTATTATATTTATTAAAATATGGTAAATCTATATATTGATATTTTTCTTTAAATCCATTATCTTTTATTATTTCTTCTGTACTATCATATATATTTTCATTGTTTATTTCTACATCTTCAAAATTAACATTATTTTTAAATTTTTTTAATAAAACTTGAGTTTCTAATAAATAGTTTTTATCATTAGAATAATATTTACCCCATTTAGAAGCAATACATTTATCTATTATATTTTTTGGCTCTAGTATACTATAATATAAATTATCATTATATAAATTATCTGATGTATCTAATATATTTATTGAATCTGATACATCTGTATTATTTTTAAATGAATTTAATTCTAAATCATTTTCTATATTTTTATTTATTAATATTTTATTATTTATTGTTTCTATTGGTAATTTAAAAAAATTTTCAATTTTTATATCTACTGATTCAAATGTTCTATTATTTTTAGATAATAAAGTCTCCAATATTAAATCCATTATTAATCTAATATATATTATTTTTATATTGCAAACGAAATATATATAAATATAATTTAAAACTACACTATAGATATATATATATGCCTATTTATGACATAAATTATATAAATGAACTATCAAATAGTATGAAATCCAATAAATTAAATTCTGATGTTGAAAATTATTTAAATAATATATTAATTGATATTAAGAAACCTATATATAATATTACTCCTAATTTTAATTCATTTAATTTAAATAAAAATAAAAATAAAAATAAAAATATAAAAAATTGTAGAAAACAATTTTTTAAAGATGATTTTAATAAAGAGTCAATTGAAAAATTAAAGAATGATAATGATATTAGCAATAATTATAGAATTAATAGAATTAAAGATATTAACAATAAATCAGAACATGCTATGATTATTACAAATATTAGAAAAATTTTAAATAAAATTACAGAAAATACTTATGATAAATTAAAAAATGAATTCTTATGTTATTATAAATCTATTTATGATGATAAAAATAACATGAATATACTTGATTTTAATAAAATTAATATATTTATTTTTGAATCTTTAGTTTACAATAATATTATTTTTAATAATTTGTATTGTGATTTATTATATAATTTAATAAATATTAATCCTGATTTCTCTAATATATTAAATAATTATTTAGAAATTTTTTATAATATTTACAAATATATACAAATACCTTTATCATCTAATAATTATGATCAAATAGCATCTATTAATAAAGACAATGATAAATATAAATGTCTATGTAGATTTTATATACATTGTATTAATATTAATTTATTATCTAAAAATATAATTAATCAAGCGACTTTTAATATACAAGATGAATTATTAAAAAATATTAAATTAGAAAATAAAAAAGAATATAATGAAATATTAACTGAATTTTTATTTATAATAACTTCTAATTACAAAATTATAGATGAAAATTTACTTAATAATTTAAAATATGTATCTGAATTAAAAAATAATATGTTTCCAAGTATTAACAATAAAATAATTTTTAAACATAAAGATATTATAGAAAAACATATAAATAGTTAAGTTTCTTTTATTATTATATCATTCTTATTTAATACAAACGTTTTGAAATTTTTTATATTTAATTCTTTTTTTTTATCAGACAATAATATTGATCTCTCTACTAATAAATATTTTTCATATTTTGAATTATTATTTGCATATTCTAATAATAATTCTAATTTATCTGAAGTTTTTACTATCCATAATATATTTTTTGAATTAAAATTATTTACTATATACAATAAGTAATAAAATGGTATCATTTTTACTATTTATTTAAATTTAATCATTATATTCAATTTTATTTAATTTTAAGTATAATTATTAAATTTTCTTATGTTTATAACTTATATATGGTTCTATCAAAAATAGATCAAAATATTAATTATTTAGAGTCTAATAATCTTGATAAAAATGATGAAGGAGAAAGTTATGCATATAGAGGTAAAATATATAATAAATCTGTTAAATTTGTATTAGGTAAACCTAATTTTCAATATATAGATTATAATATCGTATATTTTAATATATATTTAGTAAATAAAACAGAATTAGAAGCAAAAATAGGTATATTTGAAACTAAAAATACAACTTATAGAGATTTATTGGATCCTTATGGTGATATTATTATTGAAAAATTAAATAATCCATTATTTTTCTCGTATGCTAAAAAATACATTACTACTAAATATAAATATAAAGAAGATCTTATCGCTTTTGAACAAGAATCAGTTAACAAAAAAGATATTGATGATCAAGAACTAGATGATGATACTGATAGTGATACTGATACTGATACTGATACCGATACTGATACTGATACTAATGATACTAATGATGATACTGATAAAGCCTTTGAATATCAACCGCATAAAAATATTAAATCAATTATTTTAAAAGAACAAACAAAAGAAGAAAGTTATTATGAAATTGATAATTTTGAATCTAATGAATCTGATAAATGGATTAATAAATTTACAAAAAGTCATAAATATAGTATAGAAGATAACGAAGGCGGAGGTGATTGTTTCTTTGCAGTATTAAGAGATGCATTAAAAACATTACATTTAGAAAAATATAAAAATATTAGTGTTAAAAATATTAGAAAAAAATTAGCCAATGATTTAGATAATGAACAATTTAATAGATATATGGAATTTTATAATTATTATAAAGCAGGTTATATAGAAACTAAACAAAAATTAGATGACAAAAAAGCATTACATAAAAAATTAAAACTTTTAATAGGAGGAACTAGCAATTCATCTGATAAATCTAAAATGTTACAAGATGCTAAATTAAATTTAGATAATATCTTGCTCACTAATGATATTACTAATGAATTTAAAGAACTTACTGACGAATTTCAATTTATGAAAGATGTTAAAACAATTGATGATATGAAAAATATTATCATGACAAATAAATATTGGGCCGATTCATGGAGTATTTCAGCATTAGAAAGATTATATAATGTTAAATTTATTATATTAGCACAAAATAATTTTGATGAAAAATCAAATTATAATCCAGAAGTTCTACAATGTGGAGAATCTGATATAAAATTACAAAAACAAGAAATATTTGAACCTGATTACTATATTATCGTTAATTATCAAATTGGTTATCATTATAAATTAATTACATATGATAAAAATATCGGTAAAGGTGCATTTCAATTTTCTGAAATTCCATATAGATTAAAGGAAGAGATTGTTGATATATGTATGAAATCTAAAAATGGATTATTTTCATTAATACCTGATTTTAGAGATTTTGCAAAAACACATAATATTAAACTTGAAAAAATACAAGATTCTAAATTTCAATCTCTCGTTGATAAACCTAAATCTCTTATTTATGATGATACTATCATTATACAAATATATTCTAAATCTGTCCATAAAAAACTTGGAGAAGGTTCTGGTGAAACTATTACAAAAGAACAAAAAACTTTACCAAATGTTCTTAAGTTATTTAAAATTAAAGACTGGAGAAGAAAATTAGATAATAATTATTTAATTAATCCAGAAAATGAAAAAATAGAAATTAAAGGAAATCTATGGCCAAGTGTACAACATTATTTATATGCTACTAGATTTTCAAATTTACCAGATATATATAATAAATTTACTATATCTAATGAAGAAACATTAACTTCTGAACTTGCTAAAAATTTTTATGATAAAATGGTTTCTAAATATAAATCTAAAATTTTAACAGATAATGATTATAATAATAACTATTCTAAATTTTTAACAGATGCACTTCATGCTAAATTTAATATTATAAATGACACATCACATACATATAATAAAGAACTTAATAATATATTATTATTAACTGCTAATTCTAAAATTAATATCTATAAACCCGGTAGGGGTGGAGGCCCATATGAAGCAACCGAATTAATGAATATTAGAAAAATATTATCTTAATTTAATAAATATTAATTATATAATATTTATTAAATTAATATTTATAATTAATTTAATTATAAAATACATATTATATATATAATGGCGCAAAATAATTTACATTTACTTATTTTTTATAATAAGAAACTAGAATCCGCACTTAAAAAAGTAGCTAATGATGATGAACATGGTAAAGTTAATTTATTTTTTATAGATAACCAAATTTATAATAAATTAGCATTAATATTTAATCAAAATAACATTGTAAAGACAATAGATAATATGTGGTCAGATCTATCTGATGAAGATGAGATATCTTTTCATGGAGAAACGGACCAATATACTAATCAAAATATTCATAGTATCCAATACTATTATTTAACAGAGGATTCACCACCCAATATTAAGTTTATATCTGAGCAATTTAAGGATCTATATATAGAAGCAATTCCGTATACGCAGGCAGCGAATATAGTACAGGTAGTAATACCAAAGGGGTTTAAACATGGACAAGAATTTACGACAACAATTCCTGGCATCCAAGAAAAGGTGACACTTCAAGTACCGCGAGGAAAAAAACCAGGCCAGACGATAACTTATGATAGAACCGCTGTAAAATTTAAAAAAGATCAAGAATCTGATCCTACTGAATATACTATACCTAAACATGTTCTGCAAGATCAACCATTTAATATACAACTTAGTGATGGAAATATTATTACTATCAAACTACCAGCGGGCTGGGCGGGCCGCAAAATTTATATCGAAGTAATAAACAATAAATTTACTGCTATGCTGAACGATGAAAATGGGAAGAAGGCACAGGGTGAGGCGGACGCGGCGAGTAAGGAGGGGGCAGCGGGGCCGAGGGCGGCGGATAAGGAGCAGGCGCATAAGGAGCAGTCGCGTATCTTAGCGCTACAAGCGATGGAAAAGAAGAGTCAGATGGCACGGCAAACCGGTGGCGGTAATGATACGGACATTAATGATGCATTTAAAGATTTATTAGGCGTAGAGTTAGGAAAACCAAAAGAAACGGCTGAAAAAATCAAGAAGGCACAGGGTGAGGAGGGTGCAGCGGGGTCGAGGGCGGCGAAGGAGGCGAGGGAGGCGAAGGAGGCGAGGGAGGCGAAGGAGGCGAAGGAGGCGAAGGAGGCGGAGGAGGCGGCCGAGGCGCTGAGGCAGGTGGAGAATGAGGCGGGGGAGAAGGCGACTCAGGCGAAGAAGAAGGCGGAGTCGGCGCAGGAGAAGGCGGCGGCAAGGGTGGCGGCGGAAGAGAAGGCGGTGGCGGCGAAGGCGGCAGCGGAACAAGCGGCAGCGGAACAAGCGGCGGAGGCGGAGAAGGAGGCGCTGGAGAAAGCGGCGGCGAATGCGGAGGCGGAGGTGCAGGCGGCGAGGGCGGAGGAGGCGGAGGCGTTGGAGGCGGCGAAGAAGGCG
>MDSV01103554.1_pt1 | contig 10321 bp, 9 predicted proteins | sample 810851 | NCBI WGS metagenome assembly MDSV01 (sample SAMN05326640, study PRJNA326480) | marine metagenome | isolation source: seawater | place: Atlantic Ocean: North East | collected 2012
AATGCCCGTTACGAGGGCCAGGGTGCTTAACCAGCGCTTGTGCATATTTGCCTCCAGCGGTGTTTTTATTATCGGAAAGCAGGTTTTTTTTGCAGTTTGAAGTATGGACACTACTCCTTTACATCATGTTTTTGAAGAGTCAGGCACTGTGAATCGAATGGAATTAGAGCGCTGTTCGAATAGCCTGCTGCACCAACCAAGAAGCACATTACTAACAGCCCAGGGTGGGCGGTCGATGAAAGAAGAATTAGGAGGTTATGGGAGTGAGGCCGCGCTTAATGTTCGATCGAGTTCTGTCCCTTTTATTTTCTCGCTACCGCAATACTCTAACTAGACACATAACTCCCTTGATAATAGGATGGAGCGCAGTAACATTTCTTTTCGATTTGTTTGTTATGTTTCGTCATCACTGAACCACGCTCCCCAGTTCAATTTTTTTATCGACGTAATTTACATAACCTGCGTTCAATACCGGTCTCAATTGTTCCCACCTTGGTTTGGCGGGCTCCATGAGTTCCAAAAACGCTACAAGCGGCGTTAATACAGAATCAAGACTTTCTTTGTCTATTAATTCATTCTGATATTGCTCAAAAGCCAAGTCGCCATGACGAATTCTTTATGTAATAAAGGTAACTATTCTCTGCCGTTCGACACTATTGGTTGGTGATTCCCGATTCAGCATTCTGTTATATAAATCAGCAAATTCGGGGTCCTGAATTATCAGAGTGTTCATGGATTCAATCTGGGCGATTAGGTTTTGGTACGCTGTAGCCTCAAGCGCACGAGTGTTCATTGCGGTTTCTTCCGAGCTTTGCTGGATCTGAAAACCCACAAAAATTAGAGATAGAACTACGGCAATGCCGCCGATAACTTCAGAAACCAAGGCCCACGTTTGCAAGTTTTCATTCTTCATTGATTTTTGTCTTCATACAGTTCCATTTGGAGGTATTGCAGTACGGTTAACGAGAAAACATAACGCCCTTAATAATAGGAGCAGTCGCGTAGCACTGCTTCCTTTTTGATTTGATTGTTATGTGCCGGCTTTACTCTGCCAATAATTTACACATCCATACACTTGGAATCTCTGTGTTAAATCCAGCTTTCCGGTAGGCAGATCTTGCGGGTTCGTGGCTTGGGTCTCCACCAGTCGCAACAGTCGCTACCTTCATTCCTGACTCTCGCATTCTTTCCAATGCAAACTCGTACATCTCCGTACCGAGACCGATTCCAGTACTGTCTGGACGTATAGCATTCAGTCCAATTTCCCCTACATTACTTGTCGTGTCGAGTTTTAAAGACAGAAAGCCCACGGGAGTGCCTTCATATTCGGCGAGATAGAGTTCCTATTCTGAATCAGCAGCTAGTAAATCATTGAGTATATTACCTTGGGCTTGATCTTCTTTAGCCTGCGCCAATTCGTAGATATCATTACCCAAGATACTTTTGAACGATGCAAATAAAGGATCAAACGCAGCCTGCCTTATCTCTTCTGCAACGGGATGATCCTGGGCGGTTGCTACCCGCATCGTCAATTTGTTTTTAGAATTCGCCATTGTTCAAACTGCATTAACCTATCTTGAAATTGAGCGCACATAACAGCTTAATATGAAGCGGACTTCATATTCTTTTGAATGCTTGGTTTCAGTGTACGCGCGACACTTTTGAAATTGAAGATAAAATCATTTCGACAGTTAGGATACATTTTGCGCAAACGAGCCGTCCCGGTTTTCGCGCCCATGAAAAAGCCCCGGCAAATTGCTTTGTCGGGGCTTTTTACACAACAGTATCAGCTTACTTCTTGGCTTTCGCTGCCTGTCTTTCTTTCTCTGCTTCAACCACAGCGTCAGAGACTGACTGCGGGCAAGGCATATAGTGCGAGAACTCCATAGAGAACTGACCACGACCGGAAGTCATGGTACGCAGGCTGCCAATGTAGCCGAACATTTCCGCAAGCGGCACATCCGCCTTGATGCGCACCCCCGTGGGTCCAGCGTCCTGGTCTTTGATCATGCCGCGACGACGGTTTAAATCACCAATCACATCACCCACGTGATCTTCCGGTGTGAACACATCGACCTTCATGATCGGCTCGATGAGCTGGGGCACAGCTTTCGGCATTGATTGTCGGTAAGCGCCACGTGCAGCAAGCTCGAAAGCCACCGCGGAGGAATCCACTGCGTGAAAGCCACCATCATAGAGTTCGATTTCAACATCGAGCACCGGAAAGCCCGCGATTGGGCCATGCTCCATCATGCCCTCAAATCCCTTCTCAATCGCTGGGAAGAATTCTTTTGGTACATTACCGCCCACAACTGTGGAGCCAAATGCATAGCCGCTGCCTGGCTCGCCGGGCTTGATGCGGTAATCAATCTTACCGAACTGACCAGATCCACCTGATTGCTTCTTGTGGGTGTAGCTATCTTCGATTTCCTGAGTAATGGTTTCACGGTAGGCAACCTGAGGTGCACCGACTTCCAGCTCAACGCCGTAGGTACGCTTCAAGATATCGACTTTAATATCCAGGTGCAGCTCGCCCATGCCTTTGAGGATGGTTTCGCCGGAATCTTCGTCGGTCTCAACACGGAATGAAGGATCTTCCGCGACCATCTTGCCAATCGCGATGCTCATCTTCTCGACGCTGCTCTTGTCTTTCGGTGAAACTGCAATTGAGATAACCGGATCCGGAAAGATCATGGGCTCAAGCGTACAAGGGTGATCAGGGCTACACAGAGTGTGACCTGTTTGCACGACCTTCATGCCAACAATGGCAAAAATATCACCGGCCTGCGCTCTATCAATTTCATTTCGGTCATCGGCGTGCATTTCCACCATGCGGCCAACGCGCTCGGTTTTACCTGTGAATGAGTTCAGGATCGTGTCGCCTTTGTTTACTGCACCGGAGTAAACCCGAACGAAGGTCAGGGCTCCAAAGCGGTCATCCATGATCTTGAAAGCCAATGCACGGAATGGCTCGTTTTCATCAACCAGAGCGACTTCACCGTTGGGCTCACCTACCTCATCGGTTAATGGCTGCGGGTCAACCTCAGTCGGATTCGGCAGGAAATCAACAACCGCATCCAGAACCAGTTGAATACCCTTGTCCTTGAACGCCGAACCACAGTAAGTGGGGAAGAAGTCCAAAGCGATCGTTCCCTTACGGATGCAGCGCTTGATGTCATCGATGGAGGGCTCTTCACCTTCCAGATAAGACTCCATCAAGTCGTCATCTTGCTCAACAGCCATTTCAATCAGCTTTTCACGGTATTCCTCAACCTGATCAACCATGTCTTCCGGCACATCGCGGAGCTCGAATTTTTCAGGATTGCCTGGATCAGGCCAGATGTGTGCTTTACGGGTCAGCAAATCTACGACGCCGATAAAATCATCTTCAGTGCCGATAGGCAGCACCATGACCAGCGGGTTTGCGCCAAGCACTTTCTCAACCTGACCAACAACTCGGAGGAAGTCTGCCCCTACGCGGTCCAGCTTATTGACGAAAATTATGCGCGAGACTTCTGACTCGTTGGCGTAACGCCAGTTGGTTTCTGACTGGGGCTCAACACCGCCTGAGCCACAGAAAACACCTACCCCGCCATCCAGTACTTTGAGCGAGCGATACACCTCAACCGTGAAATCAACGTGCCCCGGGGTATCAATTATGTTCAGACGGTGATCTTTCCAGAAACAGGTGGTCGCCGCAGACTGGATCGTAATGCCGCGCTCTTTTTCCTGATCCATGAAATCCGTTGTTGCGGCACCATCATGCACTTCACCGGTTTTATGGATCTTACCGGTCAGTTTAAGAATGCGCTCAGTGGTCGTGGTTTTACCGGCGTCAACGTGGGCGAAAATACCTATGTTTCTATAAAGTGATAAATCGGTCATTGTGCTGCTCAAAGGTTAGCTATCGGGATACGTGAAAAAATGGTGCGGTATCATACTAGATTTCACCTTGAAGCGAGAGATAATAATGAAGAAAGAGCTGAGAAACGGTCAAGAATTCACCTGATTTGCCACAAAACTGACCTCCCCGGCTGCTCGGAGCCTGAAAATAGGTCGCTGAACGACTAACCCGGGAACCCTTGGCCTGATTAACAGCCATAAAAAAGCCGAGCAAGGCCCGGCTTTTCTGGTTCTCTCGTCTCGAGAACAGGAGCAGACTTAGTCGTCGCCGCCCTGATTGGTGAACTTGTAGTTCACCACACCGAAGAACATCTCGTCCCAACTCTCATTACCCCAGGGCACTGTGCGCTCAGGGTCAGGGTTGGCTGGGTTCTGGGTGGAGTTGTCGAAGGCGCCCACTACACGGATCTCTGTGCCTGCCGGAACCAGCTTGGGCTCTTTATACAGGTATGACAGCTGCCAGTTGTAGTTGTACTTGGCGACATTGATCAGCTCTTCAGTTGTGCCGTCTGGATAGTCAGCGTAGAAACGCATGTACTTGCCGCGGAAGTGCATATGCGGCGTGAAGCTATACAGATGGGCTTCGCGATCGATGGAGATGGTCCGAACCTGCTCAAAGGCGGGATCGTTTGGCGGGATATCAGACCAGTTGAATGGAAAGATACAGGCGCACTGACCTGACATTCTCTCTGATGGAGGCTCATCCTCTGGATAGAACCACACACCAACCTGACTGTTGTCAGTGGTTTCCTTACCGTAAGGCGTGTAGTGCATGTTCAGGTGCAGCACGGAACCCGCCTTAATCAAACCGCCAGTATCGGGTGGATTCATCTCTTGAATGAAGCCTGGAATATAGGCTGCAATATTAGCCTTGTCTGGGTTACCCGATCCGCCCAAGAAGCCCCGACGAGGCTCATCACCCGGGAAGTCCAGGCGATTGACCGTATGGTGCAATACCGCGCGGTCTCCAGCGATTATCTGGCTACCCTTCATCCAGCGATCTTCAGGCATGTCGAAAACGACTTCGACGTTAACAAACACGCCGTTGCCAGTGGCTGGAACCATAGTCGCTGGAATATCCAGGATCATGTCTGGCTCACCATAGGCCCACTTGGTTTCTGGCCAGGTCAACTGAGTCAGCGGATCTTCGTTGCCATCTTTAGGCGCACCGGCTTCAGCCCAAGCAATGATGTTGCGGACGTCCTGTTCTTCGATCTGGCGGTCATTCAAGAAATCACCAATGTGACCATCGATGGCGCCTGGCGGCATGCGCTTGGTCATCAGGACCTCGCGAATCATGGGAGACCAGCCCTGCACCATGGCATGGCTGTCCATCGCGAAAGGCGCAACCCCGCCTTCGCGGTGGCAGGCAGCACACTGCTCAGCCAGCACTGGCGCAATGTCAGCAACATAAGAAGGCACAGGCGTCTCTGCGTAACTGATCTCGGCACCAGCGACCGAAATTTCTGGGGTGCTAACGTCGTCACCAGCCAGAATCTCAGTCAATGCAGCCTCTGCACCATCAACGCTACCGCGGTATTGCACGGTAAAGCGGCTAGGGTCGAAGATCAGCACCTGGCCAGTGTGGGATATCCCCATGGCCTCGGAGATAACACGATGGTCATCCATCAAAACCGGGATATCGACGCCGTATTCGGCGACTTCAGCAGCAACGGCTGCCCGATTCTCGAGACCCATCGGATTGATCATCAGGAATTCCACACCCTTGGCGTCAAATTCTGCTTTCAGCGCGGTGAACGCAGGCAAAGCTGCTTCCGTTGCATCGCTGTCGACCGCCTGGACCAGGAAAGCAACGGCTTCATGGTCATCCAGGTAGCTCATGCTGTGGTGATAACCATCCTGGTCAATCAGCGCAAAGTCGCCAACTCTTTCCTGCGCCGCGGCCAGTCCTGGCAACATTGCAGCAGCGAGAAGCGCGTATTTCATCTTGCTCGGCGTTTTCACTTATTTCTCCTCAAACAGTCCCAAAGGATTCAATCGATTCGCTAGCGCCAGTGGGCATCGGCGCTGTCGCGATTAAGCAGGGATTGGTGATTAACAAACCAACACACCCACCGGAATTAAGACCTATAGCGTAATTAATACGACGTATTGCGTCAATTAGATTCGCCTCGACCCACCCCGAGAATTACACGCTTGGCGGCCAATTCAGGGCTACCCTCTCAACATCAGGGTATGCGGATCAGCTCCAGCAACTTGGGGTAGAGCGCGGGATTGGCGATCAGCAGGTTCTTATTGTAGAACTGAGGATCAATATCTTCGGGCACGGGCCCGAAGTGCCCGCACTGCGCACCTGCTTCCTTGGCAATCAGACGGGCGGCCGCGAAGTCCCATAAACTCAGGCTTTCGTAGTAACCATCGAGACGGCCGGCAGCGAGCCAGCAGATATCCAGGGCCGCAGAACCCAGGCGACGAATATCTGCACAGTTATGAAGGATATTACGCACACGTTCTACCATCTCATCTATTCCCTCCTTTATGTAAGGGAATCCGGTGGCAATGATGGTGCGGGAAAGTTCAGCTTCCTGCGCCACCCTGATGGTCTCGCCATTGAGAGTGGCGCCTTTCCCCAGCTCAGCGCAGAACATTTCGTCGGTGAAGGGGTTGTACACCACCCCAAGGCTGATCTGGGCATCGACACAATAGGCAATTGAGACAGCGGACTGGATGTGACCATGGGCATAATTTACGGTGCCGTCGATTGGATCAACGATCCACACCGGTGCATCAGATTCCCACACGCGCTGCAGCTCAGGTGATGACTCTTCTGAAAGAATCAGGTGCGCAGGAAATTGCTGTTCGATGCGCGAGCGAATAAGTTCGTCCGCCATGATGTCAGCATTGGTAACCAACTCGGTGCCACCCTTATAATCATGGGTCAGGTCTGCCTGCTCCCGCTCCAGCACGATCAGACCGCCCGCTTCCCGCGCTACCGCCTGGGTAAATTCCATTAGCTCTGTCATTGCCGTTCCCGATTCATAAAAAATGTGCTGATATTAAAGAGATGTCACGCTGCTGATGGTGATGCCGATAAGAATCTGGATATGTCAGCTCTCAACCGCGCGTTAAAATATGGTGTTTTCGCCACAATTGCCACCCTGATCAACCTGTCGACTCAGGAGCTTGCTATCAGGCTCTACAGCGGCCCCTTCGACATTTACGTTGCCCTGTTGCTTGGCACGGTCACCGGCCTGGTAAGCAAGTACACCCTCGATAAGCGCTATATCTTCGCCTACGCCACCAAATCTCACCGGCATAACCTGAACAAATTTCTCGCCTATACGTTCACGGGTGGTTTTACTACTGCTGTGTTCTGGGGGCTGGAGCTTGGCTTTGAATACTGGTTTGGTGGCAAAATCGCCCGCTATACCGGCGCCGTGATCGGATTGAGCATTGGATATGTTGTAAAATATCGGCTGGATAAACATCTGGTGTTTGCCCGCGCAGCTGATTCGGCAAGCCATAGCTTAAGCAGCCCAACGACAGAAACTTGATCGAAAGCTAAAAAGCCTGCAAACACAAGGCAACCAATCCACCAACAGCGAAGAAACCACTGATGCTTCTCACCGGCTGGGGTCGTTACCCAACTGTCACTTCACAAGTGACTGCACCTGGCAATGTCGATGCCCTAACCAAGCAACTGCCTGCGTACCCAAGCGGCACGCGCCTCATCCCTCGGGGTGCGGGCCGCAGCTATGGTGACAGCGCACTGGCCGAGCAGGTGGTAAGTAGCCGCTTCCTGGATAACTTTATTGCGCTCGATGCTGACAACCTGCGCATCAGTTGCGGTGCCGGGGTAACCCTCGCTGAAGTTTTGAGGCTATGCGTACCGCAGGGGCTGTTCCCGCCGGTATTGCCAGGCACAAAACACATCAGCATGGGCGGCGCAATTGCTGCAGACATTCACGGCAAGAATCATCATGTTGATGGCACATTCTGTGATCACGTCGAATCTATTTCCCTGGCACTGGCCAGCGGCGAGCTAGTGCACTGTTCTCGAAGCGAGAATAGCGAGTTATTTCATGCCACCTGCGGCGGCATGGGACTCACCGGCGTAATCGTGGAGGCCAGGCTCAAGTTGGCAAAGGTTTCAAGTGTCGTAATTAATACTGAATCGATAGCTGCGGCGAATCTCGAGGAGAGCCTTACGCTGCTGAATGAGCACAATGAAAAGAAATACGTGGTTGCCTGGGTCGATTGCCTGGCGCGCGGCGCCGCACTCGGTCGCGGCATCATTCACTGCGGCGATCACAGCGATGCTAGCACGCTTCGACATCGGGAAAGCAACAGCATTGGCGTGCCGTTCACCACACCGGGTTTCCTGCTCAACCGCGTCACCATGGCAACCTTTAATAATCTCTACTTCAATCGTCACTCGTGGGCAAAGGGTGCGCGGCAGCAGTACTACGACAAGTTCTTCTTCCCATTGGACAGCATCCGCAACTGGAACCGGCTTTATGGCAGCAGGGGCTTCTTGCAATACCAGTTTGTGTTACCGGACGAATCTGCTGAAAGCGGCTTGACGGAGATACTCGGGGCCGTGAGTAGCGCTGGCAAGGGTTCCTTCCTTGCCGTACTGAAACGTTTCGGCGCAGCCAACGAAAACCTGTTGTCCTTCCCGCGGGCAGGACTCACCCTGACCCTGGACTTCAAGTTTGAGCCCAGCTTACTTTCGTTGCTGGATGAACTTGATGCCATGGTGTTGGCACATGGCGGTCGCCTATACCTGGCTAAAGATGCGCGCATGAGTGAAGCAGTATTCAAACAAAGCTATCCCAATTGGGAGGCGTTTAAAGCCATCAAGGACCGGGTGGATCCGGAGGGCCTATTTGCGTCGATGCAATCGAATCGACTTGGGTTAAGCGGTGCCGACATGGGATCATCAACAACATGAACATTCTCATCATCGGCGCCAACTCTGCGATTGCCAATGCCGTGGCCCGGCGCTATGCCGCTCGCCACTGCAGCCTGTTCCTGGTGGCGCGCAACGAGAAACGTCTGCAGACCCAGCGGCAAGACCTCGAAGTACGGGGTGCGAAACGGGTAGGAATCCATGTACTGAATGTGCTGGAGCACGATAAGCACGCAGAGGCCATTAAGGCCGGACACGCTTTCTTCGATGGCGCGGATATCGATATCGCTCTGATTAGTCACGGCTCACTGCCGGACCAGGACGCCGCAGAGGCAGACTTCGAATTGGCAAAACGGGAGATCGACGTGAACGGTCTGAGCGTGATCTCTCTACTTTCCCATCTCATTCCCCCTTTTAAAGCGCAGGGTCGGGGCATATTGGCGGTAGTCACTTCGGTAGCAGGCGATCGCGGACGCCAGCCTAATTTCATTTACGGCGCAGCCAAATCCCTGGTGTCGACCTACCTGCAGGGCCTGCGCGGTAAACTGCTGCCGCACGGTATACATGTCGTCGATATTCGCCCAGGTCTGGTGGATTCGCCAATGACGGCGCAGTTTGAGAAAGGTGCGCTGTGGTCCACGCCGGAACTGGTAGCTGCCAATATAGAGAAGGCCATCGATGGCAAGCGGCACACGGTCTATGTACCCGGCTATTGGCGCATTATCATGGCCATCGTGTGTTCAATTCCCGAGGTGGTCTTTAAACGACTCAAGCTGTAAATTTTGACTGCTACTGCCACACAGCCCCAATCCAGTCTGCCGCTCTATGTGGACCTCGATGGCACCCTGATAAAAACCGATCTGCTGCTGGAATCGCTGTTACTGCTGCTGAAGAAAAATCCGTTTTATGTTTTCGCTTTGCCTTTCTGGTTACTGGCTGGGCGCGCGCGATTCAAGGCGAAGATTGCGGCGCGCGTTTCTGTCAGTTATGAGATGCTGCCACTGAATTCTGAGTTTCTGAGTTTCCTACGCAGCGAAAAAACCAAAGGGCGGCATCTTGTACTGATTTCCGCCTCCAATGAAAACATGGTGGCGGCATGCGCCCACAACCTCGATCTGTTTGACAAGGCTGTAGGCAGCGATTATCACACTAACCTGAAGGCCAATGCCAAGCTGCAGCGCATCAACGAGATGAATGCCAATGCGCCGTTTGCCTATGCTGGCAACGCCAGCGCTGACCTCCCCATTTGGCAGCAGGCTCAGGAAATTATCCGGGTGAACTGCAGCAACAGCCTGGCGCAAGACCTGGCTGCCAACAAACCACGACAAGACTTCGATATGCCCGGCTCACGTTGGCCCCTGCTATGGCAGGCAATGCGCCCGCACCAATGGTTGAAGAATGGCTTGTTGTTCATTCCGCTTTTGCTGGCGCACCAGCTTGACGATATGCATGCCCTGCAGCATGCCGCCATTGGTTTCCTTTGTTTTTGCCTGCTTGCCTCCAGCGTCTATTTAATAAACGATCTGTTAGATCTGGAAGCTGATC
>MDSV01113296.1_pt1 | contig 10320 bp, 7 predicted proteins | sample 810851 | NCBI WGS metagenome assembly MDSV01 (sample SAMN05326640, study PRJNA326480) | marine metagenome | isolation source: seawater | place: Atlantic Ocean: North East | collected 2012
ATATACCAGTCGCCTTACCAGATTTTTTAAATATTTATGTACCACTCAATCTAGAGTATTGGAAAGCATATCGAGAGCAGCGTATGGATAAAGAGACACTCCGCTTCCGCCGTATCAAAGACACTTTCGATTGTCTGCAATATTCGATTGACGATGAAATGGTTTATACCTTAGCCGATGCCTATATTCAAAACCTTCCTGAGTACAATCATCTTTTTCCGGGGGCTATCGAAGTCTTAGATAAGCTTAAAGAAAGGTATTCCTTACACATCATCACAAATGGATTTCGTGAAGTACAACGTTTTAAAATGAGAAATTCGGGCTTAACGCCATACTTTATTACTGTAACAGATTCTGAGTCTGTTGGGGTTAAAAAACCCAACCCATTAATTTTTAAAAAGGCACTAACCGATGCAAACTGTAATCCATCTGGTTCTGTGATGATTGGGGACAGTCATGAGGCTGATATACTTGGTGCACTGCAAGTCGGAATGCATGCCATTCATTTTGCTATTGCAGGGGAGACCCCACACAAAGATTGTGTGATGATTGATGATTTAGAAAAAATACTAGAGATTCTTTAGGTTTTATACTTGTCTTTCCAGCGCGATTTCATAAAAGATTTCATCTCGTTCTCTCTGGGGTTATTTCCTGGAATGTATAGTTTTTGGCCTGAGAGTTGCTCAGGCATAAATTCCATATCGACAAAATTTCCGTCATAATCATGGGCGTAAGCATAGTCTTTGCCATAGTCGAGGTCTTTCATCAATTCTGTGGGTGCATTTCGTAAGGGTAGGGGCACCGGCAAATCTCCAGTTTCTGAGACAAGTTTTTGGGCTTTTGAAATCGCTTGATAACTGCTACTGCTTTTTGGAGAGCTTGCAAGATAAATAGCACATTGACTCAATAGGATTCGGGCCTCTGGCATTCCGATTGTTTGAACTGCCTGAAAACAACTTTGTGCCATGACAAGTGCTGTTGGGTTTGCATTTCCAATGTCTTCACTTGCCAGAATAACCAAGCGGCGGGCAATAAACTTGATTTCTTCTCCTCCTTCAAGCATCCGAGCCAACCAATATACTGCCGCATTCGGATCGCTCCCACGTACAGATTTGATAAATGCAGAAATGATATCGTAATGTTGCTTCCCACCTTTGTCGTATTGGGCTGTATTTTGTTGGGCGATTTGAGCTACAAATGTATTTTCAATGATTACTTTTTCAGTTGTACTGGCAAGCACACACAATTCAAAAAGGTTGAGCAATCGTCGTGCGTCACCACCGGAATAACGAAGAAGGGCATCTGTTTCTTGAAGAACAATGGGTTTTTGTTGCAACTGTTTATCTTTCGAAATGGCTTGCTTTAGGATTGAAATGAGGTGATCTTTCGACAGGGATTCGAGGATGTATAACTGGCATCTTGAGCGGAGTGCTGGAATGACTTCAAAACTCGGATTTTCGGTCGTTGCTCCGATGAGTGTAATCCATCCCTTTTCAACGGCTCCAAGAAGAGCGTCTTGTTGTGACTTGCTAAAGCGATGAATTTCGTCTATAAACAAAACTGTTCGTTTTTGAGAGGAAAACAGACTGTCTTGACGCTTGGCTTGTTGGATGACTGCCCGGACTTCTTTAACTCCTGATTCAATTGCGCTGAGTTGCTGAAAAGGACGATCTTTAGCGATGAGTTGTGCCAAGGTGGTTTTTCCCACTCCTGGTGGCCCCCAAAAAAGTAATGAAGGAATCATGTTTTGATCTTTATACGATGCCAAAACTCCCTTTGGACCGACCAAATGCTCTTGACCGATAAAATCATCTATCCTTTGTGGACGCATGCGTTCTGCTAGCGGAGAATTCATGTACTAAAGATAAGGATTTAGGACTTCAGCCGCTGTCTCATGGCTTCATAGAGAAACATCCCGGCAGCTACCGATACATTATAGGAATCCATTTTCCCAAGAATGGGAAGTTTTGCAGTTTGTGAGCAGAGTTTTCTAACTCCTTGTGAAACCCCTTTATCTTCAGATCCCATTACGATTGCGACTGAGCTTGTTAGGTTGAAGTCAAAAAGACTTTGCTCTGCTTTTTCATCGGCTGCGATCGATTGGATATCGTAGGACTGCAATAGGTAAAGTGCGTCTTTGAGGTGACTAACTCGACAAATGGGAACCTGAAAGACCCCACCTGCGGAGGTTTTAATCGTTTCTCCTGTGATTTGCGCCGAACCACTGGTTGGTATCACAACAGCAGTGGCTTTTGCAGCTGCCGCCGAGCGAATGATTGCGCCCATATTACGGGTGTCAGTAACCCCGTCTAAAAGAACGAAGAGTCCAGTATTTTGATGAGTCTCTACAAGATCTTCAAGTGAGTGAAATGTAATTTCGCTCAGTTGAGCAACGACACCTTGATGGTTGTGAGGTGTGAGCTTGTTGAGTTTTTGAATGGGAACATAGGAATAGGGGATTTTTGAATTTTCCAATGTACGGATGAGTCGTTCGGCACGGTTCTTATCGAGATCACGTTGAATAAAAACTTTTGTAATGGTTTTTGAGGCTTCGACAGCTTCAATGACAGCATTAGTTCCAAATATAATCAAGTTATTATTGTAAGGTTATTTTTTTGCTGAGTGTGTAATCTTGAAATTCCACGGTTACAAAATAAATACCTTTTTCTAAATTATACGTTGGTATTTGAATTAATGTTTCATCAATCTGATTGAGACGATAAACAACTCTGCTGTTTAAATCCATTAGTTTTACTGAAACTATACCTGCATCTTCAATTAGGGAACGAATATATAGTAAATCTGTTGCTGGTGTAGGATAAATTAATAGCTTTTTACCTTCTAACACATAGTTTTTTCGACTCAAAGTTAAATCACCATTACCAGAAATAATAAGCGAAATCTTTTGAGGGGATTCTAATGATCCTTTGTGTGAAATTGTTATTGAATAATCGCCATTTGGGTTTTCTATTTCAATTTTTTCAATAACATCAACAGAATTATCAGCTTTTATTGCTGGATTAATGTAATTAGTGCTATCAAGGACCCATGGAAAAAAAGTAGAGGCATTGTTAGTAATTCGTAAATCAATATCATTAACTAAATCTTTTTCTTGATCAATTTCAGCATATGGGTCATTCCAGCCAATTGTAGCTATAAATTTTTCATTACCATTAGATGAGTACAAAACTTCATAAGTTTCACCATTTGACAGTTCAAATTCATGTATTGTCAGAGGATTAGTTTCGTTATCAGTAATAATCTCAGCTGCTCTTTTCAAGTTAACCACTCCATATCCTGTTCTAGAATCAGGACCGATATAATTCAATTCACTGTTTCCCCATTTTAGTATATCATCAGCAGAGTGGCATAGTAATGCTTTTAATGTTGAAGACAACATATATGAGTCATGAATTGAGGTGTAATGTTGCTGCAATAATGCTGAACCGCCAGTTAGAGAAGGTGAAGCAAAAGATGTTCCGTTAACAACAAAATAACTATCCTTTTCATCTGGATTATCTTCATCCCACCCTGCTACTCTGTAACCTTCACCCAACGACATTATTTCTGGTTTTATTCTCCCATCGTTTGTTGGGCCACCACTGCTGAAATCGGAAAGCGTGGTTTCAGCCCAAGGGAAATTTTGATTGTTAATACTTCCAACAGAAATAGAATTTTTTGACACATTATAATCAACCATTAAATCAATTCCTTCAAGAGGCTGACCTAAAGAAGTGTAACTCTCATCCCCATCATTTCCAGATGCCAAAATCATAGTGTAATATGGATATACATTTAGTATTTGATCAATAGTTTTAGAAATAGACGAGTAATATCCAATTGATTCAGAAGAGATAGCTAATTCGCCAGCGGCACCAAAAATTAAGGTTCCATAAGAATGATTTGATAAAATAAAATCGGTATTACTTTGGAGCTGCTCATTAATTTCTTGAATATCAGCATTCCAGTCGTAATAAATGAGTTTTTCTAAATTAGGTGCTAAACCACTAAAATCGTGAGTAAAATCATGCCAAATTCCATTTGATATTATGCATGAAACAACACTGGTCGGATGAGAATCTGTGATGTTTTGAGTTTCATATTGGGCAGGTGTTTCAATAATTGAATTGCCAGTTTCGGATTTTATAAATTCAATATGATCCTTCATAACTGCACCTTTATCCCATACACCAATAGTTATTCCTTCTCCATTAAGATTGAGGTTTAAAGACCCTCCAGATTTTAATTCATTTGCTCTTGTAATATCATTAGCTGACTTCCCATGTTTTTTTTCAAGATATAAAGGTTCATCAAAGTCGTTAACATAATCAGGTCTAAGAATTTCTCCCGTTTTGTTTTTCTTTAGTAATGGATGGTTGACTGCAACAAGGCTATCGATTTTTTTGTTTTGTATATAGTAAAAGTTATTTAAGTTAGAATTTAGTTTGGAAACCTTATCTGGAATTATTTCTTTATTTGGCTTTTCTGAGTTAGAAACCTTACAGCCAAAAAAAATAGTAAGTACTAATAAAAAAAGTTTATTTTTCATTGTAAATAAGCGGAAAATCATCAGTTTTTTTAATATTTAATTTGTTATTTGACTCTATATAAATTTTGCCTTCAATATCAATTGCTTTTTGATTAGTTATTTGATATCCATTATTAATAAGGCCTTTAGATAAAAACTTAGCGAGCTCAACCTTGTTAGTTTTTATTAATCCTTTCCTTATATTATTTCCATCAATAATTACATTGTAATTATATGAAGGTAATACAATTTCGGTTGTACTAACTATTGTATCTATATTTTTAGAGTGAAATACTTTTATTTCATCTATATAGAAACTATCCCCCTCATTTATACTACTAATTTTATATTCATCAAAAGCTATTATAGTTGTGATATTGTTTTCTTTACTTTCAGTACAACTCGTAGTTATAAGCAAAAACAAAAGAGCCCCTAAAAAAAGGAGCTCTTTAAAATATTTAAAATAGTGAGTTCTCACTTTTTATTTAAATTATAAACCTTTCCATCCCGGACCTGGTGCAGTTGCTGGATTCCCTGCTCCATCACCACCAAATGTGTAAAATTTGTCTCCAGTAATCTCTAGTTCAGTTGCTGGAACTGGGAAATGTAAAGGGGTACCTTTTTGTAACAAATCGTGTCTTCTCATGAAATAATAATTTGTTCCAGCAGAACCATTTAAATGCATTTCAATTGAATATTCGTACAAAAGAGCCGTAGCAATTCCAGTTGCAGTAGCATCTGTTGTTAAACCAGAAGTTCCTCTGACTGATGCATCTAGAGTTGCTTTAGCGTCAGATAGATCTCCCTTCTTAAATTGAGCTTCAGCTTTTAAAAGATGTAATTCTGCTAGTGGGAACAAATTCAATGAAGCACCATCAAAATTCCGATCATTTCCGGTAAAAAATCTAGTATTTCGAGTATTTGAAAATAAATGTCTACCACGAGCTGGATTTAGGTAACCAAAGTCAGCGGCGTATCCAAAATAATTAGCAATTCGTGTATCAGTTGTGTTTGAAATTGCACCAAGTATTACTGATTCGTCCGTTGGGTAATCCATAGGTTGAGCGGTTGCATCCCCCTCAATTAAATATGGAATTTTCTGATCAACAGGAAGATATCCAGCTCCAGTACCTAAAGTATATGTAGCCCAGTCCTGATAATTATTAAAAAGAATTCCATTCTTAGCTGTTGGATCAAAGTCAGCAGTTATTCCATTACTAATGTGTGTAAGAACCTTATCGTAATCAACTGTGTCAGAATTAGTTCTGGCAGCTCCCATTAAAAACTTAGCAGCATATGAGTGTACAACTTTTACAAGTTCGCTGTTACTAATAGAAGTTCCGTCGTAAACTCTAAGTGATACAGCAGACCCTGCAAGAGTAGCTGCCATTTCCAAATCAGATACTGCATGATTAATTATATCATTGTAAGCTTCATATTCAATAGTTGCAAGGTCAGAATCCTGTGTAACTCTGTATGCCTTATCATAAACAAGGCCAATGAAACCCAATGAAATCCCACGAACAAAATAGGAAGCAACCTCTTTTTCTAAGGTTTTATCTACTCCATCAACGATAAGCGTTTTACCTCCGTCAATAACACTAAGAACAGAATTAGCATTATAAATATAGGAGTTAAAAGCGTTCCATGGAGCCGAAATTGGATACAAATCACTGTTTGTTGTGTTGTTATTTAAAGGCCTTCTTGGCTGGTCTGTGAAACCCCAAAAATCTAAGTAAGCGTTAGTTGATGTTATTTGATCAGCTAGACCATCGTAATGAACACCCCAAAGAGTAATAGATGTTTGTAACATGTCAGTGACAGACCCATCAATTAATGAAATAATGTCACTATCTTCTGCTAAAGCTCGGTCTTTGTCAGGTGAATTAAGATTTTCGACTTCGAAATCTTCACATGAACTTATAAAAATTAGTAGAAGGGAAAATGATAATATTCTACTATAAAATTTGATTGAATTCATAATTAAAAATTAATTGTTACTGTTGTTAAAACTGTACTAAAATTAGGGTATGAGTACTCATCTAACCTAAAGTTTGTTGGGTTTGTACTAATAGCTACTTCAGGGTCCCAACCTGTATAATCTGTGATTGTTAATAAATTAATCCCAGAAAGTTTAAGACCAATTCTATCAATAAAATCCACAGGATTATTAATATCATATGAAAGAGCAACTTCTCTTAATTTCATGTATGTTCCATCTTCAACAAAGTGTGAGTTAGGTCTAGATTGATAATATAAATTCTGTGCATAATTCTGGTCTTTTTGAAGAGCTGCATAAGCAGGTAAATCACCATGACGTACATTGTAATACATGAGCTGACGTGTGTAATTATATATATCACCACCTTGTTGGAGATCTAATAACATGTACAAACCAAAATCTTTAAACTTAAAGTTTGTTGAGAAACCAACATTGAAATCAGGATTTGTGTTACCAATTTCACTCACTAGATCTTGAGAATTTTCAGAATCATATAATACCAGTGGAGATTCACTAGAAGTTCCTATATCAGCAGTATGAACAACATATCCATGCTCATTAATTGAATACGCATCAGTACCATATTGACCTCCATTCAAAGCGTTACTAGCAGCATTGTTCATAACAACACCATCAGTAACAGTTAAATCATCAAGAGAAGTGGCATATTGATACCCATACATAGTACCGTAAGGTTTCCCCGCTTCCACTCTAAAAATATCAACTGCACCAAGACCACTCCTAGTGTAAGCAGGAACATTTCCAAGATTTGTTATTTCTTGAGTACCGGTGTCAAAATTCAGATTAAATGATAAGCTCATATCATTTTTATTAATTAAATCACCGCTAACAGAAGCTTCGATATACTTAGTGTTGATTTCTCCTATATTTTGGAATTGAGCCGAATAACCAGCAACTCCACTTAGGGGAACTAAAATTACATCATCCTTAACATTAGTATCTGAATAAGTCAATTCAAAGTTAAAATTATTTTTATACTGTAAATTTATACCAACTTCAGTTTCTGAAACAACAGACGGTAAGAGGTTTTTATTACCTAAAATTCCTGGACTTATACCAGATGATGTTACTGAGAATGTTTCGTATTGAGCATAAAAAGATGGATTAGAACCTGAAGTACCGTATGAAGCTCTAATTTTCATTTCATTTATGTCACCAAGATCAAAATCTTCTGAAATTCTATAAGTAAGTGATCCTCTTCCATAAACTCTCGACCTTTCGTCAGCACCATACAAAGATGACTCATCATTTTTAATAAGTGCATCAAGAATTATTTTGTCCTTGTAATCAATTATTCCGTTGAGAGATAAACTTCTCTGAACAGACTCTCTTCTTTCAGATGAGAGTGACTGGTTTTCTTTAACAGTGTTTTCGACATTAATTACGCCTTTGGCAATAAAGTCATAACCACTTGCAACAAGAGATTCGTAAGACGTTTTAATATAGTTTGCAGATCCAACCAAATCAACACTAAGATCTTGTGAGTCAATTAAGTTGTATCTCAAATTTGCAGTTGTAGTTGCAAGAGAGTATTGATCAGCAGATTCAGTAATACTACCATCATTTAAGGTTGCAGAAGGAGTGGTAGTCTCAAATCCATCTGGATAATAAAGAATAGATTTGTTATTTCTTTTGTCAATTGATTGAACAAAATTGAGTGACAAATCATCTGTGAATTCATGGTTAATTCTCAAGCCTCCCACAAATCTAGATTCATCAAAACCAAAATTAATTTGTTGAGTAAAATAGTTTGGATTTTGAAAATTAGCACCCTGTACAGAGTAACCGGATGGTGTGGACATATATTGTCCATTTTCCATCTCATTTAGATTAATGAATGGCTCAGCAATTAGTGCTGAATAAAACGCGTTTGTACCTCCTTGTCCTTGTTCGTCTAAACTAAACCCTTTCGATCTAAATATAGCAGCAGAAACATCTACAGATGTTTTGTCAGATATATCAGTTTGAAAGTTTGTTCTAAAACTTGTTCTTGAGTATGTTGGTACATTTTCAAGAATACCACTTTGCTCTAAATTTTGGAAAGAAATGTAGTAGTTGGAACTTTCACCACCACCGCGAACAGAAGCTGTAACAGTCTGGTTTGGCTGCGAAGTATATATATCAGTGGCGTCATATGTTTGTGATAGATACGGGTTGTCAAAAAGAGTTACTCCATTATCATCAGTATCTAGAACCCTGTTACCTCCAGTTAGTAAAAAACCATAATTTGAGGTTTCTGGTGTTAGAGGATCATTGTCCCAATCACCATCTCGAACGCCTTGAGGGTCATTCTTGTACATGTGAGTGTTTGCAGTTGGGTAATCACCATTTAGAGAAGAAGAACTGTATTCATATGAAATAGTAACTTTTGGAGACTGATTTCTGTCACCTTTCTTAGTGATAATATTGATTGCACCATTTCCGGCAAGAGAGCCGTAAATAGCTGAACCAGCAGAGCCTTTTACAACTTCGATAGATTGTATGTCCTCGACAGGGATATCACTTAACCTAGAGCCGTTTGATGGAATTCCATCAATTAATATTAATGGTGATTGATTACCACTAATTGAGGTTGAACCTCTTAAACGAATAGAAGCTGTTGAAGATGGGTTTCCAGATGGCTGAACAATTCTTACACCGGAAATTTTTCCTCTTAGTGCATTTGCTGCATCACTTCCAGGAACAGTTTGAAGTTCATCCCCCCCAACTTTTCCGAGTGAAAAACCAAGTTTTTTGACACTTGTACCGATAGAAACTCCAGTTACGACTACTTCATCTAATTCTGTTGATGAACTTAGTACAACGTCTATGCTAAAAGAATCAACATTTACAGATGATTTATCGTAACCTACATAGCTTACAACCAATTCATCGCCTATGGACGCATTAATACTAAAATTTCCATCAAAATCAGATGTTACTGCGTTTGAAGTGTTTTCATTTTGAACGGTGGCGCCTGGAATAGGAGCCCCAGATTCGTCAGTTACACTTCCTGTAACGGTTTGTTGAGCAAATGCTATCAATCCAAACAAGAAAAATGCTGACGTTAAAATTAAATTCAATTTAGTTTTCATATGTTATTTATATTATTGTAATCCACAAAGTTGTTAAAATATTGTTAATAAAACAAATTTTTAACAAAATAACGTTGTAATACTAACAAATTTAAAATTTCACTGATATATAAACATATTAAAATTCCTTTTAACAAGTGATTTCTTTAAACATGTTTTGTAATATTTTTTAAATAACAACAAACATTCCCTTGTTTTAATATATTTCAGGTGTAAAAAAATAATTCTCAAGGTTTTTTTAATAAAAAAATAATACTACATTTGCAGCCCTTAAAATAAGGGGAGGAAATTAATTAGTAGTATGCCAACAATTTCGCAACTCGTTCGTAAAGGAAGAACAGACCTTTCAAAAAAGAGTAAGTCTGCAGCACTTGATTCATGTCCACAAAAACGTGGGGTATGTACCCGAGTTTACACAACCACTCCAAAAAAGCCTAACTCAGCCATGCGTAAAGTGGCTCGTGTTCGCTTGACCAATGGTAATGAGGTAAATGCCTACATACCTGGTGAAGGACACAACTTGCAAGAACACTCAATTGTTCTTGTTCGTGGAGGTCGTGTTAAAGATTTACCTGGTGTTCGCTACCACATTGTACGTGGTGCATTAGACACCGCAGGTGTTGAAGGACGCCTACAACGACGTTCGAAATACGGGGCAAAACGACCTAAAAAGTAAAAAAGTTTAGTTAAACAAT
>MDSV01145258.1_pt1 | contig 10320 bp, 10 predicted proteins | sample 810851 | NCBI WGS metagenome assembly MDSV01 (sample SAMN05326640, study PRJNA326480) | marine metagenome | isolation source: seawater | place: Atlantic Ocean: North East | collected 2012
TGTTTCATTGAATAATTAGTAGTAGAGTTTCGTTTAGACTTATCAAATTAGGTACAAGAATTTTTATTATGTTTAATCCATTTTCCAAATCTGAAAATAAAAATCATATTAATTATCTAGCATCATTACAATATCCAGATTTTTTCAAAATGTGGTTAGCTGGATTATTTGCAGGATCTTCTCATTGGGCTCTTATAGTGATAAGAGGATGGGTTGTTTATCAAATATCTGACAGTAGCATGCTAGTCGGGTTAGTAACATTTGCTGCGATGATACCCATGGTTTTAGTAAATCCATTTATAGGATATTTAGCAGATAAATTTCAGAGAAGAAGAATTTTACAACTTATGTTTTTTATTAATTTTATACATAACTTAGCATTAGGAATATTGTATTTTATGGATTTGATTTTACCTTGGCACTTAGTAGCGTTAGCCTTTCTTCAAGGATCTGCTAGAGCTGCTCAAATGCCTTCGGGTCAAGCATTAGTTCCAAATATTGTCCCAAAAGAAAATTTACTTAATGCCGTGGCATTAAATATGTCAACTGTACATGCTACAAGATTACTGGGCCCACTTGCCATAGCACCATTTTTAAATTATTTTGGAGATAATGAAAATTCTATCAATGGAACAGATATTGCCTTTTTTATTTGTACAGGATTCTATGCTTTAAGCTTTATTTTTGCTCTAATGATAAAGAATCCGTCAACTGGAAAGATTACTTCAGAATCATTCATAGAAGGATTTACCGAAGGAATAAGATTTGTTCATTCAAATAAACCTATACTAGTTGTTATAGGTATAACCACATTGCATTGTATGCTAACTATGTCATTTGAGTCAGTATTGCCCTTTTTCTCAGTTAATAAATTAGGTGAAGAAGGGTTAGCAGTTAGCTTCTTAATGATGTTTGTCGGAGTAGGATCATTAATTGCATCTCTTTTTCTAGCGGGTGCAAGTGACGAAAAATTAAAAGGTAGAACTTTCTTTATCTTTGCAATCTTAAGTGGTATTGCTCCAATTCTATTGGGTTTATCTACTAATTTATATCTATCATTATTTGCAACAATGCTTATGGGGATAGGACAAGCAGGCTTTATGATAATTTCACATACAATAATTCAATTAATTTCTCCTGATTATACTCGTGGAAGGATAGCTGGAGTTTATGCAATGTACATTGGTGGAAGCATGGCATTATTTAATTTTTTAAATGGACTTTCTGCAGACTTTATTGATCCTGGATTTTCAATTGCAGCCCAGGGAATACTATTCACATTAATAGTTATTTTCACTAAAAACCAAGAAGTATTAAGAAGTATATATTCAGGAAATTCTAAAAAGTTTGCTTCTTAGAAAAGACTATGTTTCTATCTCATTCTATTTTTAGAATTCCACATATCTGCATTATTTCCTAAATATTTTTTAACTGAATCTGTAATAGTTGAAAGGTTATTTATAACATCTTCATCAAGGTTGTATTCAAATGCAGATAAATTTAATTCAAGTTCATTTTTATTTCTGGCACCAACTAATAGCGATGTAACATTAGATTGTTGCCTTGTCCAAGCTAATGCTAGTTTTGCGGGATGCTCCCCTAAGTCAAAAGCTATGTTTCTTATCTTTTCTATTGCAATAAAAACTTCTTTCTCACATCCTTCTTCCCCATGATTAGCTAAAGGTCTTTCTTTATTGAATAATCTTGATCTCGAAATTCCATCGGGTACTTCATCCGGATTTTTATACCTACCAGTTAATAATCCCTGAGCCAATGGACTATAACAAATCATTCCAATGTTATTATTTATTGATTCTGGTAAAATTTCATATTCAATGGGCCGCCAAAGTAAATTATAGGGAATTTGATTAGTTGATATATCAGCTACTTTCAAAATATCTTTTAGATCTAGAACCCCAAAGTTACAAACACCTATAGATCGAATTTTTCCTTTTTGAATCAATTTATTTAATTCATTTATAGAATCTTCAATATTTACATCATGATTAGGCCAATGAATTTGATACAAATCAATATAATCTGTACCTAATCTTTTCAAACTATTATCACAGGCTCGTTCAATTTTTTTTGGAAATAAATTAGAAGGACTAATTTTAGTCGCAATGACAGATTTATTTCTAGAATTTTTCAAAGCTTCACCCAAAATTGTTTCCGAGTGAAAATCATCATCATATCCCTCAGCTGTATCAAAAAAATTAATACCATTTGCTAATGCAGAATGAACAGTAGAAATCGAGTCAGATTTATTCTGATTCCCCCAAACAGAACCGCCAGCAAATGGCCAACATCCCAGAGCAAACTCCGAAACCTTAATACTTGTTTTTCCTAGATAGTTATAATTCATTGACTATGATTCAATATATGAAATAATTTCTACTAATTAGTATAATCTATTTAAATTTAAGGAGACAATATGTACTTAGGTGCTGCATCAATGATAGGAACTACTGGAGCTGGATATAGTGGGAATATACCACATGAGTTTGATGTTTTGACTTATACCAATGAGGACTTAAAAGAGGTATCTAAAATAGGATACACTGTGCATAATATTGTTATTTCAGACCCAACTGTTTATACAGAAAAAAATATTAATGAAATTAAATCTAGATTTGAAAATAATTCAGTACTAATGGGGAATTCTAGAGGAACATATGGAGGAGGACTAGTTAGTTCTGATGAAAAAGTAAGAAAAGATACTATTTCATTTGTTAAACAAATGTGTGGGCTTTCTGTAAAACTTGGTTGTCCAAGTACATATCTTAGACCCGGGAGCATGAATGTAAATGGAGCATGGTTACCACATTCAGAAAATCATACTGAAAAAGTATTTGATAGGTTAATTGATTCTACAAGACAAATTTGTAATGTTGCAGAATCAGAAGGAATGATTTTAATATTAGAAGGAGGTTACGTTTCACCAGTATATTCAGCTAAAAGAGTAAAAGATTTCTTTGAAGGAGTAGGTTCAAAAAATCTTAAGTTCAATCAAGATCCCGTAAATTTTCTGTCATCATTAGAGCAAGCATATAACACTAAAGAATTTTTAGAAGAATTTTTTACACTTCTTGGTGAATATACAATAAGTGCTGATCTTAAAGATTTTAAGGTTGTTGACTCTCTTATGTTTCAATTAGAAGAGGAATACTTAGGAAAAGGTATGATGGATCAAGTTTATTTTTTAAAAAGAATGCAAGAAATATGTCCCGATGCACAAATTTTAGTAGAACATATCCCTAGAGAAAAATTTAAGCCTTCATTTGATGCCGTTATGAATTATTCAGAACAAGCAGGGATTAAGTGGGATAAAGTAGATAATTAGAGAACTAGGTACGAATAAAAAAAAATAATGAAAAATATATCTGACAATTTATAATTAACAAAAATATAGTCATTTTGTTGTTAATTATTTTTTATTCATGATGATATTCTTATATAATGGAGAGAATTATTTATAAGCCTAAAAGTTATTTGAATTTTTCAATACTCAAAATTACAAAAAATCAACTTGGATATTATGGTTACTGAAAATAAAACAGGTTATCTAATATTAAATACTGGAACCCCAGATGAACCTAGCATACCTGCACTTAGAAGATATTTAAGAGAATTTTTATCTGATCCAGACATGCTTGACTACCCATCAACAAAAGCTCCAGAGCTTTCTTCTGGATTTAATGTTGTGAAAAATAAAGTTGCATCTGTTTTAAGATGGATGATTGTAAATTGTATAGTTGTCCCTTTTAGACCAGCTAAAATACAAGACAAGTACAAAAGTATTTGGACTGAAGAAGGGTCTCCTCTACTAACAAATACTGTGAAGTTTACAGAAAAATTAAAAGATTTTGTTAATGGAAATATAGAAATTGGAATGCGGTATGGAAATCCATCTATTCTCAGTGCTATTCAAAATTTAAAAGCTAAAGGAACTGAAAAGATTTTTTTAGTATCAATGTTTCCACAATATGCTGAAGCTACTTCAGGATCTACTTTTAGAGAAATTGAAAGAGTTTTAGAATTAGAAGACTATCACCCAGAATTAGTAAAAATTGAACATTATTATAACGAAGAATTTTACTTAAAATCACTAGCTAAAAGTATTGTTGAATCTGAAGAATATAAAAATAGTGAATACTTACTTTTTAGCTTTCACGGGCTACCTGTAAGGCACTTAACCAAAGCTGACCTATCAGAATCTCACTGTCAGAAAATAGATAATTGTTGTGAAAAAGTGAGTCAAAACAATGAATTTTGCTACAAATCTCATTGTGTCAAAACTATTATGAAACTTGCAGAAATATTAGACCCTGACAAACCGTTTAAGGTTTGCTATCAAAGTACATTTGGCCCTGAACAATGGATTCAACCAAATATTGTAGATGTACTTGAAGATCTAGCAGAAAAGGGAATAAAAAAAGTTTCTGTAGCATGTCCATCCTTCACAGCTGATTGCTTAGAAACACTTGAAGAAATCGCAGTTGAAAATCATGAAGATTTTGAAAAGAATGGCGGAGAATATGTAAAACTAATTCCTAGTCTTAATGATAATGATGATTGGGTAAAAGGTTTTGCTGGCTATTTACAAGAAAAAGAACTTGAATTATCAAAAGAATAATTTAAATTTTAAAATTTATTCTTAATTCTTACAAAGTTTTTTAAATAATAATGATAAATAAATCCTTTGATTTTAGGTTTACCCATTTTTTTTCTTAAGTGATTTTCCCAGTTAGTAGCAGGGCAAGTTAACTCTTTAGAAAAAATCAAATATAGAGTCCAGCTAAATAAAGGAAAAGTAATGTACCATTCAGCATTTATAATATAAAAAGGGATAGAAAAAAAGGTTATTATCAAAAAAGCATGATGGCTTGCAACAAGTAAATAAAATAGTAATCTATTTGAAATTTTATTACCTCTTCTTATAGTAATTGTTTAATTAGCGTACAGTAAAAGAAAGTATTTTTCTTCATCAATAGATATAAATAGTTTTATTTAGAAAATCTAAATATTCTACTACCTAAACGATCAGTGACATAAAATTTTTCTTTATGATAATGAATATTACTGGGTTTCCAAGATTCCATATGATATATCTCAGTCATTTCGCCATCGCTATTTATGACTGCTATAGCTCCAATTCCTGGCAAAGTTTGGTATATATTTTTATCATCATCAACAGTTATTCCATCAGGATATCCTGGATCTGCAAATCTTCTAAACATTTGAGGCTCAATAATTTCATCTGATTGATTGTCTTCCATTACAACGAGTCTATTTGCTCTTGTTTCTGATATAAATATTTTGCTGTCAATATTTGCTATTCCGCTTGGAAAAGCAAGATCAGTTAGAAAAGTTTCAATTTTATTACTTTTTGGTATTTTATATACAGGACTTATACAGGGATTAGGAAATGGGTTTCTAATAGGATCGGTAAATATTATTTCTTCATTTTCAGTAATTATAAGATCTGACGGTCCATTTAAATCCATATCCTCATATTCTCTACAAAGAACAGAAATACTGGCATTGCCTAAACTGATCCGCAAAACTGATTTTCTTGCAGCATCAGCTGCTATTAGGGAATTAAGTTTTTTAGAATAAGCTATACCCAATGGTCTTCCTTTTGTGTTAGCGTGAACTTTTATATCATTTTTAGAAACTAAAAAAATATTACCTGTAGATGCTGAAGAAACAAATATATTGTCTTTATCATCTAATGTTATTCCTTCTGGATGAGGAATAGTTGAAGAAATTTCTTCTAAATTTTTGGGTAAATTTGGTTTTAAATTACTTAAAATATCAGTTCTCCTAATTATTCATCTAAATCTTGCTCATTCCACAAAGATCCACGTTTTGCTAAGGCAAATTCTGCTAAAATTTGTTCAATTGCTTCAGGTTTCAAGTCTTCTTTTTTATTTTTTTTGGCTTTTTTATTAGTTTTTTCAGGTGTTTTTTCTTGAATTGTCAATCTTGGTTGATCATCTCCCCAATAAACAGTTTGATGAGGGAATGGAATCTCAATTCCTTCAATATCAAATCTAGCCTTAATTCTTCTTATCAACTCGGAACGTAAGTTCCACTGCTTCATAGGTTTACAGTCTCCAAGTATTCTAATAGTTATGCAAGAATCATCTAATGATTGAATTCTTAAAACTTGAGGAGCCTTAATTATGTTTAGTCCTATAACAGGGTCAGCAGAAATTTCATTTCCAATTTGATTCAATATCATAATTACTCTTTCTAAATTCTCTTTATAGGCAACTCCTATATCTAAAACAACTCTTGAGTAATTTTTTGTTCTATTAGCAGATACAGCAATTTCTCCATTAGGTACTACATGTACTGTTCCTTCAAGATCTCTTAATATAGTTCTTCTTAAATTAATATCTTCAACAAGACCAGAAGTTCCTGCAATAGTAACAACATCTCCTGTTCTATATTGATTTTCCGCTATGACGAAAATTCCACTAATTAAATCTCTTATTAAATGTTGAGCTCCAAAACCCACAGCTATACCAACAACTCCAAAACCTGCTAATACAGGTCCAACTGGAATAGATAGTTTTGAAAGTATCATAAATATACCTGAAACTACGACTATTATTTGAGCTCCTCCAGTAAAAACTCTAGATAAAGTTGTTGCTCTTTTCTCAGATTCTTCATGTTCACCATATTCTGATCTACTCATAACAAAAGTAGTTACTACTCTAGGGAAAATTCTTTCAATAATTCTCACAATCCACCAAATAGCTAAAATCATAAAAATAATGATTAATCCTTCGGAAAAAACCCAAGAAAAAATATTAACAGATTTTTCTTGGAAGTATGAAGATATTGGAGATACATTTACTCCGATAATAGACAACAAACCTACTGACATGAAAGATAATAAAACAACTAAAACAGAAGTGTCAAAAGCTTTTGTATCTAACAAAGAAACAAAAACTCCAACATCTCTTGTTTCGTCTCTATTTTTTAGTTTGGTTGCTAAAGAAGAAATCTTAGGTCTTGCAAACTTATGAAATATAAACCAGATCAAAAAGATAACAATGATTAAAGCAATAGCCCAGACGCCTTCACTTAAAAACCACTTTGTGAAACTTTCATATCCAAGATAATTCAAAATTGAATCAAAAAAATTGTTCATAAAATAAATATATTTTTAACTATTATGAAAGTATTCTTATATTTCTATCTAGTCAAATTAAGTACGTGTATTAAGAAAAATCTAGCAAATCTAAATCACCTTTTATAAATTCAGATGGTTTTAGTTTACCGATTGAGTATGGACCATAATTTGTTCTAAATAAATCTAAAACAGAAAGCTTAAAATATCTAATTATATTTCTTATTTCTCTATTTTTGCCCTCAGATAATAAAAGTTCATATACTGAAATTTTTTTACTTGTTTTTTGTGGATAAATTTTTATAGATCTATACAAAAAATCACCTACCCTAAGTCCTTTTTTTATCTTATTCAATTGATCTTCAGTCAATTTTCCATTAACTACAACTTGATATGTTCTTTGAAATTTATTTTTTGGTAATTCTAAAAATCTTGATAAATCTCCATTATTTGTCAGAAGTAGTAAACCTGAAGAATCTTTATCTAAGCGCCCTACACTAAACATACCTCTCAAAGGTAAAGGTAAATCATCAAAAATAGTTGTTCTGTTTTTTTCATCATTTTTACTTACAATTAGTCCTTTAGGTTTATGGTACAAAAATATTTCTGTTTCATTAGTATATTTAATTACGTTACCATCAACTAAAACGATAGATTTAGTTGAAACATTTAATGCTGGAGAATTTATGATTTTTCCGTCCACTGATACATTACCATTGAAAATTTTTCTTTCTGCATCTCTTCGTGAACAAAGACCTGATTTAGCAATAAATTTTGCTATTCTTATTTTTTTGTGAATGTTATTATTACTCATAATATAATTATATATATATAGATTACTAAGAAATGAAAATTTTAGAATTTATTTTTACTAATATATCCCTAAGAACATACACTATTACAGCGAGTATTATTTTTACTCTTTTGTACTACTTTATCTTTATTTTTTTAATTAAATTCTATTCTGAATCTGAAAATGAAAATAATCATAATAGAAAAAAAAGTGTTCATATTATAATTAAATTTTTCGTTGGATTGTTTGCTTTACTTGCTGGAATTGTCACCCAAGGGGTTATTGCTGAAATTTATATATTTAGGGATTGGGAATGTTCACTAAGAAGTGCTTGCATATAATTATTACAAAATTATATAAACACTCTCCATATTATAAGGAATAAATGCAATAATAGAACAAGGAGAGTTTTATGGACAGTATTGGGAAAAAAATTTATCAATATATTAAGAAAAGATATATCTTAGGCTTACTATTACTTTTTCCACTAGCAGTCACATATTTTGTTGTTTCTTTTGCTTTTAATAGTTTAGATTCTATATTACAGCCTATATTTAGATGGATTTTTGGTACAAACATTCCTGGCGCTAGTTTTATAACATTATTTGTTTTAGTTTTTCTAGTAGGAGCTTTGTCGTCAAATCGCATAGTAAAAAGTTCTCTTAAAGTTTTTGAAGTTATAATTGGAAAATTACCACTTATTAATGGTGTGTATACAACCTCAAAACAAGTCTCTACTGCTTTTTCTGGAGGGGGCAAGAAGGGTGGTTTTAGTCAAGTTGTTGCAATTGAATATCCAAAAGATAATAATTGGACAATTGGATTTCTTACAAATGTAATCAAATTCGATGGGGAAGATCATGGTTTTGTTTATATGCCATCGACACCTGTTCCCAATACGGGATGGCTGTCAATTGTTCCATCCAAGAAAATCAAACACCTAAATGTTAGTGCTGAGAAAGCTATGAGAATAATTGTTGCTGGTGGTTTAGGAGCTGGAGATTCTTTAGATTCAATAAAGAATAATGATTAGGAACGAAGAACAATTTATAAGTTTTTTAACTAGCAATTATGACAGTATCAATAAAATACCAAAAAATTGGCTAGGTATTGGAGATGATGCTGCAATTATAGATATTGATTCTCAAAGTCTTATTTTTTGTGCCGATGCTGTAGTCGAAGATGTGCATTTTAGAAAATATACTGAATTCTTTGATATTGGATGGAAATCTATTGTATCGAATCAAAGTGATATAGCAGCAATGGGGGGTTATCCATTGGCATTTACAATAACTTTGGGAGTTAACGAATCAATAAAAGAGCAACAATTAATTGATTTATATAACGGAATGGATAGTGCTTGCAAAGAATTTGGAGGTCATTTAGTAGGTGGAGATATAGTAAAAAGCAAAAATATTTTTATATCGATTTCAGCTATTGGGAAAAATTTCATAAATAAAAAAATAATGACAAGAGATACTGCAAAAATGGGGGATGTTGTTGCCGTTACTGGTGAAATAGGTAATTCTATAACTGGTTTAGATATGTTGGAAAATAATAATATTATTTCAAATAAGCAAACTAAAAAATTCTTGAATCCTGTACCAAAAATTATCGAAAGTAAATATGCTATAGAGTCGGGAATAGTTTGTGCCATGGATATCTCAGATGGATTAGAAAAGGACTTGAAAAGAATATGTGAATCTTCAAATGTAAAAATTGAAATAGATTTTGAAAAAATAAAATATGATAAATCGATTGAAGAATATTTTAATAATGATTATGAAAGTAAAATTCTCACTTCAGGCGAAGAATATGAATTGATACTGGTAGGACCAATTAGTAAGATTAATGTTCTAAAAGAAAAAATAGATCTATCTATTATTGGAAAAGTAACAGGAAACAAAAAACCTGAAATATATTTTTATAAAAATAATAAACAAATAAATTTAACTTCAGAAAGCTTTGATCATTTTGGAAAATAAATTTGAACATTTTGTAAATAATAAGGAAACTTTAGAAGAAACCGTAATTTCTAACTCTCTAAAAGACACTATAGAATTAGGCTTATCTATAGGAAAAAATATATCTAAAGAAAATATTATTTTACTTTCTGGAGACTTAGGTTCAGGAAAGACTGAGCTAGTCAGAAGTATAGTTAAAGGTTCAGGAAGTGACGGATTCGTTAGAAGCCCAACATTTGTTCTAATAAATAACTATGATGGCCCAGTAAAAATTACCCATTGTGATTTTTATAGAATGCAAGAAGGTTTAGAGGAGGAAGAAATAGGTATTGAGGAATATTTCGATGAAACAGCTACCCTAATAGAATGGCCTGAAAGAATAGCAAAAGGGCTACCTAGTGACTGTGTAATAATAAAAA
>MDSV01168852.1_pt1 | contig 10320 bp, 6 predicted proteins | sample 810851 | NCBI WGS metagenome assembly MDSV01 (sample SAMN05326640, study PRJNA326480) | marine metagenome | isolation source: seawater | place: Atlantic Ocean: North East | collected 2012
CGGTGGCTTGATTGTTGCTCCGCATAACACTCATGCAACAGGAGCTATATATACGCCTACAATAATTCCAGAATGGGATCTAAACGATATTGAGGACTTGCCTAACCTTACCCAAGAGTTATGGGTAAAAGTTACTGGCGTTGATAAGCTTAACGGCAAACCAATCGCCACTCCGTTATCCATACAAGGTATTTCAGAAGGTGGTCGTAACGATCAAGCGGCTAGACTTGCAGGCTACTTAATAGCCAAAGGTTTAAATACAGATTTTACAGAGTTCTTTGTCCAGTCTTGGAATGAGCAAAACACTCCGCCTTTATCAGCAAGTGAGATATCTACAACAGTCAATTCGGTTCAGAAAACTCACGATAGAAAAAATCAACAAGCGCCTGCTTACATATCAACAACAAGAACAGTCAAAGAACCAGTCAATCTTTACTCTCCTCCTGGTGTATTAAAAGACATTTACGAATACTCAGAAAAGATAGCGCACATATCTCAGCCTGCTATTAGCATGCAAGCAGCATTATCTTTGGGTTCGGTAGCCTTGGGTAGGATGTATAGAACTAATATGAATAACTTTTCATCTTTGTTTTTTATGTGTATTGCTAAGTCGGGTCAAGGCAAAGAAAATGTTAAGACAGTTGTTGAAACCATTTTGGATCATGCTGACCATAGCGACCTTATGGCAGGAGACGGCTATACCTCAAGTGGAGCTATCTACAGCTTACTTAGATACAAACCAACTCATATAACTGTAATGGATGAGTTTGGTAAAAGATTAGAAAGCATATCTAAGTCGTCCAACTCCAACAAAGAAGATGCGTTACAGATTCTTATGGAGACTTGGGGTAGGTGTCATGGTGTCCTAAGACCAGATAACTATTCAATGATGACTCTAACCAACAAGCAACAAAAAGAAGTCTTAGATAGATCTACTATGAAGCCTGCAATTACTTTGGTTGGCATGAGTGTGCCTAAAAACTTTTATGGCGCTCTATCAACGGGTCGTATTGTTGACGGGTTCCTCAATAGATTTATTGTTGTTGAATCGCATGTGCCAAGGACGGTTGGCAAAATGGTGGCTTTTGTTGAACCGCCGCAATCAACTTACGATTGGGTTTCGCATGTTAGACAGGTTGACAATGAAATGGAGCAAATATCTAGAGACAACGCTGAAATGGATTTTAAGCAAAGGGTTATAAAGTTTGACGATGATTCTAACGCCTTGCTTGACAGCTTGGCTTATAGACTTGTTGACCAACAAAACTCTTTGGAGAAAGAGGGCCTAGAAGTTTTATTATCCCGAACTAGAGAAAAAGCCATGCGTCTTGCTTTGATCGGAGCTCTTGCTGACGATAGGAGAGCCAAAGTTATTAAAGGCGATATAACTCAATGGGCGATAGATTATGTTTATTACTACGATCAACTGCTAATAGAAAATTGTAAAGATAAAGTTGCGGGTTCAGAAATGGAAGGTCGTATCAAACAGATACTTAGCTTTATTAGATCGCAAGGCGATTGGGGTATAAGTAAGCGTGATATTGATCGACGTGAAATATTCAGATCAATGAAGTCGTATGAAGTCAAAGAGATTATAGAACGACTTAAAAACTCAGGGGAGATACAAGAAAAAGATTTAAGAGCAAAAGGAACTGGGCGGCCAACAAAACGTATTGTTGCGATTGATCCAGAGTTTTTCAATGAAGATTGATAAGTACGCAATGCGAGAAACTATAAGTGACGTAGGCGTTGGCTTTTTGCTAGCCTTTCCCATATCACTTACGGTATTGAATATCTGCAATTATTTTAACGCTTCTATCTTGGCAACATCTATTGCGCAAACATTTGTCTTTACCATTTTTGCCATACTCAGAAAATATTACATACGCGTTACATTTAAAAAGGGAGAAAAAAATGGATAAGCCAAAACCAGTAATGGAAAATATTAATGACCAAAAACGCGAGGAGCGTGTCGCTGGTTTTATTGAAGGCCTATGGAATGTTAGATGCCATAAACTACCAGTAAGCTACGGCTTAGACTACTGGTGTGAATCCAAAGAAGTTTCTTTTTGGTTAGAAGTAAAATGCAGAACATTTGATATTAGCAAGTATGATACTTTGCTGCTTTCAGCTAGTAAACTAAGAATGGGCTCTGCCCTATCTTTAGCTACCAATCAGCCATTTGTAATTGTGTATGCAATGACAGACAGCGTTTACAGTCATACCTGGAAAAAAGATTATGTCTACGATGTTAGGTTTGGAACAATAGCAGAACCTATTTACGAAGAAGATTCAGAGCCATACATTCATTTTGGTAAAGATGAATTAGAATGTTTATCTTCTCATCCTTTAGGTTTTGACAGAGAAGAAATGGGATTGGTAAACAATTATAAAAAAGATAAATAAAGGAGAGAAAAATGCCGATTAACTCAAGGACCAAGGGGGCTACGTTTGAAAGAGAGGTAGCTAAAATATTAAATGATTTTTTTGAATCTGAGGGTATTGATTACGTTTGCAAGCGTAACTTAGACCAATATCAATCTAAAGATTTATGCGATATAAACATTCCTCATCACGCCGTAGAGTGTAAGTTTTACAAAGAGGGAGACTGGTATCAACAAGGGTGGTGGGATCAAGTCTGTAAGTCTACAGATGGCCGTATCCCTGTTTTAATTTTTAAATACAACCGCAAGCCTATTCGGGTGTGCGTACCTTTGTATGCAATTAATTCTGAGTGGGAAAAAGATGACAACAAGGTAACAGTTATGCCAATCAAAGAATGGTTGGAAGTGTTAAGAAAAAACTGGGATCTTTATTTAATTAAGGGTTAGACCGTGTTTGAGAATCTTTGCGCTATATCAATATTTGCAGGCGATGTTCCAAGTAAGCTTGGACTAAGAATTCCAGAAGTTTGTGTTGCTATAGGCTCAACTTTTGGCAAGTCTAAGCTTGACGTTAACCGAGGCCTTTCAATTGTTTGAATTTCTTTGCTTACTTCTTCTGTTATATCTCCTAGATTAATATCTTCGATGGCATCGCTTGCAATGTTTTCTACTTCTTCTTGAACTTGTCCTCCTACGTCAATAACCTCTCTTGCTAATTGAGTTGATGGAAATAATCTTAAAGAATCTTTAAAAGCTTGCATGACAACATTCACACTTTCTTTATCAGATTTTGCCAATCTTCTAACAACTGACGGATTTCTTAATACAGAACCCATAACTCCTAATTGAACAAGAGTTGGCAACATTGCTATATTAAATGCGTTAACGGCAACTGCTCCAGCAATTAAAGTTCCAGCTCCTCCACCTTCAGCGGCGGTCATTACTCTTAAATCTCTAACTAAATTTCTTAAAGCTTGAGTTTGCTCTTGACCAAACATTTCTCTTAAAACATTGTCTCCTTTAGCATTTAATGCTCTTTCTAATGCAGAAGCATTAAAAACCTCATCTACTGTTTTTCCTGGTCCAACAGCAACATTCAATAAATCTCTCATGCTTTCTTGTTGTATTTTTTGAAAAGTATCTTTATCTACTACTTCTTTTATTTTAGTTATATTTCCAGATTGACCATTTCTAAATAAAGTAGAAACAATTTCATCTGGCTCGGCGGAAACAATTCTTTTTAAAAGTTTGTCTGTTTCAATAACGTGTTTTGCATTTTCTGCATCTACTAATTTTCTAACAACATTTGAAAAATCTTTTGTTTGTAATTTATCAACAATGTTAGCAAACTTTTTAGCATCTAATTTTGTGTTAATTTTTGCAAAATCACTCAACGCTACTTCTAAATTTGGGACATTGTCAAAAAGAACATTTTTAGTAGATCCTAGTTTGTCGTTAATAAATTTAGCAAAAGATACTGGATTGATAGCCCCAAAGTCATCTACAGAATTTGCAACAGCTTCGCGTAAAACATTTTTCTGAAGTTCTGCTTTTACTTCTGCTTTAGAAGAATTATCCAAAGCATTTAAAACTCTGTTTAATGCTGTAGGAAAATCTTTTTTTATTACGTGTTTGTAAATATCATCTACATCGTAAGAATTAATAGCAGCTTCTTTTCTAATTTTAGCTATTTCAACACTATTAAATGGTTTAATCGCATTTCTATAATCTGCATTATATTCTTTTATCATTCTTACAGCGCTAGACATATTTTCGGCCGCTTGTTCTTTTGCTAATTTTTGTTCTGCCTCTAGTTGGCCCTTACTTGGTCTTCCTTTAGCTCTAACAACGCCTTCTGGCTCAAGCTTGCCAGTTGCTTTTAAACCCAAAGATGCAAAGTCTCCACCTCTTTCTAAACGTGAGAATATATTGTTTATTTCTCTTTCTACTTTACCTAAAGCTAAGCCTAATTTTTCAGACTCTACCCCAGATGCTCTTTTAACAGCGAGAATAGAGCCTCTAATCTCATTTAAAGCTTCTATTGACATTCCTTGGTCTTTATAATTTTTTAATATTCTTTGTAATGCAGCAACTGGATTAGATGGAACTTGTTCTAAGGCAGATAAATTTTCTAAATATGGATTCCTTTTAATTAAATTTGCAACCTCTACTGATAATCTATCTAAAGAAATATTTATCTTCCCATTAATCGCATCTAAGTTATTAGCAGCCAAAAAATTATCAATATCTCTTGATCTTTGAACAAATGTGCCAACAGCAATTTCATTTCCAAATTCATCTTTTGTAATTCCAAATTGACTTTCATATATTTCTTTTAAATCATCTCTTATTTTTTGTCCTATCCCTATGCGATCAGGTTTTAAAGAAAAGGCGCCGTCGTCTATTTGCTCTATAGCATTTTTTACATACGCATCAACATCTTGATTGGTTTTAGCAGCCTTGTTAGACATTTCTTCAATCAATTCATTTACCTGCCCTTTAGTAAGTTGGCCAGTTTTAAATGCAGTTCCAACGGCTTGAAGATCTAAAGTTTCATCTTGTAAATCTTCTAAAAATTTTTGCATTCTTTGATTTCCGTATTTAATCAATCTGTTATCTCTTTCTGTTCTTCCAAATACAGTTTCACTTGCTGCTTGTAATCTACCAGGAATAGCTCTTCCTAAAGCTCTTTGGGAAACCGCAGCCTCTTCACCAATAAATTTAATGGTTCCATCCGCTTGAGCTTTTTTAATATCTTTATATGTTGGCATTCTTCCTAAAGTATTTTTTAAAGCCTCTACTTCTGCGGGATCTGCTCCAGACGCAATAGCTCTTGCAATATCTATATCTCCTGGTATAGCTGGTTTTCTTCCCAACAAAGCGTGTAATGCCGCTCCTCCTCCCTCAAATAAACCTTGAGACAAACCGCCAATACCAGCCTCCATTAAAACATCGCCAGCTACCTCTCCAACTGACTCTCTTTGCAAGCCTTGAACAGTCTCAAAAACCTCTTCTCCTAATTGGCCTCCTCCTGTTCCAATTGCTGCAGCGGCAACTCTAGGAAGTCTTTGAGATTTAAAAAATGGTTGCATAAATTTCATCAACCTTCCATGCGGGGACAAAGCAACTAGAGCTCCAGCTAACGGTCCAACAGTTCCTCCAAAATCTGCAAAATCTGAAAATGAAAAACCTTCTTCATCAATAATAATATTTTTATCAGAAAGATTGTCTTTATCTAACATTCTTTTTGAAACTAGCCTTTGTTGGCCAATTGGAGTAATTGCTATGTTTCCTCTAGTATCCCTTATAAAACCATTTGATCCAGCGTATCTTTGCAATACAGCTTCTTTCTCTTCTATGTTTTCAGCCATATCAAGCTGAGCTCGAAGAAATTTGTTTTGAATGCCAGTTTGATAATCAAAGTCTTCTTCTTCAATTATTTCAGCAACTCCCTCTTTAGCTATATAATTTTTTGCTTTTTGAATAGCTTCCTGCTCTTTGCCAGGAGGCCCTATAACTTCAATATATCTACCGTCTGGTAAATTAACTTTGTACGTTACCTCGTTTGCCATTTTATCTCATATTTAAAACAACTACAGGTCTATCTGCTGTTGCTTGAGTTGAAAGAATATCAAATTGAGAAGGTATAGCATAACCCGCGTTTTCAAAAGGAACTTTAGCGGCTAAATAATTTCTGTAAGAAGACTGTCTTTTTCTTGAAGATCTTTCTAGCGCTAATTCTAACTTATTCATTACATTGGCTTCATCTGCTTTCCAATCAATAGCTCCTACTAAATTAGCGGCTACTTGTCTATCAAGGTTTGATATAGTTCTTCCAGACTCTCCTGTTAATTCTTTAATATTACCATTGATGATATCGTTAATTAAATTTTTAGCCGCTTCTCTTGTTGAAAGCTTTACATCTTTTCCACCAAACCTAACAACTTTATTTAAGTATTCTTTAAATAATGGCCCTACTCCAGTTACATCTCCTGTAGCAACTAATTTTTGAGCATCTTTTAAAACCGCCATAACAGCATCTGCCGTATCATATTCAAAAGCTGCGTTTGATAAATTAGTTTCATATTCTGCTTGTTTTGTTTTAAAATCTTTTGTAGATTCAAGTCCTTTTTTTACTATTTCTTTTTGTATGTCTGCGTAAGATTCTACTCCAAGTTTTTCCATTTCAAATTCTCTTTCTTCTAAAGCAGCTTCTTCAGCGGCTCTTTCTTGAGCTGCAGATGCTGATCCGACAGCAAATCCTTCTGCTAAATTTTCAGCTCCCGCTAATCCTGCGGATAGATTTCTAAGCAACCTTATAAAATTTTTATTTCCAGCAACTTTACTTTGCAAAGATGCTTTTTTAGTTGCTTCTTCTATAATTGCTTTATCAACTTCATCCGTATTTTCTGAAGTAGTTACTCCATCGCTCGAAACTTTTACACTTGGTTGCGTAGAAACATTTTTTAATATTTCTTCTGATGTGTTGCCTTTTGCGTTTATATCAAAATTGTCAAGCATTTCAGCAATTTGATCTTGCGTTTGAGTAGGAACTTCTTTTTTAATTACAGTTTCAGTTCTTTCCTTAGTAATTTCATCTGGGGTAGTAACTGACGCATCCGCTAATTGAGAGCCTCCTACGTACATACCGCCTAAACCAGTAGCAGATAAGATGCCTTTTGATAGACCTGTTAAAGATCCTTTTGCAATCTCTGTTCCAGCAGGGCCAGCTATAAAATCTGCTGAGCCTTTTGGATTATAAAAAGCTTTGCCAAAAAAAGACCCTGTTCCTTGTATCGGTCTTTTTAAAGCAAGTATTCCAGCTGTTTGAATAGATTTATTGGTTAGTTGAAGAATGCCTCTTTCTTTTTCCATATTACGCAAAGCTTCTCTAGGACTTCTACCATACGCCATATCTATTGGAATAACTCTGTCTCCAGCCTGTCCGTAATATTGACCTGTTTCATCTTGAACAATATCAAATTGATCTGAAGATATTTGTGGTGTTACTGAATATAAAGAATCTCTTGTTGAAAATCTTGGAGGAGAAACATTTCTTCCCGCCTCTATAATTGGCAAGTTTGAATTTGCCACATCTCCAGCTGCAAACATTTTTCTTTGTAATACGTTCATTTAAGAATAAGTACCTGGGTTTGGCTGATATGGTTGAAAACCTGGATATGGATTTCCTTGACCATACGGATTAGCATACGGATTAGCTGGTGCTCCAGTATTTGGTCCTGCAGGATTTCCAGCTTGTCCTTGCGTGTTAGCTGTATTTGTTTGTTGTCCTTGTGGTTGATTATATAAGGTTGAATATGCTCCTAATGCTGTACTTAAACCATATTGCAAAGGATCTATAGGCAATCCATATTGCTTATTAATTTGAGTTTGCCCTGATTGATATTTTGGTGCAAATCCTTGTATGTAAGATGTTGCTTGAGTTGGAGCCATTCTTGTAGCTTGTTGCTGAGCATATTGTCTGTCTAGTTTTTGTTGCTCAATTCCTCTTTGAGTAGATCCTAGACCTTCTAACATGCTAATATCTGCGCCTCTTAGTCGTTGTTGCGTTGCGCCTAGATCTCCTAATTGAGAACCGTATCCTGCTAAGTTAGCACCTATTCCAGCAATCCCAGTACCTACGCCAGAGATGTCTCCAGCCAACTGTCTTGCCGCTGCTGATCTGCCTTGACCTAAACCAAGCAAATCTTGAGCATATTGTCTTTGAGCGTCAGATCCTTGCGCCCCAAACCCAGCCTCTAACTGAGCCCCTCTTTGAGCTGCTGATCTTCTATTTTCAAGTTCTTGCAATGCTCTTGATTGCGCTGTATCAAAGCCACCCGATCTAATTTTGCTTAATACGTCGCCTAGACCTCTGCCTAAAGATTCTTGTCTTTCTTGAGCTGTTAGCCTAGCCCTTGAGCCAAACGCTGATTCGCCACCTCGAGAAATATCGGATGCCCTTTGTTGGATGTCTTGCATTTCTCCAGCTTTTAGAACGTCTTGAATTGTTTGGTCAACAACCTGTTGCTCAAATGGATTGTAGAACTGGCCTGCCATTCTTGGATCGTAGCCTTGTAAAGATTGGCCAAGAAGCTGTCTAGCTGATGGTCCGCCAAAACCTAAACTGCCAAAAAGACCGCCAAGCCCTGAACCTAATTGTTGTTCGGCTTGTCCAAAGTAAGGTTGTTGCATGCCATAAGCAGACCTATATCCGCTTAAAGATTCATCTAACAAACCTCTTTGTGTACCTAAGTCAGATATGCCTTGTTGTATTAAATTTTGTTGCCTATTTAGAAATGGCTGATAAGAACCAATACCAGTTTGAGCTAACTGTCTTGCTTGTTGCTCTTGCGCTGATAATCCCGCTGTTTCTTGTAAAATAGCTGGTTGATCTAAAAAAGCTTGTTGAGCTGCTCTTGTTGCTTGATTGATTAAGCCTGGCGTATCAGTAGAGCCAAAATATAATTCTCTTACAGCAGGATCAGATATAACTTCTGCTCTTCTAAGGTCTTGTAAAACAGGATTAAGTGGGGTTGCCATTATATTATATTGCCTCAAAAATATTCATTAACTCGCGCATATTTTTTACGCCTTCTTCGCGTGAAGCGCTACCACCTTTAATAAGCTCAATACCAGATTTGGTTTTATTAACGTCAAATGCTCCAGCTCCGCGTGTAGCTTTGGCAGTCATTACAAACTCACCGTCGCTTAACATCGCGGGTATATCATCTGAAGTTCCAGTTCCTGGTCCTTCTGATTCTCCACCTTCTCGCATATCAAGCTCACCAATCATTGTTGCTAAACCGCCTTGATTAAAATATTGTCTAGCCTCACCGCCGAAAGCAAAGTCTAAAGCTACAGGTGCAGGAGCTAAGCCGAAGTCTGCTCTGCTGCCGCCTGTTCCTAAGTTTTGAGCCATTTGGTATCTGCCTAGCTGATCCATTGTTACTTTGGGAGTTTCTGCTATACCGCCCATTCTTTCTTTGGCTGAATCATAAGCAGTTTTTCCCAGCAAACCTGCTAACGCGGCTGCCCCCATATTTCCTCCAAAAAGTCCACCTATACCACCACCGCCTTGACTTGGAGAGCCGCCAGTTAAAACATTTTGGGCTCCTCCAATTAAACCTCTTCCAGTTACTTTTCCAGAAGCTCTAGCATTTGCAACTAGCTGATTAAATGTTCCGTTTGCTTTTGCATTTCTAATTTGTTCTTCAGTATAGCCCGCAGACATAAGTTCTTGAGTTCTAGTTTGACCAGTATCTCCTGTCATAAATTTAGCAAAATCTTCAATTCTACCTATCCCAGATTGCCCAGCATTTCCTATTCCGCCTTTAAACAAACTACCTATTCCAGATTTAATTGCGCCTTTACCAAACGTAAGAGCATTTCCTAAAGTTCCGCCAGAACCTGCTGTAATTGCATTTCCGACTCCACCAAGACCAGGGATTGACCCAACTAACCCGCCAATACCGCTGGCTACGTTGCCTAAACCAACTTTACCCAACAAAGATCCACCTACAGCGCCTAAAGCTTGACCTACGCCAGGAATAAACATCGCTACAGGAGCAACTTTTTTAGCTACTTTTTTTAAAGATTTAAAAGTTTTCTTGAACCAACCAAACTCAGGGTGCCCTGTAATCGGGTTGATACTCATATTCGGACCTACAATATACTCATCTGGATCTAATCCAGCCGCCATCATTTCTCTGCTTAATCTTGCTTGCGTATCAGCGCTTATTACTGGAGGGACAACCCTTTCGCCTGGAGCAACGTGTGCTACAAAGCGATCTTCATCCCTACCTAAACTTGCTATACCTGTTCCTGAATTATCAATAATCATATTTAAATTTTACTCTCTTGTTCATCACATGTTAACCAAAAAACCAATAAATAGCGATTACCACCTTTTACTGGTAAACCTCGGTGCATGTGC
>MDSV01013558.1_pt1 | contig 10319 bp, 11 predicted proteins | sample 810851 | NCBI WGS metagenome assembly MDSV01 (sample SAMN05326640, study PRJNA326480) | marine metagenome | isolation source: seawater | place: Atlantic Ocean: North East | collected 2012
AAATGTTTTGAAATAGAATAATGCAAGTCATCTCTAGCTATTATTACTCCATTAACATTACCTATCATTAACTTATAGTCTTTAACTGCATTATCTATATTACATGATTTACAAAGTTTTTCTGTTAAAGTTATGCTTTGTGTCCAAGCGTGAGTAATCTTTACATCTTTAATTCCAAAATCTTTTTTTGGTTTTTTTTTTAAATAATTTAAAATATTTTTATAATTTGATCGTTTGAAATGTTTTTCATTGTAACCGTTGATTATTGCTGAAAAAGAGAACGGGTGACCGTTATCTTTATTTTTCAAACCTATAATTCCAAGCTTTATCACCAGACTGACCAACCACCATCTACTAAAATATTCTGCCCAGTTATAAATGATCCAGCATCAGAACAAAGTAAAGCTACCGCTCCTTTTAAATCATCTGGAAATCCTATTCTATTAGCTGGGCATTTTTCTGCCAATCTTTTAATAAATTTTGGATTTTCTTTAATTGTTTTAGGAAATGGATAAGCCCCCGGACTTAAGCAATTTACACGGATTTTGTATTGAGAAAAAAAACTAGCACAATATTTTGTGAGTTGAACTACACCCGCTTTTGCAGACCCATAACTTGGTGGATTAGCATATTTTGAGCTATTATATATTCTATAGTCTGGGGCAACGTGAGAGTAAGCTGAACCAATGTTTAAAATATTACCTTTGCCTTTTTTTAAGAAAGGTAAAAAAATCTTAATAGAGTTAAAAACACCTGTGAGACATGTATCTATATCATATTGCCAGTCTTCACTATCAATACTTTCAAAAGTATTTTTTTTTCCAGACCACCCACAATTGATTAGTATATCTAATTTTTTTTTAAATTTTAAAGAAACAAAACTTTTTAATTCCTCGAGAGATTTTTTATCAGTTATATCCACAGGGTAAAAGTTAACCTTTTTAAGGCCCCTTTTTTTTAAATCCTTTACCGCTCTTTCACCAGTTGTTTTATTTCTACTTGCGATTATGACATTTGATCCTAGCTCTAAAAGTGTAGAAGACATTGCTTTACCTAAATATCCAGCTCCTCCTATAATAAGAGAATTTTTCTTATTTAAAGAAAAAAGTTCTTTTACAGATCTTGATTTGTTTTTATTCATTTTAATTCAATACATAAAATTGATGTTGGTAAGATTAGACTTAATCCATTAGTAGTAATTAATTTACCATTCCTATTTCGGAATGTCCATGACCTGACCGGATCATTAATATTTTTTTTTAAATTTTTTCTTATTTGAAAATCTTTATAATAAACTTTTTTTATTTTCTTATTTTTTTTTAAAAATTTCAAAATTGTTTTTTTTGAAAAAATATTCCATCCAGACTCTAAAAAATTTTTCTTGTAATCTTTACTTCTTTGATACTTTATATAAACATCTATAGGGAAATTGTTAAATAATGATGCAATAAATATTTTACCTTTTTTTTTAGTAAATTTAATTAAATTATTTAAATATAATTTATAGTCATCAAAAATAGGTAAAACTCCACATGAAACAGAAATATCTGAAATATTATTTTTAAAAATTTTTTTATTTAAAACCGAGCCCGAAAAAATCTTTATATTATTCTTTTTTAATTTATTAGATGACATTTTGACTAAAGATTTGTTAATTTCAATTCCATTTAATTTTGCTTTTGGAAAAGCTTTTTGTAAATTAAATAACAATTCTCCATTTCCAGAACCAAAATCTACTATTGTGCCATCAAAATTCTTAGAATTATTAAAGGATCTTTTAGTCAAATTACAAATAAATGCATGAAGTTGTTTAGGTTTTTCATAATTATTCTCTTTAAGATAAATTATATCATGAATTCTTTTTATTTTTTTCATATTATTTCATTTACTTTTATTATTTAAATTTTCAAAAATTAAGTTTGCGTATTTAATATCTTTCTCATTATCGATTTCAATTTTATTGTTACTATCACATATATATGATGTGCTTTTTCCAATTAATAAACCTTTTGAAAAATTATTTTTTTTTTTTATTCTTAATGCATAAATAGAACCATCTAGTTCATAAGCAGGTATAAGTTTTTGACTTAACTTCCAAGCATTTTGCTTCGAATAAGGAATTGGTTTACCATTTTTGCCCAAAAACCACGATCTATGCGGATGTGTTTTAACTGGAATAAAAGTTGCAATCGAGTCAGAATTTGTCTTCATCATTTTCTTGATACAATTTTTAATTAAATATTTTTCACGAAATGGAGATGTAGGCTCTAAAATTACTAAAATATTTGGTTTATAGTTTTTTTTTTTATCTAAAAAATTTAAAAAAGAGTTTATTGTTTTATAAACAAGAGAACTATCGCTTGAATATTTTTTTTCTCGTCTATGGATTTCTGCTCCATAATATTTAGCATAAAAAGATATATTTTTATCTTCTGTAGAAACATATACTTTATCAATAATTTTCTCTTTTTTAGCGGCCTCAATAGACCAAGCAATTAATGGTCTATTGCCTATCATATACAGGTTCTTTGACTTAATCCTTTTGCTACCTCCCCTAGCTGGAATCAATGCAACTATTTTATTTTTAATCATATTTTTTTTGAGCCTGCGCATAATCTTTTGTATCTCCAATGTCCAACCAATTTTCAAACATAGGGAATACTATAGTGTTATATTTTCTTTTTTTTAATAACCTGAAGAAATCCGGCATCTCTATTTTTTTATCTTTTTTTAAAATTTTTGTAATTCTATTTTTGAAAACATATATTCCTGCATTAATATATGTTTTTTCAATCGGCTTCTCTTTAATGGATTTAATTTTTAGACCATTTGTCTTGATTACTCCAAATGGATGTTTCCAGAAATACTCTCTTACAGCCATTGTGGCAATTGATTTATTTCTCGAATGGTAGTCTAAGAGGTGTGAAAAAGATATATCTGTAAGAACATCACCATTGCAAACAATAAAATCTTTATCATTATTTGACTTAAAATTTGATAAGCATCCAGCTGTGCCTAAAGGTTTCTTTTCTTCAATATAATTTATTGTCACTCCAAAATTTTTACCGTTTCCAAAATATTCTCTAATCATGCTTGATAGATAATGGGTTGAAATAAAAATATTTTTAAATCCTTCACTTTTTAATTTATTAATAATATGTTCAATTACAGGTTTTCCTAAAACTGGCAAAAGTGGCTTAGGACAATTCTTGGTTAATGGCATTAATCTTTTACCAAACCCACCTGCCATAATTATTACTGGATTTTCATATTGCAAAGATGTTTCGATCGTATCTGAAAAAAAAACATCTAAAAAATTTTTATTTTTATCAATTACAGGTATTTGATTTATTTTATAGAGATTCATCAATATTTTTGCTTTTTTTATTGAAGAGTTTTTTTGAATGAATATATAATTTTCACTCATTACTTCTTTAATTTTAGTTTCTAAATTTTTTTTTTTTAGAATAGCTCTTCTAATATCTCCGTCAGTGATAGTGCCTATTAATTTTTTTCCGTCACAAATAAAACAAATCTGCAACCCTGTTTTTGAAAGATTTTTAATTGCATCATTTAATGAGTTTGTTTTTTTTAAAATTGCTTTAGTAAAAATTTTTTTTTGCATATTTATTCTATATTTTTTAAAAGCTCAAAACTTTCTGCCGCTTTTTTTCCTATTTGAGAACCTCTATATTTTGCTAAAGCATCTATACTCTTAATGCTTCTTGGAAATGGAAAATTTTTTAGTTCAGATTTATATATTTTCATTGCATTTTTCTTCTTAGATAAAAAATTTGAAATATCCTCATAATGATTTGGGAAAAAAAATTTTTTTCTGTTAAGATTGAAGTCTGTTTCTGAAAGAACTTCATAAGCTAATATTTTTTTTATAAAAGGAAATCTAAAATTCTTAGTACATGTTGAAATTACATCAGAAATTATCTGGTGATCTGAATGTACATCTGAAAAATGCGGAACAAAAATTTCTTTAGGTTTTATTTCTCTAAAAGTTTTTGTAAATTCATTTATCAATTTTTTTTTAGAATTATTATTTAATTCTGTTGTGTAAAAATTGTATTGAAAAGTTTTTTTAAATCCAAACAATTTTGCTATTTTTATTATTTCTAATGATCTTCGAGCAATTGTTTTTTTATTAGATTTGTTTGGCTTTATCTTTGTAACAATAATCCAATAAAGATTATTTTTTTGTTTTTTTCTTTTAAATAATGTTCCACCAGCGCCAAGAACCTCGTCATCAGGATGTGGTGATATTATTAGTGATTTCATAAGTAATTTATATTTTTGAAATTTAATTTTGGTTCAAACTTTTCCAACTTTAGGGCATTTGATCCACATTTAACAACAGGCTTATTATTTTTTAAATTTAAAATCTTTCCTGGCTCGATGTTTTTAACATTATTATTAACAATTTTACATTTCCACAAAATGATATTTTTACCGTTTGCTATGAAATTTGCTCCAGGATATGGCATATAAAGTGCATTCACTAAATCTCTTATCCTTTTTGCATCCATTCGCCAGTCTATGACACCATCGTAAAAATTTCTTTTTCTCCATAAATTTTGTCCTGTTTTTTTTTGTTTGAAAGATTTAATTTTATTTTTCTTAAGATCTAATAGAATTTTTCTCACTTGCTTTTTTCCAATCTTAATTAATTGATTATAAACTGTATAAGCATTACTATTTTTTGTTAATTTTAGTATTCTTTTTGATATCACTCTTCCATTGTCAGCTTTTTCGTCCATAAAGTAAAAACTTGATCCCATGTTGTTAAGTCCTAAAGCTAGTGACCATATTATTGGATGTCTTCCTTTATTTTTTGGGAGGTCGCTAGGATGATATCCAATGACACCATTTGATGGTATTTTTAAAATTTCTTTATTAATTAAATTATTCCATCCAATGCAAAAAATTAAATCTGGTTTTTTTTTTCTTATCCAGCTTATTGTTTTTTTTGAATTTATATCTTTAGTATAAATTCCATTGATATTAAATCTTTTAGCATATCTAGTTATATCGAAATAATCAGAATTAAATTTGTTATTTCTTTTTCCTATAACACCTACTATCGTATTTTTCGATTTTCTTATTTCATCAAAAATATTTTTTGAGAATAGAACAGTCCCAATGAATAAAATCTTCATAATTATATAATATCGTAAAACTTCTTGTTAATTATTTTTTCAAATTTTATTCTTTCAAGAGTTGAGGCAATTTTTTTTGATGCCCCACCATATCCATAAGGATTTTTTACACTTTGAATTTTTGATTGATTTTTTTCATTTAAAGCATAATTTATTTTCTTAAAAATTTCATTTGAGTTAAATTTGCAATCTATTACAGATGCAGCTTTAATTCTTCCTTTTTGTCTATCTCCTAAATTAATTGAATATTTTTTGAATGTAGGCATTTCTAATAAACCACTAGAAGAATTGCCGACCATACAATCCATATGCTTGCAACATGAATAATAAACTTTTTGTCCAAGAGATTTAAAAAAATATGAATCTTTTTTCTTTTTTACGAATTTTAAAATTAAAGTGTGAATAATAGAGGAATCAAGATCATGATTTGGCATAGTAAAAATTATGTTGGTATTTTTCAGTTTTTTAAGAGCATTTAGTAAACTTGTAAAATTTTTTTTGGTACCCTCTTTATTTAATGTTTCTGGATGAAAAGTTACTAAAATATTTTTTTTCAAAAATTTAAAATTTAAGCGTTTTTCTATCTCGGATTTTGTCAAAAAATTATATGATCTAATTGAGTCAACACCTAAACCTCCAACGTTAAAAACTCTTGCAGGGTTTTCCCCTAATTGAATAATTCTCTTTCTATAGGTTTGAGTAGCCGCAAAGTGAAAATGGGACATTTTTGTTATTGAGTGTCTAAAGACATCATCTAATAAAGCCTCGGTAAGCTCGCCTCCGTGGATATGACATATTGGAATTCTACATAAAGTAGCTGCAAGTGCCACGGTAAAAATCTCAAATCTATCTCCAACTACGAGGATGGAGTCGGGACTTAATTTTTTAAACAAACTTACAAATTTTATTAATCCCAGTGCTATTGACGAAGAAAGCCCCTCAGAATTGTCTTTTTTGAGGTTAAGATTAATTTTTTTTTCAACTTTAATTTTTTCTTTTTTTATTTCATCTAATGTTAAACCATATTTTTTGGAAAGATGAGAGCCTGTTGCAATTAATTTAATTTCAATTTTTTTACTCTTAATTAACTCATGAATAAGATTCTTTAAGAGACCGAATTCAGCTCTCGTACCGGTTATCACACAAATTTTTTTAGATTTTGATGTTTTCATCAGGAGAAAAATTATATTTTGACTTCTTTCCTAAAATTTTATGCCAGTTTGCTGCAGGGATTCCTCTCCCTGATCTTTTTGTTGTTAAATTATTATTGTTAAAAAATTGACCTTTTTTAATAGCTTTTTTTGCAAGTATATATTTTCTTATATATTTAATATTTTCTAATTCTTCTTTATAAGGTTTCTTATTATTATCGCCAAGCATAACCTCAAGATTTCTAATCTGACGTACAAGAGCTATTAACTCTTCAGGGGACAGGCTTGCTTTATGGTCTGGTCCCTTCAGATTTTTATTTAAAGTAAAATGTTTTTCAATAATTTTAGCCCCCAGAGAAACAGCTGTCAGGGATGCTAGCAGGCCTTCTGAATGGTCAGAATAACCAGTTACAAGTTTAAATTTTTCTTTTAAAAATTTAATAGAAAGTAAATTTAATTTTTTAGGATTGGCTGGATATTCTGTATTACAATGTAACAAAGATATTTGTGTTTTTTTCGTGCCATTATTCCTAAGAATTTTTATAGCGTTTTGAATTTCTTTTACGTTTGACATACCTGTAGATAAAATTATTCTTTTTTTTAAAGATCCTATTTTTTTCAAGTAAGGTATATTTGTGATTTCTCCTGAAGGAATTTTAAATATGTTTAATTTAAGTTTTTGAAGTAAATCAATACTTTTTAGATCAAATGGACTTGATAAAAATTTAATTTTTTTTGCCCTACATCTTTTTAAAATTTTTCTGTGATCTGTCTCAGAAAGCTCATATTTTTTTAATAATTTGAACTGAGTGGTAACTGTTTTTAAATTTATTTCTTGATACCTAGCAAGTGTTAATTTTTTTTGTACTAATTCATTTGCAGAAAAAGTTTGAAATTTTATAAAATCAGCTTTTGCCTTTGCGGCATAGTCTACTAGCTTTAATGCTTTACTTATACTTCCGTTATGATTTACGCCAGCCTCTGCAATAATAATTGTTTTCATCATAATTAAAAATTAGTATTTATAAAATTTTAGCATAGATGAATGCAGAATATCTTTTTTTATTATGCAATAATTCAGATTTAAGTCTTCCCTCTCTATAAAAGCCATTTTTTTCGATAATTTTTTTTGATGCATAATTAATCTCAAATCCAGTTACCTTAAGTTTTTTTACCTTGATTTTTTTTGAGAAAATGATTGCTTTCTTTATTGCTAAAGAAGCGTAACCTCTACCCCAGTTTTCAGAGTCTCCAATAAAATACGAAATTTCTGCAGTTCTATCAAATTTGTGTATTGGTCCAATTTTTATGTTTCCGATATGAATGTTGTTTTTTTTTAAAAATATTCCTAATAAAAATTCATTTTTAGATTTATTTTTCTCGTATATAAATTCTTTGATTTTTTGTATTGAAAACTTGTGATACTTAAGATCAGTAAACCTTTTTACTTCGGGATTTTTTAGCCAGCTTAAATATTTTTTAGTAGCATGACGGTTTGGATTTAGTTTTTTTAAATCGATCATTTAATTTAGGAATTTTTAATTTTTTTTGCTAAGAGATTTTTTGATTTCAATTCCAATTGATTTATAATCTGAAATTTTCTTTCTAAGCCAAATTGGTATTGCTATGGAATTCTCTAAAAGATTATTTGTTTTTTTTAGATTTTTTATATCTTTTTTCTCCAAAGCATGATCCCAATAATAAGCACAATGCCATTTAATTGCATCAGGAAGGTTTTTTGTTCCGAAACCTCGCTTGTTAAGCAGTTTTATTATAACTTTTCTTTGAGCTCTATTTTTGCAGTAAAAAATTAAGGTATCAAATATTTGCTCCGTGTGTTTTGGAATTGACCTGAAAACAAAGTCTAGTTTTTTAATTTCATTATAAATTGAGCTATATCTTTTTTTATTTTCTCTAATAATATAATTAAGTTTTTTTAATTGTACTTTACCTATTGCAGCTTGTATTTCCGTCATTCTATAGTTAAAGCCTGTAATACTTTTTGTATCCATACCTCTAGGGAATTTTGGATTTAATTCATGACCATGATCGTGATATTCCATACAATATTTGTATATTTTTTTATCATTAGTAAAAATCATACCTCCTTCACCTGTCGTAATAGTTTTTCCATAATCAAAACTTACAACTCCTACTTCACCTACGCATGCTAAATATTTATCTTTAAATTTTGCGCCCATCGACTCACAATTGTCTTCTAGAATCGGAATTTTTTTATTTTTAGCTATTTTGATTATTTCGTCCATTTTTGCTGAGATGCCTAACATATGTACTGGTATTATTGCTTTTGTCTTTCGATTTATTGCTTTTTTTAATTCTGCTGGACACATGTTGTAAGTTTCATCGATATTAACAATTACAGGTTTAGCTCCACACTCTATTATAGCTTCAACTGTAGCTATAAAGTTAAACGCTTGAGTTATTACCTCATCTCCTCTTTTAACACCTAAAGCTTTAAGTGCAATTAGTGTTGCCGAAGTACCACTTGTTACTGCAAGAGAGTATTTTGAGCCCATTTTTTTTTTTGCTAGGCTCTCAAACTCACGTACATGATATTTCTTTCTTAATTTTTGAAAACCGTGTGCGAACAAAACAGCTCCTTCAGAAAAAACTTTATTAACTGCTTTTTTTTCTAAATTATTGATTACTTCAAATCCCGGCATTTTTTTCTCTTAATTTGATTTGTTTATTTAAACTTTTTACAAATTTATAAGTTCTTTTTTTATCATATGGGCTGTTTTTGGGTTTTACAGCGAAAGTCCAACCAGCTCTATTAAAATTCGAAAGGTTTTTTTCACTACCGTGAATTATCAATGAACTGTGTACTGCCATATCTCCTTTTTTTAAATTAAGGTAGTCTTTTTTAAATTTCTTAAAAACTTTTGAATTTTTAACAGTTTGAGAGGTTCCTTTTCCAAAAGAGGGTTTATGTTTTAATAAACCCAGCTTATGGGATGCGGTATAATAATACATTGTACCATTTTTTTTGTTAGCTTGGTCCAATGCTATCCAAAAAGTAATGCCTTTATTATTTTTTACATTCCAATAAAAATCATCTTGATGAGGAGAAGCTTTTAGACCGGATCTTTTAGGTTTTTTGAATAATTCGCTACATCTAAGTTCTGGTGTTGAATTATTTAAAAGAGCATGTGCGTATTTATATATCTTACCTTTGTAAAAAAAATCTTTAATTTTTTTATAATCCTCCAGTTTATGAAAAGAGTGTATATCTGAAAATTTTTTTGTATTACCAACATAATTAATATGTCTTCCTTTAAAATTTAAATGATTTTTTTTTAAATACTTAAAAATATTTTTTTTATAATTTGAAACTTGTCTTTTTGTTAAAAAACCTTTAATGACAGTCCATCCTTTTTTATTAAGTTCTATTGTTGCTTCTTTAAGTTTATTTTTCATTTTAATTTAAAATTTTAGTTATGTCAGGACTGCTTGGTAAATTTATTAATCGATTTTCTAAAATTTGAGTATTTTTTAGTTTCATTCTTGGCATTTTTAATAAATATTTTGATTTATGTAAAGGTCTCCAAACAGGTCTTACTTTTATACCATCTTTATGTGAATTAATTATAATTTGATTTCGAAGTTTAATGTTATCATTTTTTAGTATAATCGTCTGAAGCCAATAATTACTTTTACAATTTATAGGCTCTTTAAATAATTTAAATAGTTTTAATTTTGAAATTTTTTTTTCATAAATTTTATATAAAAGTCTTTTTTTTTTAATAAAATTTTTAAGTTTTTTAATTTGTGATAAACCAATTGCAGAGTTTAAACTCGGCATTCTATAATTGTAACCAAGATTATCGTATTCATATTTCCATGGATGTTTTTTTTTATAAATTGTTGCTAAACTTAAAATCTTTTTTGCATACTTAGAATTGTTAGTTAAGATTGCCCCCCCCCCGCCAGTAGTGATTATCTTGTTTCCATTAAAACTTAGAATTCCTATATCGCCAAAGTT
>MDSV01100755.1_pt1 | contig 10319 bp, 7 predicted proteins | sample 810851 | NCBI WGS metagenome assembly MDSV01 (sample SAMN05326640, study PRJNA326480) | marine metagenome | isolation source: seawater | place: Atlantic Ocean: North East | collected 2012
GAAACTGTAGTCTTTACTTTATTCTTTAGCTTTAAGATTGAATTTGGAGATTTATCTTCATTAATTAATACTAGAGAATGTTTTTTTGAGACTCGTGCTTTATTAAATTGCATTCCTTTAAGGTTGCATCTTTCAATTAACCATGCAGCTGAAACTTTTATCAATGCATTATGTTTATAAAATTTTAAATCAGCTTCTTTAGAAAGAAGTTTTTTAAGATCTTTCTTATTGATCAATGGATTTTTAAAGAAACTTCCTACATTTGGCTTTGTTAAGTAGTTTTCTAGTTTCTGATTACGAATCCTTAAAACCCTTTTTCTTAACTCAGAGGCTTTCTTGAACCTAAAATCCTGTAAATCGTGATATAAATTATTTGCGATAAATTTTTCCTTTAATTTAAAAAAGACGTTTTTAATAAACAAATGTTTGTGTTTTTTAAAAAGTGAATCTCTATAATCAAAATTACAGTTCATATTATTTAGAATTTCAACATTTCCAGTCTTCAAATTAAAAACTTCAATGTGTTCTATGTAATCGGAAATTTCTTCTCCGTATGCGCCAATATTTTGAATTGGACCTGCTCCGACTGTCCCAGGTATTCCGGATAAATTTTCTAAACCATATAAAGAATTTTTAATACAAAATCTCACAAATCTATCCCAGTTGTAACCACTGGAAACTTTCACTTTATTTTTATAAATCTTTTTTTCTTTTTTAAATATATTTTTAATAATTAGCCCTTCAAAAGGTTTTGTAAAAACAACATTAGTTCCCTCTCCCAATACGAGGAATTTAACTTTGTTTTTCTTTATAAAGTGAAAAGCAAATTCTAAATCAGAATCTGTTTTGCACTCTAGGTAGTATTTTGCTTTTACACTTATCTGCAGAGAATTTAATTTACTGAGATCTTTATTTGTGAATATTTTTTTTTGCAATTTCATTAGCCTTTTTTAGATCATCTTCTGTATCTACGCCCAAATGAATTTTTGATATTGATTTGATTGCATTTATTGTAATTCCATTATCTAAAGCCCTTAACTGCTCAAGTTTATATTTTTTTTCATTTGCGCTAGAGTCCCAATTAACGAAATTTTGTAAAGTTTTATACTTGAAGGCATATATTCCCTGATGAATAAAGACATTTTCCTTAATTGATGTTTTTCTGAAAAAGTCTAGTGCAGTTCCATTATTGATTAATATTTTTACTACATTTAAGTCTTTTAACTCGCTTGGAGACTTAAGCTCACTATAGAGAGTTGCCATTTTCACTTCTTCTTTTGCAACCAAATCAAAAAGATTATTGATATCTTTTGGGCTGATAAAAGGTTCATCGCCCTGAAGATTAATGATTACATCGTTATCTTTTAATCCAATCTTTGAAACAGCCTCATAAACTCTATCAGTTCCAGAAATATGATTCGAAGAAGTCATAACAGCATTTTCGCTTGAAAATAAGTTAAAAATTTTCTTTGAATCTGTTGCAACCTTTATTAAATCTGCAGAGGTGTTTAATGCTGCTTCGTAAGTCCAGTTGATCATAGGCTTGTTCGATATTAGCCTTAATGGTTTCTGAGGCAATCGTTCAGAATTAATTCTTGCAGGAATTATGATGATTTTTTTCAAATTGATATTTTATTGAATAAGTCGATTTTAAAATTCTCTTCAATGCTTGGTTCTATTTTTAAATACCAGCAATTTTCATTTTTTAAAAATTGACACTTAATTGCATCTTTTTCTGTCATGACAATCGGCAAATCATCCATTTCATAAAAATCTGTATCTATAAATTCATGATGATCTGGAAAGACTTTTTCTATGACTTGAAAATTAAGACTTCTAAGAAGAGAAAAAAAACTACTTGGATTACCTATTCCTGCAAGACCGTAAACAATTCTATCTTTGCTCCAATCGTGAATATCAATCGATTTTTGCGTAACTAAGTTTACCCAGGATACTGGTTTATAGGTCATTAAATAATTATTCTTTTTGTTTTCTGCGTCTTTTGAATAAAAATTATTTGTATTTATTACAAAGTCTACTTTATCCAATTTTTTAACTGGCTCTCTTAGAGGGCCCGCAGGAAGTAAAAGATTATTGCCAAATTTTCTTAAGCCATCAACCATTGCTATTTCAATATCTCTCCCAAGTTTAAAATGTTGAAGTCCATCATCACTTATCAAAATATTGCAGTGTTTATTCTTAATTAAGTTTTTTGCAGCTTCAACTCTGTCAGATCCTACAACGACCGGGCAATTTGTATTGTTAAATATTATCAATGGCTCATCTCCCACATCATTGGGATTTGAAGATTGATCTATCAATATAGGATTATTAGCTTGGCTTTTATATCCCCTTGACACAATACCTGGATTGAAGCCTTCTTTTTTTAGTTCATTTGCAAGCCAAATTACCAAAGGAGTTTTGCCTGTGCCGCCAACAGTAAGATTGCCAATTACGATTGTTTTAAAGTTAGGTTTCCAAGCAGATGCAAGTTTTCTTTTTTTAAAAAAATTAAATAAAAATCTATAAATCCAAGATATTGGTATGAATACCTTTATCCAGCTTTTATTTCCATACCAAGCATCTTCAATAAAATTACCGGGTCTTGTATCGGTTAAAGAAAATTGAGTTTTAAATGATGGGAGTTTTTTTCTAGTTGGCTCAATTTCGTCTTTGAATTGGTTTTTATACAACTCAAAATAATTATTCTCTAAATTCATTAAATCACTGTGCGAACCGCTTTCGACTATTCTCCCATCCTTTAAAACAATAATATTTTCAGCGCTCTCTACAGTAGATAATCTGTGTGCAATAACTATTGTAGTTTTTCCAACTTTAAGATTGTCTATAGCTTGTTGAATTTGATTTTCTGAGTCTGAGTCAAGAGCAGATGTTGCCTCGTCCAATATAATAATGGGAGCATCTTTGAGAAGAGCTCTTGCAATAGCAATTCTTTGCTTTTGACCGCCTGAAAGAAGAGCTCCATCATCTCCAACTATAGTATCGTATCCATTTGGGAGATTAGTAATAAATTCGTGCGCGTTAGCTTTTTCAGCTGCTTCAAAGATCTCATCATCAGAGGCATTAGGCATTGCGTAGCAAATATTATTTTTAATAGAGTCATTAAATAAAATTGTATTTTGACTTACGATGGAAATTAAACTTCTAAGATTTTCTAATTTTATATCTTCGATTTTATGATTATCGATTTTTATTTCGCCTGTTTCGACTTCATAAAATCTTGGAATTAAATTTACCAATGTACTTTTTCCAGAGCCTGATTGGCCAACAATTGCAAGAGTGTTTCCTTTTGAAACTGAAAAAGTGACATCATCAAGAATTTTCTCGTTTTCGCTATATGAAAAATTTACCTTTTCAAAAGATATATCACCTTTGATTTCAAGTATTTCAGTCGAGCCTTGATTAATTTCGGACTTTAAATCCATTTGATGAAAAATAACTTCTGCAGCAGCAAGTCCTTTTTGAATCATTGAGTTTGTCATTGATAATTGCCTTATAGGCCTTGGGAGCATGGCCGCGGCTCCAAAGAAAGCTATGAATGTTCCAGAGGTCATTCGTTCAAAAAAAGCCGAATCCAATGCGACCCAAGTAATAACAGCAAGAGCAAATGCTAAAAACATTTGTATTATTGGAGATTGCAGAGAATTTGTTGTGAGAAGTTTTAAATTTTGAATCTTATTGTTTAGATTAACTAAATTAAATTTTTCTATTTCATTTTCCTGTTGGCCAAAAATTTTAACTTCTTTATTGGCGTTTATTGATTCTGAACTAACTTGAGTCACATCGCCCATAGAATTTTGAATTCTCGTACTTACCCTTTTCATCCTTTTTCCAGCAATTGAAACAACCAACAAGATAAAGGGAGAAGCTAAAAACAACAAAGCAGTTAATTGCCAATTTAAATAAAGTAAATAACTCAATAACCCTAAAACAATCAAGCCCTCTCTTACAATAATCGTAATAGCCAATGTTCCAGCCTCATTAATTTGAGCAACATTAAATGTAATTCTTGAGAGAAGATGACCACTATTATTTGAATCATAAAAACTTGATGGGAGATAAATTAGGGATTTAAATAAATCTTTTCTTAAATCAAAAGCCAATCTTGTAGACACTATAGCCATGAAAAAATTACCAATGAAATACCCAATCCCTCTTCCAAAAGCCAAAATCAATAAAAGAGCTGGCAAATAAAGATTCAGAGATGAATCTGGAAGAGAAATATAATCAACTATCTGTCTAAACCAATCAGCAATTCCAACTTGAGATATTGCAAAGAGAAAATAACCTACAAAGCTTAAAACGAAGAAAATTAAATTAGGAAGGACATAAGAAATTATCCTCGAGAAGGGACTCTTTTTCATTGGAAACTTATTTTAAACGAAAACTCCTGAATCCATGGTAAGTATTTTATCGCTAAAATCTCTAAATTCAGGATCATGTGTAGCAACAATAATAGAAGACTTGAATTCATTAGCACAGGCATTTAAATAATTAATTACTTCTTTTGAAGTAAGATTATCCAAGTTGCCAGTTGGTTCATCTAAAAAAATTAGATCAGGTTCATTTATTAGAGCTCTTGCCATAGCTACTCTTTGCTTTTCACCGCCTGAAAGTTGACTTGGAAAATGATGTAATCTCTTAGTCAGCCCAAATTTTTTTAAAATCTCAGAGGCCTTTGTTAGAGAGTTTTTCTTTGATATTCCAATAATCATCGAGCTTAAGGCAACGTTTTCAAGCGCTGTAAACTCTTTTAACAAATGGTGGAATTGATACACGAATCCCATATTTTCTTTCCTTAAATGAGATAATTTATTTTGTTGATTATCGTATGAGATGTTCTTAAAGGAAATTTTTCCTTCTGTATAAGCATCTAAACCACTTAATAAATTTAATAGAGTAGATTTCCCTGAGCCAGATCTCCCATAGATTACAATTTTTTCATTTTCTTTGATTGTAAAATTTATGTTATTAACTGCCTTTATCAATTCATCACCCTCTTGAAAGAACCTAGATAAATTTTTAGCTTCCAATAAGTTACTCATTTCTTAAAATTTCTATTGGGTGAAGCTTGCTAGCTGACCTTGCCGGAAAAATTACCGAGAAAATAGTAATTAATAAACTGACAAATATGATTGTTAAGAGAGCATCAAGGCGAATATCATATGGAAAATAGGATATAAAATAAGTTCCTAGATATTCCATCAAAGAGTTTAATTGAGCTTCAAAAATTGAAGATCCTATTAAATATGTAATCCCTATGCCAAAAATAACTCCTAAAGAAGTACCAATTATGGCAATTAGTGAGCCTAAGTATAAAAATATTTTAAAAATTTCATTATTAGTCATCCCCATAGTTTGAAGAATTGCAATCGCTCCTCTTTTTTCATTAATCATTGTCATTAACATAGAAACAATATTGAAAGCAGCAACAACAATAATTAACGTAAGAAGTAAAAATACTAAACTTTTTTCCATCATAATTGCTTCAAACAAAGGCCCATATGAATAGGACCAATCCTCAGCATTTAGTAAAACGTTTGTATTTTCCTCAGCAAAGACTAATGACTGCCAAACTAAATATGGAGCTTCAAATAAATCATCATACTTAAGACGAAAACCATGAATTTTAGACTCTATTCCTACAAGTTTAGAGGCATTTTCTAAAGAAATGTAAGCAAGAGTTTCATCAATTTCTTTTGAGCCAATAGTGAAGATTCCCGAGACAACAAAAACTTTCGATCTAGGAAAATATCCTGCAAAAGATGCATTACTATCAGGAAGAATTAAAGATATTTTGTCTCCCATATTCACATTCAATTTTCTTGCTAGCAATCCTCCTAATATAATATTTTTTTCGTCATTGATTTCTTCAAACTCACCTGATTTCATAAATTCATGAATCACAGATACAGTTTTATCTTTCTTGGCATCAACTCCATTCAGTAAAACTCCAGCTACAGAAGATTTACTCTTTATAAGAGCTTCAGTTTCAATGTAAGGTGATATACCTATAATTTTTTTATCTTTTTTTAAATTTAGCTCAATTCTTTCCCAATTATTTATTGGAGCTAGTCCAAATATGGATGCATGAGGAATAACATTTAGAACTCTATCTTTAAGTTCTTTTTCAAAACCATTCATCACTGATGAGACAATGATCAACACTGCAACACCAAGTGAAGTGGAAATAAAGGCGAGAGCTGAGATGAAAGAAAGAAAACCTGACTTTCTTCCTTTCAAATATCTCAAAGCTATAAAAAAAGGCGTATAGTTTTGAGACATTTGATTAGTTTCAAAACTATTTTTTCAGAACTTGATTTTTCATTGATTCAAACATTTTTCCTTTGTAAGGAGGCATCATCTGAGCCATTAAGTCAGCAGAAAATTGTTTGTATACAGCTTTTGCATGACTAAACTCTTTAAACCCATCATATCCATGGTAAGACCCTGTGCCACTAGGACCCACCCCTCCAAATGGAAGTTCTTCTTGTCCAATATGCCAAATAACGTCATTCAAAGTAACTCCGCCAGAAGTAGTATTATCTAAGACTTTCTTTTCTTTATTTTTATCTTTACTAAATAAATACAAACCCAAAGGCCTATCTTTAGAGTTAACGTAATTTACTGTTTCTTCAAAATCATCATATTCTTTTACGGGCAGAACTGGTCCAAAAATTTCTTCTTGCATAATTTTCATATCTTCCGTCGGATTTAAAACAATTGTCGGTGGAATTTTATGAAGCTCTTGTTGCTCAAAATCTTCATCTGCTGGATTTATTTGCACAACTTCAGCACCTTTTTCCTTTGCATCAGAAACAAGTTCATTTATTCGATCATAATGTCTTTCATTAATAACAGAAGTGTAATCATCGTTATATTTTAAATCTTTAAACATTTCACCAATAGCATCACTTGAAGCGTTTGCGAAATCTTTACCCTTGCCCTTCGGAAGCATTAAGTAATCAGGAGCTAAACAAATTTGTCCGGCATTCATTGTTTTACCTCGCATAACTTTTTTTGCAACTTCTGACAAATTAGCATCTTCATCAACAATTACAGGAGACTTTCCGCCAAGTTCTAAGGTTACTGGAACGAGATTCTCAGAGGCAGCTTTCATGACTTTTTTACCAATTTGAGTTCCTCCAGTAAAAAGAAGGTGATCAAATGGTAAAGAACTAAAAGCAGCGCCAACTTCTGCATCTCCAGTAAAAACAGCTGCTTCAGATTTGTCAAAATACGCTTCAAACATTTTTTTAGTGACTTCGGATGTAGCAGGGGTTAACTCAGAAGGCTTTATCATGGTTCTATTTCCTGCTGCAAATATTCCGGCAAGAGGAGCCAAGACCAAGTTAACAGGAAAATTCCAAGGACTAATTACGCCAATAGTTCCTAAAGGTTGATACTTAATATAAGACTTAGAGCCCAAAAAACCCATCATCAGTCTTATAAAAAAAGGCTGATTTACATTAGAAGGTCTTTTTTCATCTTTAGTCCACTTATCTATATTTTTTATAGCATGTTCAAGGACACCGATAGTAGAGACTATTTCAGTGAAAAAGCTTGCTTTAGGATCTCTATTTCCAAAATCCTTTTGCAAAGCTTCTATAATTTCATCGCTGTATTCTTTTAGCATTGATATACATCGATTTAATCTATCTTTTCTAAGCTCAATGCTTGCAGGTCCTTCCTCAATATGAAGTTTCTTTTGAAGTTTCAAAACACTTTCCATTTCTTGTAATGTTTCTGTAGACATAATTTTCTCCCTTATTTTTAAACTGTTCTTTGTTTCTTATCTTTTTCGTTAGATTTTTTTATCGTATTCCTTATATTATCCCAATCTTCGTCAGATAGGCTATTAAGATTTGCAAAAGTTCCTGATGAAGATAAATATTGAGCGCCATCAATTGCAATTGTTTGACCAGTAAGATATTCACATCCATCAGCCATCAAAAAAGTTGCTAAATTACCGAGCTCTTCCATCTCTCCAGCTCTTTGTAAAGGAATATTCATGTATTGACTTGATACTTTTTCATCTTTTTTACTATCCCCTGTCTGAGGCATCAATCTAGACCATGCACCTTCTGTAGGGAATGGGCCTGGCGCAATTGCATTTAGTCTTATACCATATTGACCCCATTCCACTGCTAAAGATTTTGTCATCGCATTAATTCCTGATTTTGACATGGCAGAAGGTATAACATACGGAGATCCAGTCCAGACCCAGGTTGCCAAAATCGAAACTATGCTGCCTTTTTGCTTATTTTCTATCCATCTTTTGCCAATTGCATTTGTAATGTAAAAAGTTCCATGAAATACAATACTTGCAATAGCGTTAAATCCATTAGGGGATAAGTCTTTTGTACGACTTATAAAATTTCCTGCTGCATTATTAATGAGACCTGTAATAGGTTTTTCTGCAAATAACTCCTCAATAGAATTTTCAATTGCTAAGGAGTCTCTAATATCCAAAGCAAAACAAGAAATTTTGCCTCCTGTTTCATCGGATAACTCTTTAACAGTGTCTTGTAATACAGATTCCCTTCTGCCACATATAACCACTTCTGATCCATGTTTTAAAAAATGCCTAGACATTTCTTTTCCCAAGCCAGAACCGCCGCCGGTAACTAATATTCTTTGCCCTTTTAATGCGTCTTTGCTAAACATCCTCTCTCACTCCTGTTTTGATGAACTTAAAAAATACTTTTTGATTATAAAACATATACAAGAGAAGGAATAACCCTAAAAAAGAAATTAAAAGGTATGGATAACTTGGGTTCATCATATATAGCGGCATGATTGAAAATGGTGTTAACAAATGTCCCAAAGGAAAAACGGTCCCCATTAAGCCCGAAGCAGAACCCTGTTCGTTCTTGTTTATTGACAAAGAAAGGATGGAAACGTTTCCTGGTCTTGCAAGGCCTCCTCCAAAACCAAAAATAGCCAATAATATGTAGAAAGATGAAATTTCATTCACACTTGATAAAAGATAAAAAATAAGTGTCATGAGCGAAAGTCCAATAAAGACTAACAATTTAGGATCAAGGGGATATTTATCAACTATAAAAAGCTGAGTTAATAAACCTGATAATGCAACAATTGCAAAACCAATTGATACAAAAAAATATAAATCTTCAGAAGATTTTAGTATTACGTCATTTACAAATAAGGAAGATGTTAAAACTATACAAGCATTTGAAATACCTAAAAAAGATGCTATTACCAAAGACGGAAAAACTCTCTTATCGGTAAATTTAAGCGCTGAAGAATCTCTATTGCTTTCAAATGATGAATCGTCTTTTTTAAGAAGTTTAAAATTTAAAAACCCAATTACTAGCCCCAGTAGACTTAAAAATACAAATGGCATTAATAAATTATTATCAGAAAGAAGCATTATCAAACCTACTGCCACTGGTCCTAGGACAACGCCAAACTGCCACCCAGCATCTAGTCTTGCAAAACCCGATGTTCTATTAGTTGTGTCTGTAATATCGGCTATCCTTCCTCCGGCAGAAGGTCTAACGGCACTTCCAAGCAGGCCATTTATTAATCTCGCGCAGATTAACAAAACAAAAAGTAATGTAAAAGAAAATGGGTATATTTGAGCAATTTTAATAATTGCAGCGAATAAGAATAAAGAAATAGCAAAACCGATTATCCCAAGCATAAATACCTTGCTTCTACCAATTCGGTCGCTCAATCTTCCCCAAAAAGGGCTAAAAAATATCCAAGCTAACGCAGAGATAGAAAAAATCAAACCGACTTGAAATTCATTAAAGCCCAAAAGCCTTATTTCTTGAGGAACAAGAATGAAAATTGTTGATTGACCTGCACCTATACAAGCTAAAGCGGCAGATAAAACCCATATAGAATTAGGGGTTTTATTTTTTTTAATCATATGCCAATAGAAGACAAAAAATATTATTTGAAGAGTAATTAAGGAGAAGAAATTCGTAATATTCGGTTAAAGCATGACTCCACTCATGTTCTAACTTTTTCGGTTCATTTGATAGTTCTCTATCTAAAATAAAAAAATCTGTTTCTTTCTTAGTCATTAATCTAATTTTTTCCATAACAGTGTCTTTACGGTCATCTAAAATCGAAGGTGTATCTTTTCTTTCCTTTGAAATTATTCTGTGGATTGATTCAAAAAAAATATGCTCCTCAATTTTTTTAAAATCTGAATTTTTTAACAGTTTGCTTTTGAAAGGACCATGAAACCCTTTTGCTTTATTAAACATAAAATCAGTTAACTGAAAATCAAGCATTCCTTTTTCTAAAATCTGTTTTATAAGAAA
>MDSV01166337.1_pt1 | contig 10318 bp, 12 predicted proteins | sample 810851 | NCBI WGS metagenome assembly MDSV01 (sample SAMN05326640, study PRJNA326480) | marine metagenome | isolation source: seawater | place: Atlantic Ocean: North East | collected 2012
AACTCTACAAACCGCCGCACAAACAAACATTACGTCTGTTGGCGCTCTTAATGGCGGATCTATTACTTCTGGGTTTGGCAACATTGATACTGGTTCGAGCACGATCACAACTACCGGCCTTATAACTGGTGGATCTTTAGACATAGACAATGTTCTCATTAACGGCACTACGATTGGCCACACAGATGATACAGACTTAATAACCCTTGCTGATGGCGTAGTAACGGTGGCTGGGGAAATAAGCGTTACCACCCTTGATATTGGGGGGACAAACGTTACCTCAACAGCCGCTGAGTTAAACATATTAGACGGAGTTACCTCTACCGCTGCTGAATTAAATATCCTTGATGGCGTAACGTCTACCGCCGCTGAGCTTAATATCCTAGATGGTGTTACGACGACAGCAGCAGAAATAAACCTCATAGATGGTGGCACCGCTAGGGAATCTGTGACCATTGTGGATGCTGATGGTATTTTGGTGAATGATGGTGGAACCATGAAAATGGTACTTGCTTCTTCACTCAAGACCTATGCTGGAGGTGGAAGTTTCAACAACTTTACTTTAACCGCAGACGGTGGTTCCAATCAGACCATTGCAGATGGCAACACGTTAGATATCGCCGGTGGAAATGGAATAACAACCGCAGTTGGTGCTACGGATACCGTGACTGTAAATGTCGATGCCGCCTTAACTACTGTAACATCTATCTTGGCAACAGACTTAAAGATTGGTGAAGATGACCAGACAAAGATCGACTTTGAAGATGCTGACACCATTAACTTTTACGCAGGGAATGAAAAACAATTAATACTTACTGATGGTGCTTTAACACCGGGTGCTGATAATATTTTAGACCTTGGTAGTAGTAGTGTGGAATTTAAGGATGCGTACTTTGACGGTACTGTGACTTCCGACGCTTTTGCTGGCCCATTGACCGGCGACGTAACTGGTAATGCTGATACCGCTACGGCATTAGCAACAGGAAGAACCATTGGTATGACCGGGGATGTCGTATGGACATCTGCCAGCTTTACTGGTGCGGGTAATGTAACTGGCACATCTACTATACAAGCAAATGCGATTGAAACAGCTATGATAGAAGATGATGCTGTTACTTACGCTAAAATTAAAAACGTCACCAACGCCAGAATGTTGGGTAATAATGCTGGGTCAGACGGTGTTGTTACAGAAATGACAAAAGCCAATGTTTTATCGTTCCTGAACGTGGCAGACGGTGCAGACGTAACCACTTTTACTCTAGCTGGAGACGGTGGCTCAAACCAAACAATTACGGCTGGAAACACATTAACGGTAGCCGGTGGTAATGGTATCACTACTACTGGAGCAGCTACTGATACTGTTAGTATAGCTGTGGACGCAGCACAAACCACAATAACATCTATCTTCGCAACCGATCTTAAAATTGGTGAAGACGACCAAACCAAGATTGATTTTGAAGATGCTGACAAGATCAACTTCTATGCAGGAAACGAGAAACAGTTAATACTTGAAGACGGTGCTTTATATCCGGGTAGCGACAACATTATTGATTTAGGTAAATCAGATAATGAGTTCAAAGATGCCTACTTTGACGGAACCGTAACCTCGGACGCTTTTGCTGGGCCATTGACTGGCGATGTAACTGGTAACGCCGACACCGCCACAGCATTAGCAACAGGAAGAACAATCGGAATGACCGGAGATGTTGTATGGACATCTGCTAGTTTTACTGGTGCGGGCAATGTAACTGGTACAGCAACAATCCAAGCTAACTCTGTTGACGGCACAATGATTGCTCTTGGATCTGACGCTGCTGGCGATATAATGTACTATAATGGTACTGATTATGTAAGACTTGGTATAGGGTCTGACGGTCAGGTGTTGACTGTCAACGATGACGCGAACGCACCGCAGTGGGAAGCTGCCGGTGGAGGCGCCGTATCCGCAGTAGCAAACGGTGCAGATAATAGAGTCACTACATTTAGTAGTTCTACCGCGCTAAACGGCGAAGCCAATCTTACTTTCGATGGAAGCACGCTTGGTTTAACTGGGTGCTATGTCCAAGAGGCAGTTCCGGCTAATGATACACCAACTGCAGAAGACGCCACTATAACTTTAGATTTAAATTCTGGAAATTATCACAACATATCTCTTGGTGCTGACGTGACTAAGGTTGAGTTTACCAACGCGAATAGAGGTCAAAGATTTATATTAAGAATTACCCAACATGCGTCCTCAGCTAAAACAGTCGCTTGGACTAATGTTGACTCTGCAGGCGATGGAACGGCTGCAACTGTGAGATGGGCTGGCGGAACAGTCCCTGTTATGTCTACATCAACGTCGCATACAGATGTTTACGGTTTTCTTTGTACAAATAATGCAGGGACGGCGTTTGACGGATTTATTATAGGACAGGACTTGCCAGACTAATATGAAACCTAAGAAGTGTGCATTAGTAAGTACGCCTAGATCAGGCACACATTTTTTAAGATCTGCGTTAGATAACCATAAATATATAGAATTTGCTGGAGAATTCTTCAAAGAACCATTTTGCCACTTCCACAAAACACCATACTCAGAAAATTATAAAAAATATCCAACTACAATTAGAGACTACATATACGATGACATATGCGACCCATCAATTAGCAGTTTAGATTATGTTGGGTTTGTTTGGCATCTAGTGCTAGAAAGCGACTTAGAAAAAAACAAGTTAGATAAATTTATAATACTTGAAAGAAAAAATAAGCTTGAACAATTTGTTTCTCTGAAGATAGCCATGAAGACAGGCAGCTTTGGACACACAACAACTACAGAAAAGATTGAAGTTTGCCCTGAAAGTCTTGTAAGCTTTATTAACAATCACGACAATCGTTATGCAGAATTCAGAAGTTCAATAAAAGAATATAAAGACATATACTACGAAGATCTTTGTGCAAATTTTACAAAAACCATCAAAGATATTCACAATTATCTTGAAGTACGAGAAGATTTTCAAAAATGGGGTGAGTTTTGCTTTAGAACTCAGGACAGGCCCTTTGCGGGAATCCCATTAGTAAAGCAAGAAATAAGACCGATGAAGGAAGTAATAATAAATTACGAGGACGTAAAAGAATATGATGGATTTTAAAAAATATGAGTTTACTCTAAATTGTGACAATCCAAATTGGACAACAGATAAAAGACATGTAGCAATTATATACGAATTCCTAATGCGTGCAGATGTGAAAAGAGTAGCTGAGTTAGGCTCCTATACGGGCTTTTCTACAGCTGCTTTTATAGAGGCTCTCAATAACGGAAAAGACTTTAAGTTGCACCTGTCAGAGCCTCGACCAACGCCGCAATTGAAGACCGTTATTTCAATGTGCAAAAAACCGGACAACGTTGTTCTTCATACCCAATGTGGAGTAAATCTTTTAGAAGTCTGGAAAGACTTTGATTTAGTATTTGTAGACGCAGATCATTCGATGGTAGGAGCTGGCGCTGATTTGCTAATGCTTCTTAAAAATGAAATACGAAATGTAATGGCTCATGATACAAATTTAAATAGCATGATAAGTAATTATGATGGAATGGGAACGGAGCTTCTAGGGAGAGTTCTAAAAATACACCCAGATTATAAAGTTATAGAGGACAAGAAAAAAAGAAAACATGAATTTACTGAGAGGGGTTTTCTCTTTGCGTCTATGGATGATGACAATTATAACATAGCAAAAGGCGTGTTTGAAGATCTATGTTAATATACCTTACTGATCTTAAGCGGATGCCAAGCTGGGATAAAGAAGAGAATACTCTAGAGACAATCTTTAATTATGAGGTTACAAGAGGTTACAGCGACATACATAGCTTAAGACTGTTCGGACTTTACAAAGATGAGTCTAGGGACATAAGGCATAATGTATATCACCCAATGGATTATGTTTCCCATGATGTAAAAATAGTCATAGGGGAATTTGACTGCATAGAAAAGGTTAAGCCCAACAACTCGCATGTGGTAAAAGAAATAGATAGGGCTGGAAGCACATCCATATTAAAGGTTGACTTTCCAGTATTAAACAATAGACACAAGGGATACCACCAAGACGAATACATAGATGAAGTTTTTGAAAAATTAAAAAATGACGAAAGAGTATTATTTTGCTATGTCACCCCTAGCGGAAAAGGCATAAGATTTGGATTTAAAGTTGATAGTAGAATACACAATGACTTGGAATACATCTCAAACTACTATTTCTATGGAAAGCAATTTTTGAAATATGACACAAGAGGCAGGCTTGACCTTGACTTCAATGCTAGCGAAACTGGCAGCTTTTATGAGCTGGCTAATATTACTAGTGTATATTGGTTCCTTCCCAATACAGATAAGTGGAGCGTTAAAAAATCCATAGAACTAAAGAAAATATGATGGACTATGAATTTACAGAAGATTGGTTTTCTGAGAGCAACCCAGAAAAAGTTGTTCGTCAATTTGACGAGCTCCTATCTGAGTTCAAAGGCAAACCATGTATGTTCCTTGAAATTGGTTCGTTTGAAGGGATGTCAACGATATGGATGTTAGAAAATATACTAACAAACAAAGAGTCAAGACTTTTTTGTATTGATGCATGGGCTGAGTGGACAGATAACGCTTTTGTGAGATTTGTTTCAAATATAAATAAGACGGGGCTTAAAGATAAAGTCCGCATTGTCAAAGGAGATTCTTCAGAAGAGTTGAGAATGTTTCCAAGCGAATACTTTGATTTTGTTTATGTAGATGGAGACCATGACGAGAAGGCTGTTATTAAAGATGCAATAAGCTCCTTTAGGGTTTTAAAAAAAGGAGGAATAATAGCTTTTGACGATTATTTGTTGGGCATACGATATCCAAATAGTCCGGGATCAAAAGCCATGAATGGATCAACAAAAAAAGCAATTGATTATTTTATGGATGTTTTTAGTGACGAAATAGAAGTAATATATAAAGACTACCAATTGTGGATTAGGAAAAGATGAAGATAGCTATAGCTCAACTGTACACTGAAAATTTACACGACTGGGCTTGTCTGGCGGTGCAGAATAAACAAGATTATGCAAGACTGCATGGTTATGATTTGGTATCAAAAATTGGCCTTTACGATATAAAACTTAAACGACATCCGAGCTGGCACAGTATACTTTTAATATTGGAAATACTAGAGACAAGTGATATAGATTGGGTTTTCTGGTCTGACGTAGATGCTTTGGTAATGGACTGCACTGTAAAGCTAGAAAGTTTTATAAAACCAGATTGCGACATTATTATTCCAAGACAGGGGGCTGGAGAATACTGCGGAATGAAGACCAACGACTGCTTATGTTGTGGTCATTATTTCATAAAAAACACAGAATGGTCAAAAGATTTCCTTAGACATCTGTGGAGTTGGCCAAAAGGGAAGTATGAAAAATATAGAAATCAGGGCTATTGGGAGCAGTGCGGGATGAATTATATGTTCAATCAAAACGAAATGAACTTTGATGAGCATGTCCACATACAAAAACAAAACAGGGATTTCAATTCTTTCTATTACATGGACGGCTATGAGCATGAAGCCGTGGAGTTCAATGAGTGGGGTGAAAGTTTTTTTAGGACTGAAGCGTCAAAAAAAGAACTGGAAAAAAATTTAGGAACAGCTTATAACGAAGGTGATTTTATTGTACACTTTGCTGGTAAACACTGTGCGCCATACAGAAAGTCGCTCATGGAAAAATATTCGGAGAAAGTAAAATGGAACTAATAGTAAAAGTAAAGTCTAGTGGCCCTAACCCACGATACCAAGATGGGGATATAGTATCGGCTATGTCTTTTAGTCGCATCCACTTAGCTCACGCGGAAATGATATGCCATCCCGACAACTTTGGATTTAATACTAATGGTACTAGAGACTTAAACACTTTGCTTCAAAAATTTGAAGAAGCTACTCGTGTGAATAAGTTCCAAAGATCTGGCAAAACAGTGACCAGAACTAACCTTATTACCGGAGAACAAGATATTCTTAGCGACACCCCTAACGAAAACGGGGAATACATATATGTTGACCAGTTTATATCGCAAAGGCTAAAACACAAGAGACACAAAGTGTTTGGCCATACTGGTGGTGAAATATGGTACACCAAGATGAGAGGCGATTCTGAAATTTTCCTTCCAGTAGCGTGGAACCATATAGAAACTGAAACTGACAACCTGCAAAGCGATCATAATAACTGGCCTTTTACCGACTTAGAAAAAAGACATTTTATTTGCATCAACACCTCTGGAAGAAATTACGATGGAGATTCGTTTACTAGAGTCGAACTTTCTGGCGGCACTGTGACGGAAAGAGCTTCACCTGTCACAGAAGATATTCCAGAAGACGTTCCAGAAGAATACAGCCCAACTATTTTAGCTAGAAGAAGATGGTTTGTTCCATATTGGGACTTGAGCACTGAGCTTGGAAGTTCTGTAGACGATTTAAGAAATCCAGACCATATATGTGATTGTAGAAAAGCAATGGATGAAAGAGAACATATTGATATCTTGACTTATGACAAAATCGCAGAGGGAATATTGTAATGGCTACTGTAACAAAAACCATAGGAACCAGCAGTAGAGACTACTCTGATATTGATGCGTGGGAAGCAGATTTAGACAGTGACTCCATATATTCAGATGGGGATACTGCTATTGGAGAGTGCTACGCTGATTCTACTTTTTCGGACGTTGCTTACCTTATAGAACAGGGGACTACCATAGGGGGTAGTGCCGGGTATGATCTTGCATTAATTAAACTTACTGTTCATGCCGATAGTAGGCACGATGGAACAGCGGGAACCGGAGCTTTGCTAAAGTCAACTGCAAATGGCACACACGACTACGGTGTTCTTAGGATTAATGTAGACAATGTTACAGTTGAGTGGTTAGAGATAGATATGGATCACGACGGAGACATTACGACTGAAGACTCAGACAGCAGAGATATGAACAAAGGCATAGTTCTTACAGGTACTAACGATGATTGTATTATTAGAAATATGTTGATTCATGGTAAATATGGAAACCCCGGAAACACTGGCCCTATGGGAATTCATGTGATTGGGGCGGGAGCTTCTAGCGATACTCTGACCATACAAAACAATATAATATACAATCTCATTGAAACAGGTGATGATACTGCGCAAGGTGTAAATACAAATCAATGGGCTGGAACTGCTAATTTGTACAATAACACTATCTATAACATAGATGCACAAGGAAATAGTAAGCAAGCTTGGGGTCTCGTATATGGCAATGCTGCTAGCGCTGTAGTAAACGTAAAAAATAATTTAGTAGCTAAAATCGTTGCAGATGGAGCTGCGGATCACGAGAGGGGATATCAGAAATCCAATGGGTCAAGCACTGCAAACGCAAGCAATAATCTTTCTGACGATACTGTAACTGATTCTACATATAAAGCTCCCGGATCTAATTCACTTCAAGATAAAACCTTAGCTGAGATAGCTTTTGTGTCAACCGTTGCGAACTCTGAAGATTTGCGGCTGGCGCAGCTTTCCTCTAGCAACGTGCCATCAGTTTGCAGAGATGCTGGAGTAGACTTAGGAACCACAAACGGGGTAAATATAGACATTGCTGGAAGAGATAGGGATGCTGCGGGGGACACTTGGGACATAGGGGCGCATGAACAAGTATATATTAGTACGCCATTCATAGGTTTTGTAGAGTAACCGTTGAGATATTAACAACATAACTAAGAGAAAAACGTGTATATTTACTGTAGAGAGTAAGTATATTTCCATAGGAGAGAAAAAAAATGGCAATTTTTCAACTAGAAATAGCCGATACTGACGTTCAAAGAGTATTTGACGCCATATGTTCAAATTATGGTAGAGCTTCGTCTGTTGCAAATCCAGACTACAGCACGGTCTTGGATGAGGATGGAAACGCAGCATTAGACGAGGATGGTGAGCCAGTAGCGCCAGTGGACGCGGATGGTAACGAGATCCCCTCAGAAATTGAAAATCCAGAATCTCAAGGGGCGTTTACACACCGTGTTGTCAGGCAATTTTTATCAGACCACGTTACCGCATACGAAGTAGCTCAAGCTAAAGCTGCCGCATCCGCTGCCGTAGATACTAGCGTTTCAATATCAGACCCTGACCCGACTTAATAAAATGTTTGGAACACACTCTTTTGCAGAAGCGGGTTTTGGTTTTTTTGAGATCAGCCCAGTTACTAGCAACGGCGAAATATTTTACATATCAGCCAGTGTGAATCAAGATCCAGAATTTACAATGACAATAGACACACAATTAGAAAAAACACTTACGATTGACCAGTCAAGTAAAGAGATTATATTGTAATGGCACAGACGGTTGTGGAAATAACGCTTTCAATAAATCAAGAATACGAGGCTACCCTTAAAAAGTAGGTTGATATGGCTGACGAAATACACGTAAACGATATAGGAACAAGATTCTTGATAACAGTCAAGGATGATGGTAGCGCCGTTGACATTTCAAGTGCTAGCGCGCTGCAGATAAACTTTAGAAAGCCTAGTGATGAAATAATCAATCGAGCGGGCTCAAAAAAAGGAGACGGAAGCTCTGTATCTGGTGTGATGTACTATGATACCGTAGCTGGAGACTTAAACGAGATAGGAAATTACAAGCTACAGGGCAAGGTAATCCTAACAGCGGGAACATTTTACACAGATATTCACACGTTTAAAGTTCACCGCAACTTGTAAGGGGTAAAATATGTCTTGGCAAGGTCAAATGTCAACTATAGTTCGTCACTTAATAAATGACTTGGATAGCTCCAAATACAAATATAGTGACAGCAGAATGGAAACTACAATACTAGTTGCTGCTCAGCTTGTAACACTAGAGGTTGACTTAAACAATACATACACTATAAACGTTGAAACCTGTAAACTAGATCCAGATCCAACTGAGACTGCGACTAGAGATGATGCGTTTATGAACCTAACTTGCTTAAAATCTTCCTGCATTATAGTAGGTAGTGAAATAAGAAGCGAGTCAGGAAATGCAATATCCATCAAGGACGGCCCTTCTGCTATAGACTTAAGAGGGGTAACTAACGTTCTTACGGTACTATACGTAGACCTTTGCAAAAAATACGAACAAACACTGCTCAATTACAGAGCTGGAAACAGCATAGCAGGACAGTCCATACTTGGCCCCTACAGTCCCGGTAGTGATTTTGCTAATAGAAATCAAACTTTGTGGGATCATAGATCCGGCGGGTATTTATACTAAGGAGTAAATTAAATGACAGTCAAAAATACTGGAGATCTACTATCTACAATTGCAAGTGAGCTGGCAAATAATAATGCTGGGCTCATTTCAGCATATGATATTAGACATAATTTAGAAGATATAGTCCAGTCTATAAACCTTATCGTATCCAGCGGAGACTTTGACACTAAGTGGGCCTTCGTTAATGATGTGAGAGCAAAAAGAAATGGCACCACTAATACGGGTGGTTTGTTTATAGCTGAATCGGGCATAAACTTCTCTAATGGTGGTGGTATACAATATGAGCCATACGAAGGCGCTGCGGCTATAGATCATAATAAGCTAGCCAATAGAAGTAGCAGCAATGATGCGCATACCCAGTATCTTTCAATAGACGGTTCTAGGAAAATGACTGGCCCGTTCCCTCTTGATGACAATCCAATCGGGGCATCTGGCACTACAACCAGAGGTGCAAAATTTGTTTACATCAATGACAATAGAGAAGACTTCCACGTATTAAATTCTGGCCAAATTAGGTTTGAATCTGATTCGGGAGTCATACGTTCAGCCAAGAGTGTTGCTAAAGCTTGGGTTAATTTCAATAGTAGCGGAAACGTAGCGCCTACTAACTGGAACCCAAAGGTTAATGAGTCTTACAATATAACTAAGCTTGAAAGACAAGCTAAAGGCAAGTTTAAAGTAACTTTTGCTTCAGGCGTATTTGATAACAACAATTATGTGGCTGTAGGCCACGCTATGGGTAGACATACTGCTGGTAGCATATCAGCAGGTGAAGACTTTACACAAAACTACGTTGGATTAGTGCTTAGAGAAGGAGATGAGTCATCTGCAAGCAGCCCAAGGACTTGCACATTCTACGTCAAATCTGATGACGGTGAATATTTAGAGTCGGAGATTTGCGATTTGGTTGTCTACGGAAGAGGTTCTGGAGTTTTGCCAGAGCCATCACCAGAAGTTCCAACAGCAACCTATGGATAGTATAACGTTTTAATCTTTTAACTAGTAGGGGTAGTTAGATGCCTGATCCATCAGACAATATAGTACAAT
>MDSV01078876.1_pt1 | contig 10317 bp, 9 predicted proteins | sample 810851 | NCBI WGS metagenome assembly MDSV01 (sample SAMN05326640, study PRJNA326480) | marine metagenome | isolation source: seawater | place: Atlantic Ocean: North East | collected 2012
GCGTGTTCCTCTCCGACGAGGACCCTTTCCTCTTCGGTGATTCGTCCCCCTCTTTGCTTCCAGGGTGGCCACGCAAAGTTGTTTTGGGGCAACAAGGCCTCCCATTCTGCAATGGTCATCCTGTCTGGACCGTCGCCCCGATGTCCTACAATTTCCACGCTCGATTGCCTAAGCACATGAAGCTCTCGATCCGACGAGCGCTGTCCCCAAGTTGCGAGGTGGACGGCATAACTTTGAAGCACCATGGCCATCCCCAAGCAAGAACGCCAAGACATCCGACTCCTCAAGCGCAAGCAAACGCGCTGGGACAGGCGCCAAATCACCGTTGAAGGTGAGAAAGCCATTCTCGAATTGCTGAAAAGCTCATGGATCACCGAGCGAATCTACTTCACGGCAGGTCTCGAGTTGAGCGAGAGTTTATCTCAGTCGCTTCACGCTGCCATCGGTTTGGTGGAAGTCAGCGCCAAGGACATGGAGCTCATGACCTCGCTAAAAACCGCACCTGGATGGCTTGCTCTGGCTTCAATGCCAGACAAAGCGGGCCGTGCAGAACACGAAGCTGGGGTTTGGCTTTACCTCGACCATATGAATGATCCCGGCAATGTGGGCACCCTCATACGTGTGGCAGATTGGTTTGGTATGGCCGGCGTGGTGCTCAGCACAGAATCCGCGGATCCCTTTGGACCCAAAGCCATTCAAAGTTCCATGGGCTCTGCCTTCCACACCCCCATTCGCATTCAAAATTTCAAGGATCTGCCGTCCCGATGGACAACTGTGGTCATGGGTTTGGACGCAGGAGGACAGAATTTGTTCGAGTTGACAGCGTCAGACGCCCCTTGCTTGCTCGTGGTTGGGTCAGAATCTCATGGAGTATCTGCGGATGTGCACAAGGCATGCCATGTCATGGCTTCCATCCCTGGTGCAGGCCGAGCTGAATCCCTTAATGCCTCTGTTGCGGGGGCCATCGCTGTGGCGTCACTTGTGCAGCAAGGCGTGCCTATGGGTCAGCGGCGCTGAGGTGATTTCGCACCATTTGCGAGACACCTCTTCTTCGCTCCACCCTTCTTTCTCCAATTGGGTGACCAACGTCGCCAACCTGTGGCTCCAAGCGATGTGGTCCTGCTCAGTGGGTTTTGGCACAGGAGCCCAGACGTCAGGTGCCAAACCGAGCCACTCTGCACAGAGCCTTTGGTTGGGCCAAAAGCGCATTCCTGTCATCAACACTTTGTCAACCTTGGTGGCCATGTGATGCTCTGACCTCACACCTTCCGCAGGAGCTTCCCAAGAGACTGCCGGATTGAAATGAAAATGCACACGCCCTTTGGAACCAACCATGCCTTGGAGCATGGAGCGCTGATCTTCCCCTTCAGCTTTGGCGTAATCGCCGTCGCGGTCGCGCATCAAGAGTTCCCTGACCTTCATGCCATCACAGGGATCCCATTCGTAGCTCAAGGAGACAGGGCTCACATGCAGGTCATCCCACAATTTACCTTGACCGTTGTCCGACAAGGTGCGGATCAAGGCAGGTGCCGTCGCGTCCACCCCATTCTTGGCCCTTCCCTCCCTGTGAGCCAACCAGACGGGCTGACCTTGTGCCGTGACGTGACGGATGTAAGCCGCAGTTCTCAAGCTGTTCTGATAACGGTCGCGTGCAGAGCCTGAACGCTCCACCACGAAGCAACGGTTCAAACGAACCAAAGCATTCACCCATGGCGAGGTAAGCAGATTAGAACCTATGCCTATTTCGGTGGCAGATAAACCTTGCTCAAGGAGGACGACATTCAAAAATGAAGGGTCGAGGACGATGTCCTTGTGGTTCGTCAAAAAGAGCAAACCCGACTTCAACGAAGACGGGTCACCGCTCCAAGTGAATCCGGCGGTGGTTTTTTGTGCCAACGCTTCGAGAAACGGCTTGATTACACTCAACTGGAAGCCTTCCACGTCCTGAATGTGTGTCCACGCATCGGTTAGCCCTTGGGCCTGCTCTTGGGAAAGAACCTTGCCAAGTTGCCGGACCCAATCCTTACCCTCACGGAGCGCCGCGAGCACCGCGGACGCTTCCTCTCCTTTCAGAGGAGCCATGTCCTCAAACCCCATGTGATTCACCTCTGCTTTGGGCATGCTGCAAGATACGTTGGGGAGTACCTTTGAGCACATGGGCTTCGAAGCACTGAAACTCAAGAGGCAATTTCTGAAGGCGTTGGACGACATGGGGTTCAGAACACCGACGCCCATCCAAGAGAAGGCGATTCCACGCATTCTTGCAGGACAGGACATCATTGGTGTGGCCCAGACGGGCACCGGCAAAACAGCGGCATTTGTCTTGCCTCTTCTTCAGCACATTCAAGGTCGTCAAGAAGGCGCTCCTCGTGTGGCCATCTTGGTGCCCACCAAGGAACTTGCGCTTCAAGTGCACCAAGTCGTGGTGGACTTTGCCAGCCACACAGATATGCGTGCCTTGGCTTTGGTCGGTGGCGTCGGCCCCAAAACTCAAATCGCAGCCTTGGCCAACGGGGCTGAATTGGTGGTGGCCACCCCCGGAAGGTTCTTGGAGCTCTATTTGAAGGGAGCCTTGGTGGTCAACAAGTTGCAAGCCATGGTGCTGGACGAGGCCGACAGGATGATGGACATGGGATTTATGCCGCAACTGCGAGACATCCTGGAAGTGGTCCCCAGCAAGCGTCAGAATCTTCTGTTCAGCGCGACCTTTCCTGTGCGGGTGGAGCGCTTGGCCGATGAGTTTTTGCTTTGGCCCACCAGAATCGAAGTGGCGCCGGAAGGAACCCCTGTTTCCACCGTGGACCAGCACATGGTGAAAGTGCCCAACCTGCAGACCAAGTTGAACCTGCTGTCCTTTTGGCTGACAGGAAAATACCAAGATTCGCGGGCGTTGGTGTTTGTGCGGACCAAAGAGGACGCACGGAAGATTCGTCAAGGGCTTGACGCAGTGATGCCCGGACAAGTTGGCGAAATCCACTCCAACAAGGCACAGCACACGCGATTGGCCGCCATGAATCAATTCAGACAAGGAGATGTCCGCGTGTTGGTCAGCACAGACGTGAGCAGCCGTGGCATCGACGTGCCCGAGACGGAGGTGGTGGTGAACTTCACCGTACCCAGAATGTCTGACGACTATGTGCATCGCATTGGCAGAACCGGAAGGGCCAATCGATCAGGCATCGCCTACACCTTGGTGGATCCCACAGACATGGTGGCACTGGGACGGGTCCTGGAACGGTTGCCAAAAGATGGAAGGCCGTCATGGAAGGAATTTCCCTCACAAGTCGAGGTGGCCGAGACCCCTCCATGGGAAGCCAAAGCCATGGCGAGGGCCATCGATTTTCAAAAGCGAAAGGCGGACCCCACCTACAAAGGGGCCTTTCACGAGAAGAAAAGGAAATCTTCGAGCAAGGGCAAGAAGCGCCGGCGCTAAGGTCACTCTGAACAGAGCTGAACGTCGCCATCCTGCAGCACAAAACCTTCGTCAAAACACATGACTTTCACCCTTCCGTCGCTAAGAGTGTCAAGGTGTGTGTGGAAATGAAAGTCGAAGCCACGTTGTGCGAGCCATTGCGCCTTGCTTTCTTCAACATGCCAGCCGTGGCTTTCAGGGCTGTCTTCAAGGGTTCGAAGCGTTCTCAGCAATGCCCTGTTCTTGTCCAAGGCCTTCCGCACCATCCAGCGGCGCCTTGTCCACGCGCCGTTCAAATTTGAATCCTGACTCATGCCTCAAATCTCCAGGCAGCATGAGGAATCACGAGGGGATTCTTTGCATCTGCACCCACACAATCGACAGACGTTGAAGCATGTACCTTCGCGCCATGAGGAAATGGACCCACATCGGCATCGTTGGTGCTGGCACCATGGGAGGCGGCATCGCTCAAGTGGCCGCGGAAGCGGGATGCCAGGTGACACTCGTGGACGCTTCAGAAGAAGCCCTCGCAAGTCACGTAACCAACTTCAAAGCCACGATGGATAAACTTGTGGTGAAAGGCAAGCGCAGTCAGTCTCAGGCGAATGCCACGATGGCCAACATCACGCATGCCATGGCCGTGGATGCTTTGTCTGAGGCAGATGTTGTGATCGAGGCCATTGTGGAATCCTTGGATGCCAAACAGAAGCTGTTCCAAGCTCTGGAACACGTGGTTTCTGACCACTGTGTGTTGGCCACCAACACCTCCTCCCTTTCCGTCACGGGTGTTGCAAGCGCTTGCAAACGCCCAGACCGTGTGGTCGGATTGCACTTCTTCAATCCAGCGCCGTTGATGGGCTTGGTGGAAGTCATTCCCGCCCTGCAAACCCACCCTGATCTTCCTGGCCACGCCATGAAGGTGCTGACATCATGGGGAAAGTTCCCCGCGCTCGTTCTGGACACCCCAGGTTTCATTGTGAACCGAGTTGCGCGTCCGTTTTACAGCGAGGCCATCCGTATTCTTGAGGAAGGACTTGCCGGTGTGGCCGACATCGACGCCTCCTTGAAATCTTTGGGATTCAGAATGGGTCCCTTTGAATTGATGGACCTTATTGGACACGACATCAACTATGCCGTCACATCGTCTGTGCATTCCGCCTTTTTTGGTGATTCCCGCTACAGGCCGAGCCACACACAGCGTCAACTCGTGGCGGCCAATTGGCTCGGCAGGAAACAGGGTCGTGGGGTTTACACCTACGACGCTGAGGGCAAGCACAACACGTCAGGACAAGTGGTGGAAGGCGTTGGACAACGCATATTGACCATGCTCATGAATGAAGCGGCCGACGCTGTGTTTTGGCAAGTGGCTTCGCCAGAGGCCATCGACACCGCGATGCGGAAGGGTGTGAATTACCCCAAGGGACTGCTGGCCTGGTTGGATGAACGAGGCGTGCAAAACGTGGTTGATGAAATGGATGCGTTGCACCAGCGCTACGGCGAGGAACGCTACAGATGCTCCCCCATTTTGAGGGACATGGTCAGAAGCAACGGTCGGTTCTTTTAAGTGAACCAGCGACGGATTCCCGCCAAGGTGTGGGTGGGCTTGTCGTCTTCCAATTGAAGGATTTGGCCATCTGCCAAGCGATCCAACCGCACCTCGCCTGACGCATGAAGGATGTGGCCTTGCCCGTCGCACAATCCGACATGGGTGATCCGGCCATCAGGGTTGCAGAAAAACGCCACGTCGTCCATTTCGCATGACGCCTTATCCATTTTGAGGCCCACTTGAAATTGTTGACTGGCGTCCCGCGGCACATGGAGTCCGCGCAAGGCGGCGGCCAACGAAACGAGACCGCTGCAATCAAATCCCCAACCACTTCTGCCTCCCCAGTGGTAGGGCACGTGACGCATGTTCTTTGCCCAATCCCACATGCAAGAAACGACTTCAGGGATGGAGCCTTCATGGGGCACAATCTCGATCTCACCCATGAACCATTGTCCTTCGTGTTCCCTGACACAAGCTCCTGCCGGCAGCCATCCGCCGGGAACGCCATCCCATGCCGAGGTCAGGTCTGTTGTTCGTTGGGGTGTGCCCAACCAAACCGAGGTCAAGGGTTGCAATTGTCTCCGGTCCATCCAGCCTCGGTAACCGTCTGAGAGCCTTACCTCAACCCAATTTCCTGCACCCTTGCCGATGAACGTCACGGTCTCTCCTGCGAGAACCTCATTCACACATTCTGCGCGATCCGAGGCCATCGCCCTGAGAGGCACATGGCTGAGGGGGCACCAAGCCTCTTTCATCTTGTCGAACCTCAAGCCAAGGATTCAACAATCACAGCTGAGGCACCGCCTCCTCCGTTGCAAATGCCTGCACCACCCATCTTCTTGCCGCGCTGCTTGAGCGCGTGGACCAACGTCACCACAATGCGTGAACCGCTGGACCCCAGAGGATGACCCAATGCCACGGCGCCACCGTGCACGTTGACAAAAGACGGGTCGAGTCCAAGGGCTTGGTTGTTGGCGATGCCGACCACGCTGAAGGCCTCATTGAGCTCCCACAAATCGATGTCCGACGCGTTCAGCCCTGCCTTTTTGAGGGCCTTGGGAATGGCCAAAGATGGGGCCGTGGTGAACCATTCTGGGGCTTGTGCCGCATCGGCAGCAGCGCAAATCTTCGCCAAGGGTGTCAATCCCAATTTTTGGACGGCACCTTCGCTTGCCAAAACCAGCGCCGACGCGCCGTCGTTGAGGGTGGATGCGTTGGCAGCCGTCACAGTGCCTTCTTTGTCGAAGGCAGGTCGCAATTGTGGAATCTTGTCGAGACGGACGTTCGTGTGCTCTTCGTCGCAATGCACCACCACAGGCTCTCCCCTTCGTTGTGGCACGGACACAGGAACCACTTCTCCACTGAACTTGCCCTGTTGCCAGGCTTCTGTGGCTCGGCGATAGCTTTCCACCGCAAAAGCGTCTTGGTCTTCGCGGCTGATGCCTTTCTCGCGGGCACACAATTCAGCGCAATTGCCCATGTGGGTGGCGTTGTACACGTCAGTCAACCCGTCCAACAACATGCCGTCCTTGACCTTGATGTCGCCAAACTTGGTGCCATTTCGTCCCTGAAGGTAGTGGGGAACCATGCTCATGTTCTCCATGCCACCTGCCACCACAACGTCGGCATCTCCTAAAGCAATGGCTTGGGCACCCAAGGCGATCGCCTTCATGCCACTTGCGCACACTTTGTTCACGGTGGTGCAAGGGACGTCCTGCCCCACACCTGCACCCAAAGCCGCTTGTCGTGCAGGCGCTTGTCCCGCACCGGCTTGGAGCACCTGACCCATGAACACCTCTTGCACCGCTGCGGCGTCGACGCCGGCATGCTTCAAGGCGCCTTCAATGGCGATGGAACCGAGCTGGGTGGCGGGCACAGAGGCCAACTTGCCTTGAAAGCTCCCCATAGGTGTCCTGACGGCGGACACGATGTACACTGTGTTTGACATGTCGTTGATGTTCAATGTTGCGACTCAAAATTAGGGGGACTCTGTCCGATTGATGGGCCCCAGTATCAATTCATTGAAACTTTTGACACACGGGCTCGTAAGGAATGTCAACTTTCAATCACACGACATGACAATCTCCGGCATTCCTCTTCAGCATGAACCAGATCGCCTGAAGGAATTCCAAAGCCTCATTCGTCACGTGCACTCTGAGCCCACCCAAATGAGGCGGGCCTTGCGCCTGGCCTTCAAAGAGCTCCCCTTGGAGGAGTCTCAGCGCTTGCGCGACTGGGTAGAGCGGCGATTTTCCCTCTGACCCTTCCGCTCGGGACGTTCTTCCACCTTGCGACGATCCCTTGCATCCCTTGGTGCCGGCTTGGGTGAGCTCCCTCCGCGGACGAGTTTGAGGAACTCGTTGGGCACACGCGTTTTCACGTTGATGGTTTCGCCTTTAGGTCCTTGCAGCGCCAATGCGAACAGGTGAATTCCTCCTCGCTTGATTGGATCTGGAGCGGTCTTGCCTACGCCAACGAGAAGGCAATCTTGCTTTCTTAAAGCCGGCAACATGTCCCGAATCACGTCGTACCCAGATTTGAACTTCAACAACGTAAAACGTTCTGTGGCCCGCATCGTCCGGTATTCAAGTTCGTATGGCTCCCCGTTTTCAGGACGCAACAAAAGTGCGTCGTCTGCGGCAAGATGCCCTTCCACCATTACATACAAGCCTTTGGCAAAGCTGCCCCAATGTTCCTGAAGGTGTTGACGCCATTCTTGAGATTTCGCGACCACAAGAAGTCCACTTGCTTCACGAGGCAATTTGTTGACGAAGTGGACGTCCACAACCTCTGCAGTTTTGCTCTCTAGGTAGGCCTTGACCGCTGTGTAGGTTGTCTTGACTTTGGGATTGGGTGAAGCACAAACCCAATTCGCTGGTTTTTCGTACACAAAGAGGTTCTCGTCTTCATAGACTACCGGGAACGGCGCCCGAAGAACATTGGTGGTGTGGTCAGTTTTGGGTTTGCGACCGGCCCCTCCTGTCCTGGCTTGCTTCTCAACTTCGTCTTTTGACAAGATGGACACTTTGGTGTCTGGCTCGAGCACGTCGTTCCCTTTGAATGCGGTCTTACCGTTCACCAGGATTTCGCCGCGTTTCAATGCATTGCGCGCTCGTGTCCGGGTGGAATACCCAACTTCGGACATCAGCGCTTCAATCAGTTCGACGGGGTGCTTGACAATAAAGTGCTCCATGGGGCGAAAGTACACCTCAAGACACCGCGTTCAGTCAAAGGGACAGTCGAGGCTGTACAGAGTAAGGAAATTCATCACATCAATGACATTGACAACCCCGTCATTGGAATTGTCCGCCGAGCAATTCAAGGTGCATCCGAAGTCAGCCAACAAGATCAGGAAGTCGCTCACATTCCGCACGCCATCTCCATTGTAGTCCGCATGGCAAGTGGCTGTCCCAGTGCAAAAATCCACGCTGAAGGTGTCTCCAAAGTCTTGCCCTTCTGACACATGATGAAGCTCGCCTGAGCCCGATTGCAAACGGAATCCCCCAGCTCCTTGGCAATGGTTTCCCGAAAAGCCATCGCCTCCCTTGTCGTTCCAAGTCAGGGTGTAGCATCCTTCTGGCAAGCACCACGAGGTCACAAGGGTGTCGCCGGAAGTCAGAGGCGTGCTGGCCAAGGTCAATTCAAGGGTGTCATCCTGGGCCTGCAAATCCCAACGCATGTCCTCGTTTTCACAATCGCCCCACCACGTCAGCGAGGTCGTTTCTGCCATGCCAGATGTCCAAACCTTGGATGTCCAAGGCGCCCCTGATGGCGTGCCGTCTGAAGTGTGCACCTGAATGGATACTTGGACTTCCCCCAAGAATGGTGTGCTGAACAACAGATCAGGACCGGCAGCGGTTTCACCTGGCAAAAGGGCTTGTGGAAAATTTAGGACTTCCCAGAAGGATATTTGCTCTGTGCCTTGGGTCAATGTGACCTCAAATGCACATTGGTCAACAGCCGTGTGCCCAGCGTTGTGAAACAAGGGGCGCCCGGAAATTTCATTGTGGCATTGCGCCGGGGAAGCGGCCAAGTCCACAGGCACCAAAGCCCAATCGGGAGCGCTTGGAAGGTTTGCCGACCAAGCACCTCGGCCGTAGGTCCCAGCGACCACTCGGTGCAGAATTGGATCTTCCTTGAGTTCTGTCACTGGGGTGAGAGGCAATTCTTCGCCGAAGTCACTCCACAATTGCAGTTCGTTTGACCATGCGTGCACGCCGAGGTCAGAGCCACACAACCAAGTCCCATCTGAGAGTTGGAGCAAGCAATGGATGGGCAAATTGGGTAGGCCGAAGCTCAAGTTTTCCCAAGTGTTGCCACCGTCGACTGTTCGCCAAACTTTGACTTCTGCCTCGTATCCTGCGAAGGCCACCCACCATTCTTGATCTGACCCATCTTGGTCGTATGACAGGTCGCCAATGTGCAAGGATGGGAGACCGCCAACCTGTTGAAAGCCCTGTCCCCCTTGTCGGACGTAGAGCACGGAGTTCTTCGCAACCAAAGCGTGCTCAGGATTGGAGGGGGACAGCGCCAAAGCGGTGCTTCGGACGTCTCCAGTTCCAGACCAGGTGGTCCAGGTGTCCCCTGCGTCATCCGAGTAATGCAATGACTTCTTCGCAGCGACAATGCGACCTGGTACATTGGGGTGAAGTTGGAAAGGCGTGTGCCAAGCTCCAACCTCATTGGCGGACCCCGTGCCACCGAAATAATTGGCCACCTGAGTCATGGTTCGGCCACCATCGGCCGAGCGGTAGAGCAAGCCGTAATACGCTGAAGCAAACACAGTATCCGTGCTCGCTCCGCTGAAGAAACAGTCGAACCCGTCGCCGTCGAGAATACGGGACCGTTGCAACGGCGACTGAAGGGCTGTGCCGTTGTCTTGGGCTCCCAGGATGATACGTCCTGGGAGCGTCGTATGCAGGCCAAGGGCGTACGTCTGTGTGATTTGCAAGCCTGCAGAAAGGTCGTTTACCCCAGATTCTTGCCAGAGGAACACGCCACCGTCGTTGGCCACAACGACGTCGCCGTTGTCCATCCAAACGAGGTCGTGCTGGTCCGCATGGGTTCGTCGAGCGAAAGACGCGCCTTGCCAGTGGAGCTCACAGTTCCATGTTTGTCCGCCATCTGGGGTGCTCCAGAGGTTGATGCCCCCCACGAGCACGTGGTTTGGGTTGTTTGGATCAACTTCCAAACACAGGTCCCAAAAGGCCTGGCCCAAATTGTCGGCGCCATTGACAGCTACTCCGAGCAAGTTGGGTCCCGATGCCTTGGTGGCCATGGCTTCCCAATTTGCCCCCGCGTCCACAGTCCGCCAGAACCCCAGAAAGTTCTGTTGAAGTGCGTGGCCGGCCACGGCGTA
>MDSV01135742.1_pt1 | contig 10317 bp, 11 predicted proteins | sample 810851 | NCBI WGS metagenome assembly MDSV01 (sample SAMN05326640, study PRJNA326480) | marine metagenome | isolation source: seawater | place: Atlantic Ocean: North East | collected 2012
CTATCACGTATAAACAGATATGTTACTTGTTGAACGTTTATATTAGAATACATAGGATACAAACTAAAAATGTCGACACCCTCGACAGCCTCGTATCCGACATTATTATTAAATCGTACTTATCTGTATCAAAACAACACATATAGACGCAAATTATATATGAATCTCGATAGCACTAAATACGAAACAATGGAGCTTTTGACACCAGAATCAGTTGGGAAAATCTGTCAACCAACCAAACTTTTTCCTTATACATCACAAGACACTGACGTATGGGATATAATAAAAAAAGCGGACTTTGACCCTTCTAACGCAAATTGTATTCGCCTAATTTATACTCGTTACAGTATTCATCCCGGTAGACGAGGTAAAGAGAAAGACAGTGGATGGAACCGCGAACATTGCTGGCCCAAGTCACTAAGTAACATGCCTAAAAAAATATCGTCGCCTGGTATAGGAACTGATGCTCATAATCTCTTCTGTGCAGATCCATCTATAAATAGTACACGTCAAAACAAATATTTTGATATCGGTGGACATAATGTCATCGACAGATCACCAGCACCTGGATATTCGGGCAAAACGCAAAGCTACACTGATCACGACTCTTGGGAACCGCCCGATGCGGCGAAAGGAGTTGTGGCACGAGCTATTCTGTACATGCGATGTGCATATGCATCCCATGGATTAAAACTTGTTGAGAATCCTCAAAGTGATCTAGAAATGGGCAAGCTATCGGTTCTTTTACGTTGGAATCTAGAATATCCACCAGATGACTGGGAAAGGTCAAGGAACCGTATTATAATGCATTTCCAAGGGAATTCAAACCCATTTATTATTGATAATACACTTGCAAATATTGTTGACTGGAGAGATGAAAAGGGATGATGTTGTATATATCGAGCACAAAGTCGTGCATATTATTATAAAGATTATGCATTTTTACTCGCTAAATAACACGGGTTACTCATTCCAGAAATTAATAGTGTAAAAACACAATACTAATGCCCATCCAAATCCAAGGTGTCGCTCATCCAACACCACCATCGATTCGGTCTCATCCGGCCGATCTAACGGCAGCAGAAATAGAGAGCACTAATTTAAGCGGGCGTCCACTTCTTAATGAACATATCGAGCATGCTCGCATAGGAACATGTCTTGCCTCGTGGCCAGGGAGAGATGGTTCGTTGAGAATACTTGCAAATGTGGAAGATGAATCGATGGCATCCGATATTAAATCGGGTAAAATGCGGGGACTATCGCTTGGTACAGACTTGGTCGGAAACGAGAATGGAGAGGTGCTCTTTCGAGGACAACGTGAGTTATCAGTATGTGAAGAAGGGCGTCGATCAGGAACTTGGATCGACCATATTAACGGGAAACAAGTTCATCGTTTTCAAAGAGCATCAAGTAAGCAACATCCACCATGCCATTAAAATCACACATTCTCTGCGCTAAGAAGATAATACATACATTGCGCTTCTAAGAAAAAAGAAGCGTTTGTGACTTTTTTGCACTGAACCATGACTGACACCGAAACTGCTGCGATGTCGTCCGCAGAAGACAGCGTGTCGAAAGAGGCATATGATCAACTCAAGAAACAGCTTGATCAAAAGAGTGAAGACCTCGCCGCGGCTCGTGCACGCACAGACGTCTATGAACAGAAGGAGCGTACGAGGATTGCGGCTTTTCAGCCCGCTGCAAAAGAATTTATAAGTGAGCTTATGGGTGAGGCGGATATTGAAGCCAAGACTGACTTATCTCCTCTTTCTACCTGGGCTGATGAATACACCAGTAAGACTGACATAATGTCTCAAGCACCCTTGGCAAGGCTCGTATCGTGTGCTTCAGCAAAGCTGAAGCGGACGCGCGAGGAAGCCTCTGTGAACGCGGAGGCAGCGAAAACGCTTTCTGCTACTATGCAGGAAAATGAACAGCTCAAGGCAGAGCTTGCATCCACCCGTCAGAGACTTACAGAAACTCAAACGCTGAGCGACGAACGCCAAGTTGGTCTTGAAAAGCTGCAGGGAGAACTCGCAAAAGCAGGGCTCATGAACGACAAATTCGACTTTTCTAAGGCGACTTCTCGCGAGAAGAATGCGAATCCAGAAGCAGATTCGAGTACCACCACGAGCTTTTCTTCCGGAAAAGCACCAGAGCTCAAATCAACAGAGGTGAATGCTTCGCGTAATACTGATCATCTCCTGGCAGAAATCTGGAAAAGAGGCGCTGGAGCACTTCGAGTTACTTCGTCCGGAACGTCACATGCTCTTTTGGGAGCTTCAAACACCACTGATGGTGATCTAATGGCCGTTCTTCGTGCGTATTAATGAATACTAACGTGTATTCTGAAAGCGTTAGGTTGGCGAGTGTAACGTACACAGTGGAGAAACAGAGGCATGGCAACCACTCGTACAATCTGTTTTCAAAACAACAACAACACGGCGCGAAGTTGCAAGCACAACTCCACGGGCACGAATGAACCTATCTGGTTGTGTTTTGCCCGATGACGGGGGGCGATCAAGGGGAGATTGGGTGTTCCGTCCACTAATTACGGACGAACCGGTGCTTGAAAACGTGTTTCAAGCAAACTTAGCAGGTGCAAATCATTCTTTACGAGAATGGCCCGGGAAGGGCCATGTGATCAACACATGTATGGAAACAATTAAGGATGGACGGGCCAACAATTCGTTAGCTATTCAAGATGAATCTGACGTCGACAACGATGTGATCGTGAACTTTCTTACGACAACAGCAGACGCCATTGAAAAGGCATCGTCTGAATACGACTGGGTGGTGGTAAACTGTAAAGGGGGTGTGAATCGGTCAACAGCGGCGCTTTTAAGCTGGATGAACCAAAAGAAGGGCCTAAAGCTTCCAAAAGCAAAAGGTATTATCACAAAAAAGAAAGCCGCAACAGCCACTCGCCTTAGATTTAAAAATAGGTACCAATCATTTGTGAGTGGAGCAAATACCGAACATAAATTTAGCTGGCCATCGCTGTACGGTAATAGCGCCCCCAAAATGTGGCTTTATCTAGGTAAAGTATCAAAGTAACGTCCGCATAATAATACCAGATGGGTGAACATCGCTTTCGCTAGTTTTTTAGTTATATCCATAACATTCACTGTCAAATCTGTTTTTCATGCAATAATGGATCCGGAATGTTCTCATGATTTTTACGCGCTCCTTGACGAAGCTTTGGCCGAAACTCACCCCGATGAGTTGGAACCGAATATGTCGCAACATCCACTCGTCACCATGCTCAACGACGGTGATTGGCATGTTTGCTATAGACACGAATGTCCACACGCAATGGTAGATTCAGAAAGAAACGTCCTGTGTGGTCTCACAGGAATAGTATTTGGCTTTAATCCTATCAGTGAACACGACTCTGCATGGACTGGTCGTTCAACAACAAATGGAGATCCTGACACAATAGCTGGAACACCAATTGGTGGTTGGAAGCCACGCAGGGATGCACTATCAGAGTCCAAAAAAGCATTCCAACTCGCCAAGTACCTTTCAGCTGAAAAAGTCCAAAATTCATTGAGCGAAAAGCAACGACAACAAAATAATAAACACCCCTCAAAAAGAGGTGCTCTATGTGTGGATGAATCACCTCGGCAAGTTAAGTACAATAGACCTCATCATCGCATTTTGGACAAAACAAGCAAAATAGAAAAACTTACAGTCGATGCATGTCAAGTCATGGACAAACTAGTAAAGTCAAGGCAATCGGTGGCAAATCCTACACAAAACAGACTAGGCGAAAAAACAGACACACGCCTTCAAAACCTGGAGTTTGTAAAGTCTATTGCTATTAGACGATACATCGATCGCGTGAGGAAAACGGGAGAAAGGTGGGATCTATGTCGCATTCACGATGTGTTGGTGGCCGCCAACGAATTCGTGTGCAATCAAAGGAAAGCAGAAGAAGAAAGGAAAATGACAGTTTCTAAATCTAAAGAGCAAGGAAAATCTGGGCAAGTTTCTGGAGAAATGAAACGACGCACAGTTGCACTTATTGTTTCCCTATGGAAAGCAGTGTGCTTAACTCCTCATCTTGAAGGACGCAATGGTACTGGCGATTCTTTCCGTCCATTTGTTGCAGGGGTGTTATACGGATGTAAACGTGGGTTGTTTATCGATTGCCTCGACGTTGAAATCATCCCTGCAATACCCGAATTAACAAGGCAACTTCCAACCATTCGTTGCACTTCGGTTAGTGAAGAAGCCAAAAATCTACAAAGTTCCTCACACAGGGGGATGTGTACATTGCATAGATCCATAGCGTCTATTCAAGACCTGGACGAAAACTCAAGCCAATACACGGCCGCTTCCGAAGCATTTATTAGTGCTTCTAGGGTCTGTTCCCAACTACGCGATTATGTCGATAAACATGGCATTTATTGACGAAGATACGGAGCGTGCATGTCCACACCCTTTATGTTGAGAAAACTTTACATGCGCTTTCCAAGCGTGAACAGAATAAAAAACTTTCTTATGTATTTTACATCGGTTATTGTTGATAGCCGATAGATCACACACACACACACACCCTCATTCTCCACCCCAGTCCAACACCGATCGTTTACAATTACCCGAGACGCATGACCTCATCACCCTTCCACCACACCTCCGTCACACTGTCTTTGTTGTTTTATAGGAACACACACATAACGTAAATATGACTACATTTGCATATTCATGCGGCTACAAATGGCTATGTACAAGTGTATGTAGTGATGTGTATGTACAATGGTATTTTGTAATGTGTATCGGTGGTACGTGTATTTATATTCGGTCGGTCCTTGATCGCAACGGTTGAGCTCACAGGATTCTCGTGCCCTCAATAGTTAGGCTCCGGGCTAGAAAGGCATATTGGCCAGATATGCAGCCGATAATCCCCGTCGTTAAACGATAACCTTATTTTATTATTTATAATAGAATCGCTGTTAGGTGACGTCTGTTTCCATATTCAACCACCAAACACGTCCAAGCAGACACGGAAGCGGTGTCACGAACTGCTGGAAGGCGTGGGTGGTTGGTGCCGATACCTGATACGTCACTGCAAATGCACTATCACCCCGGTTGGTACACTAAAATGAGGTGGACTGCGCCAGTGACAGCAACTTGGACGTTTTTAGACGTTATCACGTAGCTAAAGCCTTGAACTTGTACTTGGGATCTTTCCCCTTTTTGATCAGCTTCTTGTTCACTGCCCGGCGCGATAATACAACATCACCCGGACGCCCAAGCAACTTTGAGGACGAAAACGAAAATCCAGCAAATATGGCACCAAGATCTTTGTGATTGCGAACAGCTTCGATAATATGAGTTGTACTGATTTCGTTCTTGCCGCATCGTTTGCATTTTAGTGCTGACTCTTCAACCACCATACGCATTACTGATTCAACAGTAGAAGCAGTCCATATTGCAGCCCCTACCGAACAGCGCTTTGCTCCATTAATCTCGTTGCGGAGCCGGCGTTTGACATTTGCAACTGGAAGACACAAACCAGCCCGCTTGGACACACCAACTGTCTTGATTGGAGTAATTGCGTCGGTGTTGTCTTTATCTTGCGCTTCAGTTACTTTCTTCGTCGCAGCACCCATACGTGATTTCTGCAGTTAATCAATTGGATTTGTATTCTATTGTTCTTACTCACAATAAGCGATATCAAGGTTAGCGCAGAATGACATCGAGTCGTCAGAATGGGTGCAAGAGCGACGCATGTCTCCGGAAATTAAGTTTCTAGATCAGTACGCAGCTTGTTATTACTTGCGGGAAGCGTGTTTGTGCCGGCACGAGTAATGGTGGATGGACAATGTTACGACTATGATACACTGGACGATGTGGACCTTGATAATATTCATTCTCTAAGAGATTTTATGAACTTACTGTTCGGTGGAGTATCAGCGACTCGACACGCTGCAGATATGATTATAGGAGAGACGACTACAAAGTGTCCAGGTGACGGATGGGGAGAAAATTGTGTTTTTGAAAACGGAATACTATACCATTTAAGATGTCATCCGAAGGGACGAATCCATAATGCTATCGAAGACGGAGAACTGAGAACAATGAAAATATGCAGAAGGAAACCACCTTCACACACTCGGATAATTACAACCATAAGGTTTTTCAAACGAGATGACTTATATTTTTGCAACGATCAAAATTTATTCAACCAATCAGATTGGAAACGGGAAACATACAGCGCTGTAGGGGTTCCGTTGATCCCCGTATTGTTGTTTGAACATCACAGAACGTTCCCACGTGATGTTCACACTCAACAATGGATTGAATCGCCCAATGGATTTCATGCAGTTCTTCCGTCTACCGTCACATTAACAACCAATACGAATCATATCACAAGATCCATAAGAGCCGGTATGCATCAATTTGTGATTGCAGCAGGGTTGTTGAATGTACGAATGGCAGACAAAGACAAGCTGAGCACAGAATATACAACAAACGACGCATTCAAACAACTCCAGCTTCACGCATTTAATTCAATTATTCAGCAGCTACCTTCTGCTGAATATAAACAATACGAATTTATGCAAGCATTGTGTTGCTCAAAAATGCTTTCGGAAATGCTTTCGCCGTCCGGACTCATTGACCACATGGGCAGCAATATTGGACGACATGCGCTTCCAGACGAATTAGTAAGACCAGGAGAAATTCAATTGTTGATTGCAGCTATAGTTCGAATAGCTGCATATCCTGAGCGCTTCAGAATCAATGGGTCTAAAGGTACTGAAAACGACAAATGGGCAAGTTCAGAACTCGCAATGGCATTCGAGGGCAATGAGAACCATGTTGTTGAATGTAGCTCGTTGGACAAATCGGCTGATGTATCGACTGTTTCCAAAGCATTAAAAGCGGTGGAAATCGACAAATTGTATGCTATAGACGTTGCGATAAACCTCGCCATCAAAAATGTACATGACAGTTTGTGTGTGCCAGTCTCTTCTAAAAAAGAGGTGAGGAGGAAGATTGAAGCCCGCCGAGAGAAATTTTCCGCGTCATTAGAATATTGTTTTCGGGCAGGAACAGCATTGTGTATAGACGTTGCTGGGCCAACGTGTCCACATCAACTATATACTATATTTGGGTATGCTCAAAAAATGGAAGAGCCTCCTATCGGAGCTCGAGTAGGGAGATTAGACAAAAAACATGGTCTGGGCAGTCTCGCAGATATATGTCCACCAATTAGAACTTGCACGCGTTCGAAGCGACAGGCAACACTGCTGAAAATAATGCACGACGTGGAGACTCACTTAAAAAAGGGCGTACCATACGAACCTACTGAACAAACAGATGCTTCGGCAACCGGCCGTGTGCAGCCAAACGATTTTTATAATTTATCGTCGGAGGATACGAATGGGTTTTTAAAGGCGCCAGTCTATTCTTCAACATACGACATTGCAAACTGCACAGCCCAAGATAATCGGCTTTGTATTGAGTCACTTGATCACGCAGCCAAACATCTCAGTGGTTTCTTTTCACACGGGCCTGAGTTTATTCTTAATACTGGCATCGAAGCGTACACGTTCAGTGAGAAAACTACAAACACATGTGCCGATTGCATGCGCAGTATTTCTCCTGTAGAAGGAATCGCATTGTGCTCAACATTTGCATGTCAATCATGTGGACGATCCAGGTGCATAGAGTGCAGTGCACAGCAACATTTGTGTCCCAAGATCAACTGTCTTCGTTGTTGCAATTAGACAGCCTTGTGCAGGACGGGTGGTCCGTATCCGGTGCATCTCTACTGTTCAAGTCGATAGCTTCGTGCAATAGTACTTATCAAGGATTTGTTCACATTCCTCAACAAACAAGAAATATGGTTTGCGTGTAGCGTGTTTATTTTCCGAGCCCGGGGACCCCGACGAACATACGAGCTCCCATGCTAGAGCGATCTGATTGTTCGCTGGTATGCGGGCTTGACGAGTAATATGTAATGCTTCGCTCTTCTTTCGTCCTGTTGCCAATAGAAGATGGCGCACTAACAAAACGACCAATCTTGAATAGTTCAAGCCATTTGGGCATCCAACAGCTATTACAGCCGTTGGATCGTCGGCTAGTATTTCTATTATAGATGCGGCAACACCAACCAGACCCACGAATTGGTGGTGATCTGCCGTGATCTCGTCGTTGGCCTCATTGTCCGGTTTCTTATCCGTTTTGACGTTGACAGTGGATGCAATCAACCCAGCGGAGCCATTTTGTTGTGCCGATTCTTTGGACCTCTTTTTCACGTATTCAATATCTTCAATCAAATAACTTAGAGAACGTCCGTCTTTGACGTGGATTTCTTTGGAATCTGTTTTGACCGCGAGTTTCCAGTTTAGATTGATTGAATATCTATTAGACATGGGATTAGACGTTGCGGCGCGATCGAGATATGATGGGATTTTTGATTGCTTACAGTGAAACACGTGCGCAGATGCCACTTGAGTACGAGCGGGTGCGGGGCTAGTAATTTGTGTTATACATTGCTGGGTCGTCTCTTCAGTGGACCGCTTCGCTCGCTTGGTATTAGGGGGAGATTCATTTATAATAGACGAACAGTCACGGGGATGCTTCACAGAGACCTGGACATGATCGGTTTCATCGTCATCTGATGGAAGCTCGGCAGGAACCATTTATGTGAAAAATATGCGGTGCCGGGTAGAAGTGTGTAGTGTGTTCTATGCAGATAACAAGTCACAACGACATCAAACAGTCCGCCACAACCATCTGTTACCACATTCTCGTTCTAATCCTCATCTCCGGACTCCACAATATAGGATGTGTATTAAGCATTGTAAAAACGTAACATTCTACAATGTAAAGTAACAAGAAGCATACAATGCATCTAGAGGTCCGAGATATTAAATATTAAAAAAACGATCGTACCGAATCTCCGCTCCTGTCTGATCGTCGATGAAACACATGCGCTCCTCACATCTTGTTGTGTTTTCCAATGCTTTCCACCCGAAACGCACACTCACGAAATGCATCTTGTTCTTCTTGGTGCACTTCGCGTGCTGCCATTTGTGTTGCCATAGGCGTTTCGCTTCCTTTTTTCGGCTGTACTTGGTTGCGCTCAACACACGGCAGACTGGCGCACGTTTATTGCAAAAGCTACATGGAGTAGGCATCATTACGGTCGTCTCCTCGTCGTACTTGTTATCATCAGTGTCGTAATCGGCAACATCTTTACGATTGGGCTTTGGTGTGTAGACATTATAAAGAGGGTCCAGTGCTTCCGCAAGGTTGTCCAACGCCTCCTGGAGACCGTGTGGTGTGGCTTGCAACGCTTTTTTCGAGCAACGGACTGCGTTCAGCCAGTGTTGAAACATCTCATTGGTCGGGGGAGCTTCAGATTTATCAGGATGCACACGAAGCATGAACTGGTTAATGTTAGTGAGATCGTCGGTATCGAATCGGAGCTTCAATAGTTCAACCAGCTGGCTGTGTGTGAGTGAACGGCATTTGTTAGTTAATCTTTGCATGTGGTTCATTTTCAGCTCAAGTTGAACATCAAACTCATCCATCTTCCAACCTATAGTTGCAACGACGCAAGTCGATAGCAATCTGATGAAAGAGATAGCGCTAGTCTCGGTTGGGTTGTTCGGGTTGCCTTTCACTTGAACATTTTTGACAGTGGTCGCGCTAACGATATATAAAATTTGCTCAAAGAAGTTGTATAAATCACTCGGTACAGCGTTTTGAAGATGGACACTCCTTCAAACACGGAAACAGCACTTGCAATCAAATTGGCAGAGCAACAATCAACGACATCTACCAAGTTGGCTGATCAGGTCATGAAAGCAAATGACAAATTGGACTGCCAGCTTACCAAAGCAAATGATAAATTGGATGTCGAAAAGGACAAGTATGATGCACTTGTGAAGCTGTACGATTTACAAAAAGAACGTATTCATGCACTTGAACGCGAAAAGGAGGAAGATAACTTCAAAAGGCAGATTGAAGAGGCAAGGAACGAACAACCCGCAAAGGTACCCAGGACCAAAGACTTAGATGAAAAGGACCTGTGGAATGCTGACTCCACGGACGAGTACAAAGTCAACATGCTCAGAGATTTCCTTTCGCCCACGTGTGCAGTCTCATCGATCACAAAGAAGGGCCTGGGGTCTGCTCTCACGTTTCTTGGATATGATGCCGCTTCAATTAGTACTAAGCAGAAGTTCTCACCGACCAACACCGCACGTTTCCAAACCTTGAAGGATGTCGTAAAACACGCGTACAATATGTGACAACACCCCTCATCGCAATTCTCTCATTGTCAAGTAGTAGGGA
>MDSV01191110.1_pt1 | contig 10317 bp, 6 predicted proteins | sample 810851 | NCBI WGS metagenome assembly MDSV01 (sample SAMN05326640, study PRJNA326480) | marine metagenome | isolation source: seawater | place: Atlantic Ocean: North East | collected 2012
ACGCGGAACGACCGGTTTGCCTGGTGGTGATTTGGAGCGACGCGGTGTTAGTAACTGGTGGCATAGGGTTTCTTGTGCGATGAGGTTGAGCCGAGTGCAGGTCCGCGAAACACGCACCTGGCGACCTTGCGACCGTCGGCCTGGCGCAGCGACCGCTCGAGCCCGAGGCGGGGAGACGCGGCGATGGAAAACGCCATTTTCGTTTCTGTGTGCACGCGCGCGCGACACGAATGCGGGTCCAGAGCGCGCGCGCCTGCGGGATCGAGTCTCAGACGATAAAGTCAGTCGGGAACGATCGCGTCGTGGGGTCGATGAACCGATCGCACTACTTCCGAAAAGGCGCGATGAAAACGTGGCGTTCCGGTTTCAAAATATCGCGTTTCGGTTTCTTGAAACGCGGTCGAACCTTCGCCGAACGTCGAAACGTTTGCGATCTACAGACACTGGGGACACGTCGAACGACGAAAAAAAAAGAAAAGCGAGCTGACTTGACTGCGTGTCGTCACTTCGCGACTGTGTTATTACAAACGCGCGCGCGTCCGAGCGAAGGCGCGCATCGAGACGCCTCTCGGTTCGCCACACCGCCGGCGCGCGCGACGCGGTCCCGGGGTCTCACCGCGACGCTCGAGGCTAGAGGGTTTCGCGGACGCCTTCGTCCGCGACGGCTTCGTCGCGCGTCGCGTCGTCAGATCTGCGAGAGGAAAGAAAAAAAGGGGGGACGGGCTCGGTCAGCGACGGAAACGACGCGCGCGGACGTCGACAAAAAGAAAGCCCATCGCGCGCGTCATCGCTCGTGTCGTCGCGCGCACGCGAACGATCGACGCTATCGTCGCGACGATCGTCGGTCGCGGTGTAAATCTCGTACCTTGTCCACCTTCTCCGCGATCACCGCGGGGTTGGCCTTGGCGACGGCGTCGCGCCCCATCGCCTTGAAGTCGAACGAGCACGCGTGCTTGTTGGCGTGCCGGTGCGTGGCGCAGTACGTGAATCCGCATCGGCACTCGAACCCGGTGAACCCGACGCGCTTGTTGCAGCTGTAGCACCGGTTTTTGTTCGCCTGCTTCGCCGGCGGCGCGTCACCGGCGCCGTCGCCGGGAACGTCGCCCGCCGCCGCCGCCGCGGGCGACGCGCCGGCACTCGCCTCCGAGGTGGACGCCGCGGCGGGGGAGGGCGCAGGCGCAGGCGCAGGCGCAGGCGACGGCGAGGGTTCGGGCTCGCCGCTCGGTTCGGGCGAGGGCGCGGGCACGGCCGCGGCGGGCGCCGGCGTCCCCTGCTTGTTCATGTGCGTGCTCTTGTAGCAAACCGAGCACATGTTGGCCGTCGCGACGTTCCTGCGGAGCGACGGGCGAGGGAATTTTCGGCGATCTGGTGAGCCAGAGCGTGACGCGACGGCTGCGGGGGAAACGAGATCTGGGGCCGCGGGCGCGCGCGGCGCGTCCCGGGTTTGGCTCGGCGGCCGCGGATCCCGGGGGTAGTGAGCCGCGGGAGACCCTAGCAATGAACGTACCCGAAGAACCCGCACCCGTTGGCGCAGAGCTGCGCCTGGACGTCGTTCGTCGCCCCGTGGTCCGTCATAGTCTCAACCGTGCGGATCCCTGGTTTTTTCGTTTACCCGAGCGAGTCGCTTTTGGCAACCCCCCGAGGCCTTCGAGGCCCTCGCGCGTTCGCTTCGAGACGCGCGACGTTCGCGACGCGTGCTCGTCGACGGGAGTTCGCTGCACCTGCGGACCGAGGTCGCGCTGGCGTGCTGCGCCGCAAGGAATGCCGCGCCGCAACACGTACCCCCGTTCGAGGGGTAAACGATAAGTTTGACCTTACGCGCCGACCGTGTGACCCCGTCATCAGCGGCAAGGTGGCTGTTTTTCCCGCCACCACGTCCGTGAGGGAAAAGAAAAGCGACGAGTTATAAACCCCCAACGCGCCCGACCGCGAAAATCTTTTCAACGATTCGTGAGGGCGGTCGACGAGAAAAAAGTCGTCGTTCCACGATTTCAGGCAAAATAACGAATTTTTCCTTGCTCAAAGATCTCAGTGGCCGCACCTCATCAGCGCAGCCCGCGCCGCGCACGGTGACACCATGCACGGTGGCCATGTCGACAGATGGACCGAGCGCGCGACCTCCAACATGGGCGCGTCGCAGTCGGGTGCGTGTCTACGCGCGTACCCCGCCACGCGCGACGCCGTACGCTTCCACGCTTCGTCTACCCGAGAACTCTGCATCCCGCCTCTCGAGTCGTCAGCACGACTGCCGCGACCCCGGTTCCGACGCTGACCCCCTCCCCTTCCGCGCGCAGGCCAAGGCGGCGACGCCGCCCGGCGCATCGTGTGCACCGGACGCGCGGGCGAAGGGTGTCGCACGTTGCTGGTGTACCCGCAGGTACGCGCACGACTCCGGACGCGCGCGTTCGCGACACGTGTGCAAAAACGCCGCCTCGTTCCACGCTCCCGGACGAAAACGCGACGGCGCGACGCGCTCTCTTTTCGCGAGCGAGACGAGCGACGCTCGCGGCGAACGTTTCTTTTTCGAGACGCGAACGCTCGTAGACCCTCGATCCTCTCACGCGCGCGGTGCTGACGACTCCGCTCACGTCCTTTCCGTCGCGCGCACCCGACACGACACCCGCGCAGGGCGCTTCGAACGTTCGGTGCTCTTTGTGCTCGACGGTGACCGCCGTCCCCGACGGCGGTGGGACTTCGTCGCGCACGTCGCAGTTAGATTGCGCGGGCTGCCGCGTGCGCCTGGCGTACGAGAGCGGCGCCTCCTCGGTACGGTGCGCGCTGTGCCACACCGTGAACGTCGCCAACCAAGCGGTGGCGCACTGCCAGTGCGCCGGATGCGGCCTGACGCTCGCGTACGCGGGCACCGCGCAATCCGTGCAGTGCGCGGCGTGCGGGCACGTCACGCGCGCGGGCGCCGGCGCAGGGGCTCACGCGCCGGCGCCCTCGCCGTTCGGGGGCGGCGCCAAGTCGAGCGCGATGGTGGTGGTGGAGAATCCGCTCACACTGGACCACGCGGGCGTCGCGCGGAGCAACATGGCGGTGGGGGTGGTGTGCGACGATGCGTAGCGCCTCTCGACGATGTCATGCTTGCAAACACACGACGCGTATCTACGGAGGACGTCGCGAGCGGCGTCGCGAATGCGCTCTCTCGGTTTTACGCGCGGGGAGGTTCCGAAACAGAGGATGCGTTTCCGTGTTTTCGCCCGCGCTCACTCTAGGTTCGAGAGCTTGAAGCCTATGTGCAGCATGGTCTGCTCCATGTTGCGTATCCGCTGGGGCATGTCCTCGTACTGCGGCTCGCGGCCGCGCAGCGCGAGAAAATCCCGGCGCCATCGGCCGAGTTCCCTGCCCAGGCGCACGTACCGGTCCACGTGGAACGTGACGTAGAACTGGTACTCCTCCTCCCCGTGCGCCTTGATCAGCGCCTTGGTGGTTTTGCTCGACATGCGAGGTGCCGCGCCGGTGTTCCGGGCGGCCGGGTCTAACCAAGCGCCCCGGAAACCCGACGTCTCCGACGCGGGTCGCGACCCATCGTCGCCGTTCTCGCCCCGTCTCCGGCCCCGCCCTCCCCGCGCGCGCCCGCGTCCCCCCGACGAAGACGCGCGCTCGCCGGACCGCGCGCGCCCGCGATCTTTCCCCCCCGCCGTGTACGCGACGACCAGCGTCGCGGGGGGCGCCCCCGCGAGCATGCGCGCCGAGGAGTGGCCGCGCGGGGACGCCCGCGCGCGAACGCGCGGGACCTTCTTCAGAAGAAGGGCTGACTGACTGAAGGGAAAGCGAAGGGCGCGACGGGGGCGAGCGGACGAGCGACGTACGAGACGCGCGCGAGAGAGACGCGTCGAGACGGAACGCCGAGAAGAGTAATACCATCGCCTTCATCACCGACCGAGCGTGTTTCGGAACCACGTGAGACGACGCGTTTCGTTTTACGCCTCACACCTCCCTACTCCCTGAACACCTTGCTCTGCGCGTTCTCGAAGAGCTTCATCTTGAACGGCGCGGGCTTCGGGGCGGGCGCGATCTTCGCCGCCGCCGCCGCCGCGCGCGCCTCAGCGGCGCGCGTGGAGCGCGGCTTCGGGCGCGGCTTTCGGGCCATCGCCTTCAACGCGCCGGCTCGCCTTTCGTTCGCGCGCGCCCACTCGTCCGCGAACGCGCCGTTGACGAGCGCCTTCACTGGGACGTTCGCGCCCAGCGAGCTCGCGCCGTACCGGTGCTCGGGGTCGGCGTCGCTCGGCAGAGCCGGCGCGACGAAGAGGTTGGAGCCGCCCGGCGCCGCCGCCGCGCCCGCGCCCGCGCGCAGCGTGATGTGGTTCGCGGCGCGGAACGCCGCGGTCTCGCGCGCGTCCAGCACGTCGTTGACCGCGGCGAGCTTGTTCATCGCCCTGAAGTCCGGGCCGGGCAGCTCGTCGGGAGGAGGTTTGTGCTCGGACCAGCGCATGGTCACCTCCTTGGCGTTTTCGTCGTCGCGCACGCGCTTCAGCCCGAACACGAAATCGTCCGCGGGGGGGGCGGCGAACACGCGCGGCTTGACCTGGGGAGATCGGGAGAGAGGGGAGTCGCGGGACGAGAACGGCGGGGAGTCGAGGCGCGCGTCAGGACGCGGAAGACGAAGGGGAAAGGACGGAGCGCCTCGTGTTCGCCACCGCGGCGTGATGTTCGACGGGCATCGTCGTCACGGGACGAATCAACCACCAATCGCGACGCTCGACTCGTCGTACCTTGCCCACTTCGGTTTTGCACAGCAACACGTTCTTCGCCTGCGACTTGCGCGTCACCCCGTAGCGGACATCCGTCGCGTCGGACATCGCGACGCCGCGAACGCGCGGCCGGACGCGAGGAACAGTGACGCCGCGCCCAATCCCGATTTGGGTTCTCTTCACGCGAGCCCAGACGATGAAAGTCTCTCGATCAACTCTCCCAGTCGAGGGTGTCACGAACGCGAGATGTCGAGACCGATTTCGTTTTTCAGCGTCGTCGTCGTCGTCGTCGTCGTCGCTCGCCCCGCGCCGCTCACCCCGCCTTCTCGAACGTCGCCCGCGCGTCGCAGCAGTCGCGGCGCGTCACCTTCTCCTCCCCGCCCCGAACGCGCGCACGGGCTCCTCGTCCTGCGTCGGCTCCTCCGCGGCCATCGCCGGCTCCGCCGGCGGGGCGGCGGCGGCGTCGCCATCCGCGAAGGCCCGCGCGGCGCCGCGCCCCTCCGCCCGGGGCTTCGCCGCCGCCCCGGCGGCGCGCGCCGTGACGCGCTCGGCGAAATCCGCGAGCGGCGCGTTGTCCGCGCGCTCGGCGTCGACGGCGCCGACCACCACGCGCAGGGGCTCCACGAACGCGCGCGCGTCCGCGGCCGCGAGCTTGGGCACGAACGCCGCGAGCCCGAGCGACAGGAAAGGCAGCTTCTCCGGATCGGGCGCCGACGTCGGGATGCAGTGCTTGAGGCCCTCCTCGACGACGTGGCGGCACACCACGCGGTCGCGAGCGCTGCTGGCGTTGAACATGTGCGCCAGCCGCGCGCTGAACTCCTCGAACGCGTGCTCCATCGCGACGACGACGTCGGGGTCGGAGCGGTCGCCCCCCGTGACCTCGTCGAACGCGGAGACGAGCGAGTAGCAGATGACGTCGCCCACCGCCTTCGGACCGAGCCGCCGCAGGTCCGCCAGCAGCGCGGCGATGGCGTGGTCGGTCCACGCCCCGCTCTGGTCGCGGTTCGCCAGGAGCTCGGCGGCGACGAAGCGGTGCTCGCCCACGGCAGCCTCCGCGACGGCCAGCGCGTACGCCAAACGCGCGGTCTCCTCGTCGCCGAAGGAGGACGTCTCCTCGCTCGCGTCCTCGGCGGCGACGCCGAACCCCTCCGGCGCGCCCGGCGGGTCCAGCAGCTGGTTGCACGCGTCCCAGGCGGCGCGGAACGACTCCTCGTCCGGCGCCAGCTCCAGGGCGCGGAACGCGGGCGCCGGCTCGCACGCCGCGGGGTCCAGGACATCGGGCGCCGAGTGGTCGCCGTCGCCGGTGCGCTCACCGGCGTCGCGCGCGCGTCTGAGCTCCGCCTCCGCCGCCTCAGCCGCCGCCGCGCGGGGGCGCTGGTAGCACACCACCAGGTGCGCGAACGCGGCGACGGCGGCTTTCGGGACGGCGCGGCGGCCGAGCTCCGCGGGGCTGGGTCCCGGTCCCGTTCCGCGCGCCGCCGCGTCTAGACCGGCGTCTTTTCGCTTCTCGGCTTCCTCGGCGTCGGCGTCCAGCGCGTCCACGCTCGTCCGCGCGAGCGCCACCGCGCCGCGCACGAGCGCGTCGCGCAGCGCGATGTGCTCCTTCACCTCCGCGGCGGTCACCGCGCTCGCGCCGCGGTCCACCAGCTCGAACAGCGCGTGCGACAGCCACAGCGACGCGGCACGCGTCGCCAGCGCAACCGCGCGCGGCTGCAGCGCGGCGCGCGCCTCGGCGGCGTCGGTGACGACGGTGACGAGATGGTCGAACAGGTCGCGCGCCGCCGTGTTCGGCGCGTTCGGCGAGCCTCCCTTCAAGGAGGCTCGCTCGGGCGGGGGCATCAGCGAGAGCAACGCGTTCAGGCGCATCAGCTCGACGCGCGCGCGGAACTGCGCGCCGTCCTCGGCGGCGTCGGCGGCGGCGCCTCCGCGCGACGACGAATCCTTCTTCGCCTTCTTCGCCGCCTCGGCGGCTTCCGCCGCCGCCGCGCGCAGCTTCTCCGCCGCCTCCGCGTAGGTCGCGTCGACCCTGCGCCGGGCCATCTCGCGGATGGACTCGCTGCCCTCGGTCACGGCGTGGTGCAGCGCGGCGGCGCAGGCGTCCAGGGTGCGCCGCCCCGAGTGCGCGCGGAAGATCTCCGCGACGACGGCGGCGAGCTCGTCGAACGCCTTCTCCTTGTGCCGCAGCGAGTAGTGCTCCAGGCGCAGGTGCCGCGCCGTCTCCAGCAGCGGCGCCACGACAGCCTCGTCCGAGCGCCACTTGCGCAGCGCCGCGGGGAGCGACCGCATCGCGCTCTGCGTGAACGCCTCGCGCGCGCGCTCGTGAGACTCGCGCTGCGCCTTGGTGTACGGCCGAGGCGCGCCCTCCGGCTGCACCAGCCGCTCGCCGCGCGCGCGCCGCGCCGCGCACGCCAGCAGGTTCGCCAGCCCGGCGGCGGCGGCGGCGTCCATGGGTTCGCGGCGTCCATCGGCGGTCCCGGCGTCGTCCGCCGGGACGCCGGCGTCTTCGTCCTTCTCGCGCTTGCGCGCTTTTACGCTGCCGGGTTTTTTGCCGCCCGTCCTGGAGCCCCCGCCGCCTCCGCGTGCGGGCTCCTCGCGCAGGAACGCGTCGAGCGCGACGCCCCACTCGGACATGACGTCGCCGAACTCGTCCCAGAGCGCGTCCACCGCGCCGGCGGCGCGCGCGCGCGACCCGCCCAGCCGCTGCACGAGCGCCACCAGGGACATCAGCGTGTCGCGGGTCTTGGCGTCCTCGTCGTCGGCGGCGGCGGTCGCCGCCTTCTTCTTCGGGCGAGACGTCGCGATGCCCTCGTCCTCTTCCGCCTCAGCCTCGGCGCCGGCTCTGGCGGCGGCGTCGCCGGCGAGCAGCGCCGGCACGACGCGCGCGGCGGCGGCGCGCACGCGCGCGTCGGCGTCGAGGAGCAGCGCCGCCACTGGCTGCATCTCCTCACGGGGCACGACTCCGGCGGCGTGCAGCGCGGCGAGCGTCCCAATCGCCTCGACGGCGACGGATGCGTCGACGTCGTGGAGCATCTCCGCGATCCGCGGCTGGAAGCGCGCGTTGAACGTGTCCATGAGCGCGAGGTTCTCGGCGCTCGCTGCGTACAGCGTCTTGAGCGCGGCGAGCACGGCGCGGCGCACGCGCGGGTCTTTGTCGCTCAGGGACCACCCCAGGTACTTGAGGTACACGTCCGAGAGGAAGAAGAGCGGGTGCGCGCGCATCCACTGCCCGATGCTCTGCATGCACTGCTCGCGCACTTGCGCGTCCACGTCGCGGAACCTGTGCGTGAAGATCTTAGTGAACGCATCGGCGATCATCCGTTCGGCGCCGCGGATGCGCGCCTGCGTCTCGGAGAGCGCCTCGGCGAGCGCGCGCGTCATCGCCGCGTTGGGGCGCTTCTTACGCGACTCGGCGTCCAGCTGGCGCTGCTTCGTGTCGCGCGTCTCCGCCTTGGCCTTGGCGATCGCCACCAGCGAGCTCACCAGCTGCAGCCCGGCGCGCGTCGCCGCGACGCGCACCGTGCGCGCGCGCGAACCGCTGAAAAGCGCCACGGCGTCTGAGACGGCGTCGAACAGCGAAGTGGAAGCGGCGGCGCCGCGGTTCGACGCCAAACTCGCGTTTTTTTCAGACGCGAGTTTGGAATCGCCGCGTTTGGTTTTCCGCGAAACGCCGACCTTCTTTTTAGCGTCGGCGTCCTCGTCGTTCGTCCCTCCGTCTGCCCGCGCGTTCTCGTCCCCGAACACGAACAGCTCCTCCGTCTCGCTGCTGTCGCGCAGGAGCGTGTCCCAAAACTCGGCGTAGTGCTTCTTGAAGTGCTTGAACGTCTCCTTGCGCGAGCCCCGCGTCCCGGAATCGTCCAGCGGGTCGTCCGCGTACACGTTCCCAGCCACCATCTCGGAAACCACGCGCGCGCCGATCTCGTCGCCGGTGCTCGCGTCCAAATCGTCCTTGCTCAGCGTGATCGCGCACCCGCCAGCCTGCGCCGCGCGCCGCGCGAGGGGGCGAATCGAGCGCGCGTCAATAAAAGACAAAGAAAAAGGGAGCGGGCGTGGATTTCAAACGTCGCGCGGGGAGGCGCGCCTCCCGGGCGCGGGGCGTATCGGCGGGGAAACGCGGGGCGAGCGCGAGACGCACCCTGGCGATGAGCGTGTACAGCTCCGCGAGCGCGCCCTCGGGGTCCGCGGCGTGCTTGGCGCGCCAGTCCGCGACCACCAGCGCGACCGTGGCGTCCGCGGGCAAGAGCGCACCGAACAGTGCGTCGAAGTGGTCCTCGTCTTCGTGCTCCTCGGTGGGGTTGGGAGCGCGCGCGGAGGGGGTCTTCTTGAGTATGCTCTTGTGCGCGGACGGGGCGGAGGGATCCGCGGCGTCCGCCACCTCGGGCTCTGCGGCCGGCATCTCGACGTCCGCGGCGGGTCCGCGCGCGCGCGCGCTTCTCCTGGGTGCCATGGCCCGCTGCGAATCTCGCTGTCGCTCGGGGCGACGAGCGCTTGTCGGCGGGGAACGGACGCCCGAGTCAGCCGGGCGCGACGCGAGAAGTCGTGCACTGAGCGGTTTGCGTCCTCTCGGGTCGACGCGAGCGGACGATACGGCGCTCGCGACCACCGCGCGGGGCGCTGTGCGGTGTGCCCAGCGCCTTCGCTCGGTAATCTGAGATTTTTGAAAAAACGATTCGTGGTCGTGGCTTGTTGCCTTTTTCCCCCGATGAACGCGCGTTCGAAAGACAAAATTCGACCGAGAGGAAACGACACGAAACCGATCAAGAGACCTCCGCTCGTCGATGAAAAAACGCCACACACCGACAATACCGACGACGGAGTCGCGAAGCGACTCGTCCGCCCCCGCGCCTTCCTCTTCCCGCTTCCGACGCCGTCATCGAGACCACTCCGTTCGAACGCACTTTTTCGCGCGTTCGTCACACACGAGGCATCTTGAAGGCGGAGAAGGTTCAGTTGCAGCACTTGGAGCTGGTCTTCTTGACGCCGCTCGCCCCCACCGCCTTGACCTCGATGGTGCCCGCGGCGCCGTCGTCGCCGTCGTCGAGAGCCTTCTTCGACACGATGTCGTAGATCTCCGTCAGGATGTTCTGGAACGCGGACTCCACGTTCGTGGACTCCAGCGCGGAGGTCTCGATGAAGCTCAAACCTTCGGTCTCCGCGTACTTCGCCGCGTCCGAGGTTTGCACGACCCGCAGGTGTTCCAGGTCGGACTTGTTCCCGACGAGCATGATCACGATGTTAGCGTCGGCGTGATCCCGCAGCTCCTTGAGCCACTTCGCCGCGTCTTCGTACGAGTCGTGCTTCGTCATGTCGTACACGAGCAACGCGCCGACGGCGCCCCTGTAGTACGCGCTGGTGATGGCCCGGTACCGCTCCTGCCCCGCGGTGTCCCAGATCTGCGCCTTGACGGTCTTGCCCTCCACTTCCAGCGTCCGCGTCGCGAACTCCACGCCGATGGTGCTCTTGGACTCGAGCGAAAACTCGTTCCGCGTGAAACGGGAGAGAAGGTTGGACTTGCCGACGCCGCTGTCCCCGATCATCACCACCTTGAACAGGTAATCGTAGCTGCGAGGAGGGTGCGCGGGCGCCGAACGGCGGTCGCGGGTCAGTCGCGAGCGCGGCGAGG
>MDSV01204933.1_pt1 | contig 10317 bp, 8 predicted proteins | sample 810851 | NCBI WGS metagenome assembly MDSV01 (sample SAMN05326640, study PRJNA326480) | marine metagenome | isolation source: seawater | place: Atlantic Ocean: North East | collected 2012
CCTACGTCTAAAAAGTTTGCTGGTTCTTTTCCATAAAGCTTAATTATATCCATTGTTGCCATTGCAAGCCCAGCACCGTTTACCATACAGCCAATACTGCCCTCGAGTTTTATATATGCTAGATCGTGCTTGCTTGCCTCAATTTCTTTAGGATCTTCCTCATTTAAATCTCTTAATTCTAAAATTTCAGGTCTTCTAAAAAGCGCATTATCATCGAAATTTATCTTTGCATCTAGACAAATTATGTTTTCTGTTTTTGTTATAATTAATGGATTGATTTCAATTAAGTTTGCATCTTTATTAATTAAAGTTTTGTATATTGATCTCACTAAATTAAAACCTTCTTTTATTTGAGAATCTTTTAATTGAAAAGGTTCAAGAATTTTTTTTATATCAGGCTCTCTCAAGTCATCAGCGTAATCTACTTTGGTTGTAATAATTTTTTCTGGAGACTCTAACGCTACTTTCTCAATATCCATTCCTCCTTCTCTGCTGCTTATAAATGCAATTTTGGAACTTTGTCTATCAACAAGACAGGATAAGTAAAATTCTTTTGCTATTTCCGAGGCCTCTTCTATGTACAATCTTTGAACTTTTTTACCATTTGGTCCTGTTTGAGGAGTAAATAATTTTTTTCCAAATAGTTTCTTTGCTTCATCTTTTAATTCTTTAATACTTTTAACTAATTTTACTCCCCCAGCTTTTCCTCTACCTCCAGCATGAATTTGGGCTTTTAAAACAAAATTTTTTGATTTGAGTTGTGTTATTTTATTATCAATTTCTTCTAATTTATAAATAACAATACCATTAGAAACTGGAGCTTTAAATTCTTTTAATAGTTCTTTTGCTTGATGTTCGTGGATATTCATTTTTAACGCTAATTTTAATAATTATCTTTAGCATGATTTTAAAATAATATACAAATCAAAAATATTATAAAAAGTGTATAAATAACACATGATCAAAAATAAATTTTATTTACCTCTTATTTTATTTATTTTTTTTATATTAGGTTTTTTAATTTATAAGGACTACGGTTTCAATATTGACGAGAAATTCCATAGATCAAGTGGTCTCTATTGGCTAATTTATGTTTCTGATTTTTTTGGTCTAGAACAGCTTAAATCTATTGCAGAGTCTAAATTTAATAATATTCAAGGCTTTACCTTATCACCGGTAGAACATTATAATAAATATGGTGTTATATTTGACTTACCAGCAGCCTTTTTTGAGATAATTTTTAAACTGGAGCAACCCATAAAATATTATCAGTTCAGACACTTTTTAATATTTCTATTTTACTTTATTGGAGCGATCTTCTTTTTTAAACTTTTGCGTAATAGATTTAAAAGTGAATTCTTGGCAATTATTGGATTGCTTTTTCTAATTTTAACACCAAGACTTTTTGGTGATAGTTTCCAAAATAATAAAGATATTATTTTTTTAAGCCTGTATTCAATCTCATTATTTTATTTTTTTGAAACTTTAGATTGTGATAAAAAATTGAATATTGTACTTTTTGGATTATTTTCAGCTTTAGCTACTACCATAAGAATAATAGGTTTTTTCCTGCCTCTAAGTTTTTTATTTATTTTAGTAATAAATTATTTTTCACAAAATAAAAACATAAATATAAAAACAGTCTCTTTATATTTAGTTTCTTTCTTAATATTTTTAATAATTTTTTGGCCTTTACTTTGGGAAAATCCAATACAAAATTTTTTAAGTTATTTTCATGTGCTTGGAGATTATTTCAATAGTAAAGTATTGTTCTTAGGAAACTACTACTATTCAAATAATTTACCTTACTATTATTTAATTTTTTGGATTTACATTTCCACTCCAGTATTTCATCTAATCTTTTTTAGTAGTGGTTTCGTGTACTATACAGCTAGGTTGATTAAAAGATTTTTTTATATAAAAAAAGTTTCTTTATATAATGATTTATGGAGATCAAATGAAGAAAAAAAAGACTTTTTAATATTTTTAAATTTAATAATATTTTTTATTTTTTTTACGTTTATGAATGTAAAATTATATAACAGTTGGCGAATGGCTTACTTTCTCTATATATTTATAATCTATTTTGCAGTTTATGCATTTTATATTTTAAATTTAATATTAGAAAGACATAAGTTTAAGTTTAAAAATAAAATAAATTTAGTTTTAATAATAATATTGATTTTATTTTCAAGTTATAGAATTTATCAATATCATCCATATCAGTCATTCTATTTTAACATATTAACAAAAAAAAATATAAAAGATAATCTTGATGTAGACTATACGGGTTTGTCAGGTTTGCCATTTTTAAAAGAAGTTTCTAAAATGGAAAAGAATAAAAAAAAGATTTATGTAGGTGTAGCATCATGGTATCCACTTTGGAGAATGACTGAATTACTCGAAAAAAAAGATCAATTAAGAATAATAGTTTTAAGCAATGAAGATAGATACAAGTCTGATTATATTTATTCGAATAGAATTTCTGACGTTGATAAAAAAAAATATAAAAAGTATAATATACCTGTTAACTTCAAAAAAATTAAAGAACATATTGTTGATGATGCAATAATCTATGAAGTGTATAAAAGATTTGAATGATGAAAATTTTTTTTTATAAAACAATGTTAGTAGCCTTCGTTTTTTTTATTGCATTTAAGCTAACTATTGGATCTTTGATTAACCAAACAGAGAATAAAATTAAAAGTCTTACCTCAAAAGAAAACGTTGAACTTCTTAAATCTAAACTAAGAAAAGAAATGCAACAGGCAATTGAAAAAGAAGATTATATTAAGGATGAAGATGCGATATTAATAAAAAATTTTCTAAAAAAAGTTAAATCTGAACTTAAATAGGTTATTCAAATTCATATTCTAAAACATATAAATTTCGAGGAACTCTTAATTTTTTTCCTATAATTTTAAATCCACATTTATCTATATAAAATTTTAATGCTCTTTCATCATATGTTTCACAAGTCATATACTTTGATTTTTCTATTTCTTTGTAGTGCGATATAATCTTTTGAAGAAATAAACTTCCAATTCCTTTTGATTGATATTTATTCTCTACAGCAATAAGATTTAAATTTAAATTTTCTCTCAATTTTTTTAAATTTATTTTTTTAAAAAAAATTAAGTCTAAATTAAATATCGAAATTATTATATTGAAAAGAGTGATGATTTTTAAATTTAATAATAATGAGAAAAATATCTTTACCTTAAGATTTTTAAATTCAGATATAAGGTATTCTGGTTTAATTGAAGTTATAGCATATGCTATAATTTCATTATTGTATTCTAAACTAAACAATTTTAAAAAATCTGAATTATTTACAATATTTAAATAATCAAAAATTATTTTATCTGATAATTTTGCTAAAATAGATTGACCGTTTTCTTTTTTTACAAGCTCTAATATTTTATTTTTATTTGATAACGAAAGATCACCCTCTATTAATGAAAATTTTAATTGTTCCTTTTGAATCATTTTAAATATTCACAATTTTTTATATCCAATTTTACTGTAAACTTATTAATGTAAGTTTTGTTGAAGCAATTTTCTGGTACAAAATTAAACACAATATGATTCAATCTAAATTTAGTTATCTCTGCACTATCTAACACAAATATTTCATCAATTTTATTATCAATAATTTTATCTTTAAAAAATAATCTATATTCATCATAATACCTAGTGCCTTGATTAGGATAACTTATTTGATCATAAGTTCTACTAATACCATGCAAATTAACATTTAGTGATAAAGAAAAAAAGTTATATTCGGAAAGTAACATTTTATTTTTATTGTTTTTTTTAAGTAAATTTGATTTCAAATTTTTCAAAACACTTATTTCTTTTTCAGGATCTTTAAACGAGGGACTTATCCAGTTTAAACCTTTAAATTTATTATCAAATTTTGAAAAAGCTACAGCTTTACTCAAATCAACATTTGAAAGTTCATGGAATTTTCTGTCAATATCGTATCGATTTATATACTTAATACAAATTATTAAACATAGAAATCCTATTAGAAGTTTAAATTGATGTTTTCTTTTAAAATTTAAATTCCTTAAAGCGATGATACTAAATGCAGTAAGTATAGGAATTAAAAAAAAAATAAATATTTGGTTTTTTGTAAAAATTTGGTGAAAAACACAGCCTATACAAAATAATATGAATACTAATATAATATTAAATTCTTTAGATTTTAAATAATTTTTTATTTTAATGATATTAAGTATGACTATAGAAATTAATATAAATAGAAAAAAATATAAAAATTTAAGATTAAATAGTAAATTATTTAAATTAATATCATAGTCAGAATATCTTGAGCTCCCAAATGAACTGGGAAATAGAAACAATTGTAGAAAGAGTTGTTTTAAATCTAAATTTTGAGTAATTAAAAATATAAACAAGAATAAAACTGCTGATATGCCTCCAAAAATAAAAAATAAAAATATTTTTCCTTTTTTTTTTAAACAGGAATAATAAATACAAAAAAGAGTAGATAAAACGACAATATAGAACGCTGGTACTTGTTTACAAAAAAAAGCAATAACCAGAAAAAAAGAGGAAAAAAACCAAAATTTATTTTTTTCTTTTATTATTCCAATAATTATAAAGTATATTGCAAACAAGGAAAAATAAATTGAATGAAGATCTAAAAATGGACTCCCACTAACTGGGTAAGCTAAGCAAGATAAAAGTAAGGAAAAAAATACTGCCCACTTTAATTCTAAATTGAAATAATTAAAAAAAAGATAAAAAGAAAATAAACAAATAATAGCGTTAAAAATCGAAGAATGCAAAATATAGGAAAACCAGCTAAATCCAAAAAAGTAAAAAAAAAATGATTGGATGTAATCAACTAATATCCCGTGTACTATCCAAAAATCTTTTGTTGGTAAATCGCCTTTTAAAATTCTAAAAGCGCTGTCAAAATGAAGAAAAGTATCCACATGAAAAACACCTCTTGATGCAATATAAAAATTGAACAAAGAGGAAAATAATAAAAGAAATATCGAAAAAATAATTAACTTAAGTTGTTTCTGCATTTAATCTTTTTTAATTAAGAAAATTCTAATGTATTTTACAATGTTATTAATATAATTATAATTTACTCTTTTGTTGTTAGGTAAGCAAAGTAATTCTTTTTCAAAATAATTTGAATTTTTACATTTAAAATTTTTTGTATTAAATATCCTTTCACAATCTCTATAATAAATATACCTTGCTTCTATACCATTATTTAATAAAAATTTATTAAATTTATCTTTATTTTTAATCATGATAGGAAAATCAATAAAATTTTGATAATTAAAATCTTCTATTTTAATTACTCTGAAATTTTTATTTTTAATTTTACTTAAAAGCTTGTGATAATAAATGTTGTTATTTTTTCTGTAATTAAAGTCTTTGTCTCTTTGTTTTTTATCCATTAACTGTAAATATATTAATTTTAAAGAATAGTTACTAATTGTACTAAAGTATGATTTTGGAAAATCTATTATTTTAAATTTTAAAGAAGGATAAAATAATTTAAGCAATGACTTGATATTTTTCTCGTGAGCAAATTTAATGAAATAAAAGAATATAGTTTTATATAAAAATTGTATTCCCATAATTTTTAATATTATAAAAATCAATGATTGCTTTATAATCAGTGCCTTTGTTAAATGTGAAAGACTATTTGTTTGGTTATTATAAAATTTGATAAAGTTTTTATCATTTGTTGCTAAAGCTCCTCCATACATAGCGCTTATATTTTTCATAATATTAAAACTATATACAGTATAATCGCCAATAGACCCTGAATAATACTTTTTATTATTAATTTTAGTATAATTGTCAAAATAGATTGCATTATCCTCAACTAAATCTATTTTAAATTTTTTAATTATTTTTTTAATTTTTTTTGTTTCCTTGTAAGAATTAAACATATTAGTAACTACAATTGCTGAAGTCCTTTTTGATATTAAAGACTTTAATTTTTTTAGATCAAAAAAACCATTTTCAATGTTTAAATCACAATACTTTACTTTGAAACCTAAATTTTTTGCTACGTTTATCATTTCTGGTAGATTGTATGAAGAAAAAATTATTTCATCTTTCAATTTTTTTTTTTGTTTAAGATATTTTAATAAATATAAAAATGAGACTCTGCATTGACTTGAAAATATAAGTTTTTTTTTTTTCGACTGAGATAAAATGATTTTAGAAATTTTTGACTCTAAAAAAGATCTCTTTTTATAAAAAAAGAAAGCTCTTATAAATTTTAAAAAGTTTAAATAAATATGTATTCTAAACATTTTATCTTGTCATTTGCTTAGCAACTCTTTTTGCATTAGCCAGTATAAGTCCTAAAGGATATTTATTTCTATTGAAATTAAATATACTTCCATCAATTATATATATATTTTTATTATTCAATAATTGACAATTTTCATTTACAGACAGTTTCCCTTTGGTACCAATTTGTATAGTTCCAAAATAATGGAAATCTGCTCCAAATCCTGGAAAATAATTAATTTTAATTGGTAAAATCTTTTTTTCTTTTCTTAAAAATTTATAAACTAAATTGCTAGTTTTTTTAAATATTTTATCTATATTTTTATATTTTGAATAAATACTTAAAGAATTATTTTTTTCAAGTTTAAGATATATATTGCTGAATTTGGAATTAAGTAACGTATTTGAGAAAATCATATTAAACCTGAAAAAATTAAGTATTGGCTTAAAAATATATAAATATTTTTTAAATTTTGTTATGGAATCTATTATTAGTTTATTCCCCGGTCTAAAATCTGATGTAAATAATTCTGTTTCTTTTTTAGGTTTTAAATGAACTTGTGAGGGTTGAAAACTCATTTTATTATTCCATTTTTTGTTTGAAAAATATAATGAAAAAAGTCTTGGATGGTGTTTTAGCTTTATTTCTTTGTTAATTTTAAGAAAATCTAAAATTATTTTTGTCGTCACAACTGTACCACTTCCTAAAACTATCTTTTTTGCAAAAAAAGATTTATTTATGTTACCATTTGAACATAATACTTCTATTAAATTACCATGTTTTTTAATTTTTCTTACGAAATAATTATGAAATAAGATATTTTTATTTTTAAGAAATTTTTTATAGTAGTTTTTAGGTATAAATTTGTCAGAGAGTTCATTTACAGCTTCAATTTTTTTTTTTTTTCCAAAAGAATTTTTAAATCCAACTATAAATTCTTCAAATTTTAATAAATTTTTTTTTTTTTCATTAATTAAAAAATAATTATCTTTTTTAAAAGAATTTTCATAGTTTTTAAATTTGCCAGCAAGATTAAATTCCTTTAATATTTCTAGAAAAGATTTGGATATATCTTTTTTTAATTTGCTAGATAAATTTTTGATATCATTTATAATATCCGGATCCATTTGTAATCCCCAATAATTCGATAAACCACCAAATTCAAGAGACCCGAACACTTTACAATTGTTTTTCAAATTTATCTTATTCCAATGAAAATATCCTTTGACTTTTTCATCTGCCCCGATCATTTGAGGGGGTAATATTTTTGTAATATGTTTTGCTAGATCGCTTTTTTTTAACTTTTTATAGTTTAGATCTGGAGAAATAACTTCTACCTTTTTCTTTTTTTTTAAGTATGAATGTAAAAAAACTAGACTTGATAGACCTGATCCTATTACTAAAACGTCAATGGGTTTAATATTTTTATTCATTACTATTCGTCTTTATTAGTAAAACGAAGAAATCTTCTTTGCTTAATCTAATAAAGTATCAATTTTTTTTGCGGCTTCAAATAAATCTCTAACAGCTTTTATTGATTTATCAAATTGGCTTTTCTCCTCTGTAGAAAGCTTAATCTCTACAATTTTTTCAACCCCATTTTTACCGATAATGACTGGCACCCCTGCATAAATATTTTTAACTCCGTATTCTCCATTTAAATAAGCTGCACAAGGAAGTTCTTTTTTTTGATCATTTAAATAACTTTCTGCCATCTGTACTCCAGCAGCCGCTGGAGCGTAAAAAGCTGAGCCTTTTTCAAGATATTTAACAATTTCAGCCCCTCCTTTTTGAGTTCTCACAATTATTTTATCAAGATCTTCTTGAGATAATTTTCCTGACTTAACAAAATTTTTTATTGGATCACCATTAATTGTTGTGTAATTTAACATTGCAACCATGGTATCACCATGTCCGCCAAGAACAAAAGATTTAATATTATTGACACTAATTTTAAGTTTTTCGGACAAAAAATAAATAAATCTTGAAGAGTCAAGTATTCCTGCCATACCTATAATTTTATTTTTTGGTAAACCAGAATATTTTTGTAATGCCATGACTATAACATCTAAAGGATTTGTTATGCAAATCACAAAAGCATTAGGTGAATTTTTTTTTATTCCTTCAGCAACTTGCTTTATTATTTTCAGATTTATTTCAAGCAAGTCATCTCTTGACATGCCTGGTTTTCTGGGAACACCTGCTGTGATAATTATAACATCAGAATTCTTAATATCATTGTAGTCACTAGTGCCCGATAAACTAACATCAAATCCTTCCACCGGTGCTGATTGAGCGATGTCTAAAGCTTTTCCTTTCGCAATACCCTCTGCGACATCAAATAGGACTACATTTGCTAAACCTTTAATTGCGATTAAATGTGCAAGTGTTCCCCCTATTTGCCCTGCTCCTATTAAAGTAATTTTTTTATTCATAATTATTTCATAGTTGGCATCACGAATTCAGGATCAGTTTTTAGTCCATCAGGCCAACGTGATGTAATTGTTTTTAATTTTGTGTAAAATCGTACTCCCTCTGGACCATGCATATGTTGATCTCCGAACAAAGATCTTTTCCAACCGCCGAAACTATGAAATGCCATTGGTACTGGAATAGGAATGTTAATTCCAACCATTCCTATTTTTGCTTTACTTGAAAAAGTTCTTCCCACATCTCCATCCCTTGTAAATATACTTACACCATTTCCAAATTCATGATCATTGACTAATGTCAGAGCTTCTTCAAAATTTTTTGCTCTCACAACTGACAAAACAGGACCGAATATTTCCTCTTTGTAAATTTTCATATTTTTTTTAACATTGTCAAACAGACATCCTCCCATATAATAACCTTTTTCATATCCTTGTAATTTTAAATCTCTGCCATCTACTACAAGCTCAGCACCTTCTTGTACACCAATATCTACATAACTTTTCACCTTTTCTAAGTGCTCTTTTGTAACTAGTGGACCCATTTCAGAATTTTTATCCATCCCAGGTCCAACTTTTAAATTTTCTACTTTTGTTTTGAGACTTTTTACAAGTTGATCACCTATATTTCCGACTGCGACTGCTACTGATTGAGCCATACATCTTTCGCCAGCTGAACCATAGGCTGCGCCCATCAAACCATTGACTGCTTGATCAAGATCACAATCTGGCATTACTACGCAATGATTTTTTGCTCCACCCAACGCTTGAACTCTTTTTTCATTTTTGGCACAATTTTCATAAATATATTTTGCTATAGGAGTTGAACCAACAAAACTTACTGCTGAAATATTTTTGTTATTAATAATTGAGTCAACTACTTCTTTATCTCCATTAACTACATTTAATACACCATCAGGCAATCCAGCTTCGGTAAATAATTCTGCCAATCTTATCGAGCAAGAAGGATCTTTTTCTGATGGTTTTAAAATAAAAGTATTTCCACATGCTATTGCCATAGGAAACATCCACATAGGAACCATAGCAGGGAAGTTGAAAGGGGTAATTCCCGCACAAACTCCCAGTGGTTGTCTTAAAGACCAGCTATCAACATTTTTTCCAACATTTTCTGTGAACTCTCCTTTAAGCATCTGGGGTATTCCACATGCGTATTCAACAACTTCTAATCCTCTAGTTAAAGAACCTTTGGCATCTTCGTAAACCTTCCCGTGCTCAGATACAATTATTTGGACTAATTCATCTTCATTTTTTTCTATTAATTCTTTAAACTTAAACAAGACTCTAGCCCTTTGCAACGGAGGTGTGTTAGACCAATTTATCAAAGCTTCTTGAGCGTCTTGAGTTGCTTTATTTAAATCATCTGAACTACCAAGTTTAACTTTGGAAGTTTCATCACCAGTTGCTGGATTGAAAACGGAAGAAAATCTATTCGAATTACCAGAATATTTTTTTCCATTAACAAAATGTTCTATTATATTCATAGCCTTTGAATAAATAAGCTTTTAGCTTGTTGCAAGCATTTTTTTTATAGAGCCAATAGCTTTTGCAGGATTTAATCCTTTAGGACATGAA
>MDSV01230962.1_pt1 | contig 10317 bp, 5 predicted proteins | sample 810851 | NCBI WGS metagenome assembly MDSV01 (sample SAMN05326640, study PRJNA326480) | marine metagenome | isolation source: seawater | place: Atlantic Ocean: North East | collected 2012
CTTTGCATTAAGGGATGATTTAAACACTACTGCGACTGTAAACAAACCTACGTTTTTTAAATTAAAAGATGGGTTTGAAAATGTATATGTGGTTACAGCTTCAAATGTAACTCAAGCTGATAGAAATACACGATTATTTAGAAATCGTTACAGAGCAGAACAAAAACCATTTTTTGGATATAGTGGTTCAGTTTATATGTCATTTTTGGTTAAAGGTGACCAATCATGGGGAGAATCTGCAGGTGCTAGTCCAAGTAAAAAAATAGCACATACAAGTGGTGAAAGGCTAATTAATGGTGCTACACAATCACCAAAAACTCTTGGTAGAAAATTTATTAGTCAACCTGTAATTACAGGTAGTATATATCGTAGATATATTATAGAGGTTTCATCTTCATATTATGTTCCAACTGAAAATACAACTATTCCATATGATGCCGCTAGCATAAGTGATTTTTCATCTACCTCAACACATATTGAAGTTTTAAGTGGTAGTATGAAAACTGGTTCACATGAAATAACAGTTAATGGTGCGTATCAATCTTTAGCTACTTTTGTAACTGGTTCAAATGAAGATGAATCAGCTGATATAACGTTTAGTGGTTCAATTATACCACATAATGATTTGTTTGATTTACATCTTGGAAAGGCTACAACAGCAGCCATATCTTCATCAACATTTACAGATATAAAAGTATCTTTAAATAATCCAACTGATGTATATCCATTTGATAATTTATATCATACAAGTTCAGCTAATTGGACGAATTGGTATAATGGGATGTATGATTCAGCATCTGCTTTTGATACTAATAATATTCATTCGTTAGAAAATAATTTACCTTTATACATAAAGCAAAGTGATGAATACGAAGATTTAAAAACTTTCTTATCTTTAATTGGTGAAAAGTTTGATTTAATTAGAAATCATGTTGACAATTTAGGAAGTTTACACAATAGAGATTATTCTAAATTAGAGTCTGTTCCAACTAATCTTTTACCAATATTATTGGATAATTTAGGATTTGACGCATCTTCTCCATTTTTAGAACCTTTGTCTGATTATCTTGGAGACTCATTATCTGGTGTTACTAGTGTAAAAGACATTGAAGAAAATACATGGAGAAAAATATTAAACAACTTGGTTTATTTATATAAATCAAAAGGAACACAAAATGCTGTTAGGGGACTGGTTAGTATTGTTGGTTATCCATCTGATGTTTTATCAATAAATGAATTTGGTGGTTCAACACTACCACAAAACGATTCTCCAATATCACCACTCACACCTACCATTGGTACTACTAATAATGATACAAACTTGTCTCAAACTCAAGACAATGTTTCATTTACAAGAAACCAATCTACATTGTATCACTACAGATTATCTACTGATGGGGATGACAGAGAATTAAATCTACCTTGGTATGTAAATGATGCTAATATTAATACTTTTGAGTTTGTGTATAAACATAAAGACTCTGAGAATGCACAAGATATTCTAATTTCAACTGGTAGTGAATCCATACCATCTACTGGTTCAATATTTATATCATCTTCAACAGCTACTGTATTTGATGGTCATACTTTAGGAATAACCTCAAGTGATGGAACTATAAAAACTTATATTTTTGATGATGATAGTGACGGTGCCACGGGTACTACAGATGGTTCAGGAAGAGTACGTATTCAAATCAATGGTTTGAGTGACGCGTCTAGTATTGCAGGTGAGGTATCTAAATCAATTTTATCATCCAATGGACATAATGGAAAAATAAAAGTAGATACTTTTGAAAGGTTTAAAAATAGTGATGGTGATGTTGTTACTGATAGTGATGGTAAAATTATTTTTGTTGAGTCCCCTACGGGATCTTATTTGGAACTTAAACAATTAATTAGTGGTGATGTTGGTAATACAACAATAGTAACGTCATCAAATAATTCACCATTAACACAGTCAATTGAAGATTTTAGTGGTGGTAAAGACGGCCACTCTCTTTGGGATTTAAGATTAGTTTCAAGTGCTGACACAATTAGTTCGTCATTTCAATTTAGATTGAATAACTCGGAACATGGTGCTTTACCAATAGCCTCTAATGCAGTTTCCATGTCTACTGACTTTTTAAGAGTCTCAAGAGGAGCTTTATGGAACGTGATGATAGAACGAATGTCATCAAGTATAAGTGGTAGTGGAACTAATGAATATCGTTTAGCTGTTGGATTGCAGAAAAAACAAATAATATCTCAACTAGCTTATATTACCATGTCAGTTAGTGGTGGACTTATTGAAGATTCTAATTTTTATGCTAATCAAAATTGGGCTTCTACTGGTAGTGTTGTAAGTCCATCTACAGGCTCCAATTTAATCGTTGGTAAAACAATGAGTGGTTCTATTGCAGAAATAAGAGGTTGGAGTACAGCATTAAGTATGTCAAAGTTTAGACTACACACTCTTGATAAAATGAGTACAGTTGGAAATGATCTTAGATCATATAAAGAAGAATTAGTATATCATTTTAAATTAAATGAAAACTATACAACATCATCTATTTCAAGTTCAACTCAATTTATTGATATTATTGATTCAAATCCAAATGGTCCAATTGATAATCCAACTAATTATACATTTGTAAAATCAGGAAGTTTAGCCACAGGCTCATTATTGTATGGATTTGATTCCATATCAAGATACAAAATGGGTATACAAAGTGTCAATTTAGATATTAGAAATAATAATAAAATTATAACTAAACCTAGAAAAAAAATGATTTCAAATCTAAATCCATTTGAACCTTCAACGATAAGTTTGTTTTCTGAAAACAGTAGAGTTAAAAGAGTTGGTAGTGTAAAACTTGAAATGAATCGTTCTCCTCAAGATTTTGTTAATAATTTTATTATTGAAAAACTACAAGGATTTAATCTTGAAACATTATATGGAAACCCAACAGATTATTATTCCTCATCTTATGGAGAACTTGATAGTTTTAAAAATCAATTTTTTAAAGATTATGAAATATCTGTAGATGCAAATGCATTTATCAGAGCTCATGAAAATGTTTATAATAAATCTCTTGTGGATGGAATAAAACGATTAGTTCCTGCACGTTCAACTTTAAGTGAAGAAAAAGCGGGTGTTGGTGTTACGATAAAATCATCAATATTGGATAAACAAAAAGTTAAGTATCAAGTAGCAACCGTTTCAACAAATCCCGACCATGCGTCAGGCTCAATTGAAATAACGTCTAATGTTGGATATAAATCAGGCTTTAACATTGTTCAAACAAATGAACTCCCAAGTAGTGGTTCAATATCAATTGATGAGGTGATTGTAAAAGATGGTTCAGTTGATTTACCATTAAGTAGTTCTATTTCAATTGAAAAAGTTGTGGTTGAAACCGCATCTCATGACGTACCATTAACATCATCAATTTCAATTCCTGATAGTATTACAAAAGAAATAACAAATGAGTTACCACAAAGTTCCTCAATGTCAATACCAGATGAGTATATTAGTCAAGAGTTAACGATTGAAAATCCAAAAAGTTCATCAATTAATTTACAAAATGTTATATCTGAGAGCTTTTCAGTTTCATTTCCAAAATCAGGTAGTTTATCCATGACAGATGTTATTGTTAAAAGTGCAGAAATATTTAAAAGTAATTCAGGTTCAATTTCAATTCCTGATAATATTACAAAAGAAATTACAAATGAATTACCAAAAAGCTCTTCAATGTCTATTACAGATGATTACATTTCAAAACAATTTAGTTTAGAAAGTCCACAAAGTGCATCATTATCAATACCACCAACAAATACAGGAGAAATAACTTATCCTGTATCAGGAACAAATAGTTACATAAGTGATAAAGGATATGAGACTTTTGTTAACCTACATAATCTATGGGGTACAAGTTCTAGTGATGTTCATTTCCTTAATATGGCTGCTACTGAAGACTCTGGATCAGCTGGAGATTATAATGTTCTAAATGTAGAAAGAAGATATCATTTCTTTTCAGTTGGTGATGTTGAGGTTTATTCAGGTTCAACAGGTAATTACTCGGATTTTTCAAATCCAACTAGATTTTACAATAGGTTACAAGTTGATGATTTTATTAATGGTAATATTACATATAATTCATACATTAATAGTAATCCAGGAGCTCACAAAGGTAGAGCTATGGGTAAAACACGATATTTTTTCACTGGTTCAGATGGAAAAATAATATTACCATCTAATCATGTTAGACAATTTAGTAACCCATGGGTGGATAGAATGTACAATGGTACTCAAAACATAGATCCAGGTTTTCATCCACATAGCACATACGTAGATTTATCATCTGCATCATTTTATGCAGTCACTATAACTGGTGGTGAAAATCAACTTATTGTTAAAAGTGGGGATTCAACATTAGATGATGACGATAAAATAATTTATTAAATTAAAAAATAATAGATTTTTTTAAAATGTGTATATTTATATATGAATTGAAATATCAAAAATAAGCAGGAGAAATTAAAATGGGATATCAAGATAACGCTTCAATAACAGTTGATGCTGTTTTAACAAAAAAAGGAAGAGAAATTTTATCAAAAGGTGGAAGATTGGATATTAATTCTTTTACACTTTCTGATACAGGAGTAGATTATACTCTTTTTAATGTTGACCATCCAAGTGGTTCAGCTTTTTATGGAGAGGCTATTGAAAACCTTCCAATGTTAGAAGCTAGTGTTCATTCAGAGTATTCTTTAAGAAATAGACTTATATCTCTTAACAAAGACGCTATCGCAATCCCATCTCTTACAGCAAATGCACCTGGTTTTTCAAATGGTCTTTTAACATTTGAAGATACTGATTTTCCTGCAGGTAAAGTGGTTACAATAACACTTAAAGGTGCTGCAACAACAGCAGCTGGTGATATTCATTTTATAATTGATGACCCAACTCTTTTTAACACGGATGCTAGACAAGAAAAAACAATTAGTGGTATGTTAAGATCAGCTTTAAGAGAAGAAGATTTTAATCAAAGTACAATGTTTGCTGTTACACAAAGAAGCAGTACAGGAGATTATCAATTCAATTTAGGACCAATAGTACAAGATGTAAAAGGAAGAGAAGCAAATATTCATGTTGTTGATAGTGTTTTAGGTGCTTACACAACATTTAGAGTTAAGAACAATGTTACAAAACTTGAAAGAGATATAGTAAATCCAAGTGGTGTAATCGGCGGATAATAAAAATTAATTAGGAGAAAGAAAAAATGGCTATAGCAGGTACACATGTTTCTTTAAATACGACTGAAGGCGAAGACAAAATAACGATACAAGAAAAAGTAACATCAGCATACTTTTCTGATGGTTCAACCGAACTTTTAGGGGGTAGCCTTATTTCAGAATCATTGACAGATACAAATGAAACTTACTTTTTTGGAGTGGCTAATAGTGCAACACCAACTACAACAGAGTTTGATGTCGCTTATGGTCATGTTGATGGTAATGGTGGTGATGATGATTCTAATGCTATAAAGTCACCAACTGCAGCTATTTATAAACAATTCGCTAATTTATTATTACCTGCTAATGAAGTGACTGGTGGATTTTTTATTTCCTCTAATGGTTCAAGTGGTGCTATCACGAGTGGTAAAGATAGTGAAATATACGTATTAGCCGCTACAAGAACTAATATGAAAGACAGACTTAATAAAAAGAATTGGACAATAGCTTTATCAGGTTCAAACTCAGCTGACGATGGTGGTTTTCAACTTGAATTAACTGATGATAGTGTGAATGATGCTCCAACCGCTACACCTGCTGGAGATAGATATAATATCGTCAGTGGTTCTGACGGAACTATTGTTGTTGCTTCTACAGTTAAAACATATGGTCACTATTATCCAGACCAAGGTTTAATGGTATTTAGTGGTGCTGAATTATCTGCTTCAATACCAGGAGCTCTTATCTCGAAAAATTCAGTAGTGGTATTTAATTCAGGTTCACAAATTGGATTTGGTTCTACTGCTAATCAAGATTTGAATTATAAAACAGCTCTTAGATTTGTAAATTGTCTAACTGTTTCTGGATCAGCGGGTGGAAAACTTAAGTTTAGAGATGAAGAAGACCAAATAAGTTCACAATATTTCTGTAGAGCAAAAGCTGGACACTTTAATTTTTCAAATAACCCAACATTTGTTTCAGGTTCTCAAAACGAACTTAGAATCAGTAGTATGAAAGGAAATCCATCTACTTTCATTACTCAAGTTCAACTTTATAATAGTAGTGGAGATATGGTAGCTGTTGGTAATCTTTCAACACCGCTTCAGAAAAACTTTTCTAAAGAGGCTACAATTAAAGTTAAACTAACTTATTAATGACATGGCATGTTTGTTTATAAAGATATTGATAAATCATCAACTGTTATTCAACAGAATATAGTTAATCATACTCAAAATTTTACTACAAAATCTTTAGGAATTAAATCAATAAACATAATATCTGGCTCAGTAAATAATAATTACTGGCAGTCACTAAATGTTTTATTTTATACAAGTGGTTCACCAAGTTATTTAAATGAAAGTAAAATTGTATTTGATAATATAGCTATAAAACAAGCAGGTTCAAAACAATTTTTAAATAAATACCATGGTTATCCAAGTAGTTCAATAATTACAATCCCACAACAATATATTGGTGAAAAAATAGAAGAGGGTAGTTTTACTTTTACTGGTAAAAACCACACAGACAATGATGGTAACAATCCAATTATAAAAGATGATGGTTTTGGTAATTTGTATTCAACAAACGCACATCACACACAAAGTACAAATAATGTTTCAAGTTCAGATAATTATGTAGGAAATATATTTTATAAAAAAGGATTAGCAGTAATTACGGAAACTGGTTCATGGAGTGGTAGTGTTACGTACTCTGAATTAGCTAAAGATACTAATTTTACTGTTCAATTAAACTCCACTAATACTATAACAACGCATGAATACTCTGTAACTTTATTACCAAGTGAATTTAATAAATCTACAAACTATACTTTAAGAATGCCTTTAAGTGGTTCATTTTCAACTGTTAATGAAATAACAGAGTCCTCTGCTTTTTTTAGTAATCCTTACTTAGCATCGAATTTTACAGGTAGTGATTTTCAACCTTATATTACATCGATTAATTTATATGATTCAAGTGATTCAGATAAACCAGCTATGACGGCTAATTTATCAAAGCCAATTAGAAAAAGTGATAAAATAGCGACAACTTTTAAAATAAGATTTGATTTATAGGAGAAAATATGGTTACATTAGGATTGGATGCATCAACGACTTGTGTCGGATATGCATTCACACAAGATAAGAAGATTCTCGATATGGGGTTTATTGATATTAAAAAACAAAAAACACCAAAAGAAAAAGTTTTTAAAGTTCTTGAAATACTCAATAATATTTCATATATTAATGATATAGAAAAAATTAATATTGAAGATAATCTATCAGGATTTGCTGGTGGAAGAACATCGCAACAAGTTATTGTTAAATTGGCTAAATTTAATGCAATACTTTGTTTTGTTTTTGAAGATGAATTTGGTATTGAGGTTAAGAGCGTAAATCCAATGACTGCTAGAAAAAATGTATTTGGAAAAGCTAGAGTCAAAGGAATGAAAGCTAAAGAATTTGTTAAACAAAAAGTTGAAAAATTATATGATACATCTAAATGGTGTAAACACACTACAAGAGGAAATTGGGATAAAAGGAATATCGATATGTACGATGGTTTAGTAATGTCATTGTACGGGGGAAAGTAAATGTCAGATATAATTAGAATAGGTGATATAGTAACTGATGAAAATCAATCAGGTATTGTATTAAGAATATCTAATAATTTAGTAACCTGGAGAAGCTCAAGTACAGGTAAAGTATTTCGAACATCCATGTCAAAGTTAAGAAAAGATGATGGAAGAAGTGAACCTATTGAAAGTCAACCCATTGAGATTGAAAACAACGAAATAATAAATGATTTTTTACAAAATATTGAAAATCAATTTCCAACCGATGAAATAGAATTTGGTGAATTTGGTCCAGGTGGTCCTGATGGTTTTGCTGATATGCCTCAATCTAATTATGACCAAAATGATTTAGCCATACTTCACGATTTGTGGTCTATTCATATGAATGTCAATAATAGACCACAATTATTTAATGATTTTATAACTGATTCATTTAGATTTGGTTGGTGGCCAAATGGTAGATTGTCGTATGCAAACTTACAAAGGTCCGACTCAGGAGAAAATACACCCTCTGGTGAATTCTTGATTAATGAATTACCTGATAATTTTGGTGATTTAACAGAGGTGTATTATGTAGATATAGGTTTGGGACATCCCATTCCATACCTACCAGAATCAATGGGTAATATGTTTCAAGCTAGTAAGTTTGAATTAGTTGAACGTAATGGCGGTTTTGATAGTAAAATCGCATCCCAAATTTCAGGACCATCCCCTCCTGATACAATAGATACTGACGATGATATGGAGTATTACAATTATTGCAAAGATTTTTATAATAGTTTAAAGTATTATCCAGATCCTGAGTATGAATGGAGTAGATTAAAAGAGTATAGTGATAAGTGTACAATGGGATCTAGTAACTATAAAACTATGAGCTACGTTAATTTACACCTTGATGGTGCATACCTTTTAGGACCTGAAGGAACAATACCCGACTCTATAGGAAATTGGAGTCATCTTGAACAAATATTTTGGGGAATAGGTATGAGTGATTCTAATACCTACATTCCTGATGTTTTACATGGATGGACAAAACTGAGAGGATTAGTCCACGCTACAGGTGGTTCATATCCCCAATTTGATTTTCCACATTCTTTTTGCACACCACTACATAATTTTATTGTAAATGGTGTTGATTGGATTAATAATCCACCTAATGATATATTTTTTCAAATATTGTTAGGACCAACTTGGAATGGAAATACTTGTAATGATTATGAATACCCATTTGAGCAACAACAAATTGAACAAGAAAATTTAGAAGTTGAAGAGGATAATAATGATGACATTTTGATAAGAGAAGTTATTGATGTAATCAATCTACATTTATCTGGTGGTGTTGAAAACATGCAATCAATTAGTGAAGATTATAACTATGCTTTTGTTGATATGGATAATGATGGATTTATAAGTGCATTAGATATCGTGGCATATATTCAAAAAATTTTAAACCAACCATCAACTTCTGAAGCTGATAGAGATATACTTAATCTACAGTTAAAAAGATTAAACATATCAACCGCTTTTAGTGAAGAACGGAGACAAAGAAATAAACAAAGGCCAATGTTTAGAGGTTCTTTTTTATTAACTTTTGAAGAATCAAATCAAATTAAATTATCAAATACTTTACCTGAAGATTTAGTAAATGTTAGTGGACAAATGCAGTGTTTAGGTAGAGATAATGCGTATCCTTGTTATTTTGTTCCAAGTGATATTGAAGAACCCTTAACAAGACGTGAAAACAACTCCACTAATCAAGGGATGGTTTTAAATAGAAGAAATATTAACTTTACAGTATCTGAGAATAGAGCATTTTATACGTTTAATATTAAAGATTTAGAGAATAATCTTTCAATGAATCTTAATTCAGACTTTATTATTTTAGCTACATGTGGAGTTGATGAAATTAGTGTTGGTTTTGAAAGGTTATTTTCATTTAATAATGACTCTGTACTTGTTCATGTTATGGGTAAAGGCACTATAGATGCTACAGTAAATTATTGTAATACAGGTGAAACACCAAAGTTTTTCTTATACAATACAGAAAATAATAATGAAATGCAAATTACTAACATAGGTAGAAAGCCATTTATTTATAACGCTAATTATATTATTCCATAAAAAAGCTTGTTTTTTCCATAAAAAGGTTGTATATTGTATTAAATGTATAAATACGAATTAGTAACATTATTAGAAAAAGTATTAATGAAAAGTTACCAGATGAAAAACGGTGAGCATGCTTTTCATTGTCCTTTTTGTAATCATCATAAAAAAAAACTACAAGTCAATTGTGAAACACAAAAATGGCATTGTTGGGTTTGTAACAAAGGTGGATACAAGATAGGAATACTCCTACGCAAGATAAACGCTCCCAAAAACATCATATCAGAGGTTTTAAAGATACTTGGTGACTATCAAGGTGTATCTAAAGAAAAAGAAGAAAAAACAAAATATGATGTCACTTTACCACAATGTTACAAACCTCTTTGGGAAAAATCAGAAGATCCACTTTACAAAAATGCTATACATTA
>MDSV01169817.1_pt1 | contig 10316 bp, 3 predicted proteins | sample 810851 | NCBI WGS metagenome assembly MDSV01 (sample SAMN05326640, study PRJNA326480) | marine metagenome | isolation source: seawater | place: Atlantic Ocean: North East | collected 2012
CGCGGCGACGGGGCCGGGACCGGAAACGCGTCCGACGCGTTCGGCGACGTCGTGGAAATATTGGCGCGCGTCGCCGAAGCCGGCGTCGAGGAGGCTCCCGAGGAGACGGAGGACAAGAGCTCCGACGACAAAAGCTCCGGCGCTTCCGGCGCCGGAGGCGAAGCCTCCGGCTCGCGCGCGAGTCCGCCGTACTCCGCGCGTCTCCCGGACGAGGAAGATTCCGTGCCTCTTCGCGTGGCTTCCGGGTTCAGAGACGCCTCGAACGCCGCGCGGAACGCCTCAAAGGCGTTCCGCGAGCCCGAGGACGCGGACGAGACGGGGCACATCGCGCACGCCGTATTTCTCGCGCTGGACGGCGTTTTGGCGACGTGCGTCAGCCTCGAGACGCTCGCGGACCAGGGCGCCTACGGGAAGGACGCGCGGGCGCGCGACGACGCGCGTTTCATGACGGAGCGCGCGTGGGTTTCCCTGGAGTCGTGCTTGTCGACCGCGTTCCGACGCGTCCCGGGCGAAGCCGCGACGCTGGAGCTGTGTCGCGCGTACCAGGCGCTGACGCGCGCGGCGGCGGCGGCGGGCGCCGAGGAGGCCGTGGACAAGTGCCTGGCGAGCCTCTGCGCGTTCTCCGCGTCGGATTCCATCTGGCGGCGTTTCGGGGAGGACGAGAACGAAAATGCAAACGCGAAACAAAAGAGCGCGCACGCGTTCCGCGCGTTGCTGAACGCGGCGCAGAGCCTGGCGGTGGCCGATGCGATGGGGTTCCGCGGGTGGCTCGTGGTGCTCGAGACGACGCGCCGCGTCGAGGCGCGTCGCGATGCGGAGAGGAGGTTCCGCGCCGCGAACGGTCAGCCGGGGTTCAAAGTGTCCGGCTCCCGCCGCGCGACCGAGTCGGAACAGGGCGCCACCGTGGACGCGCTCCTCGCGTCCGCGACGGCGCTGCTGGCGTCCTCCGCCGCGCTCCGCGGCGAGCAGAGCGCGGACGCGCTCGAGGCGGCGCGCGGCTCGAGCGCGCGCGAGCTCGACGACGCCGGGCGCGCGTTTTCGTTTTCGGCGCCCAACGACGCCGCGATGGGCGCCGCGAACGAACGCGCGAACCTCGAGGAACTTCGCGCGCTGGCGCGTTTCGTGGACGCCGTTCTGCTTCGCGTGCGCGGCGGAACCCTGGACGCGCCTCCTTCGCGCGCGAAAGAGCGCGAAAGAGCCGCCTGGCACACGCTCGAGACGCACTTCCGCGACGCGCTCGAGTCGGCTCGCGAGCCTGAAGTCGCGCGCCGGGCGTGCGCGCACCTCGCGCGCGCCGTCGTCGGCGCGCTCGAGGCGATCGCCGCGGGCGGAAAAGACGCCTCGTTGGCCGCCGCCGAGGTTCTCGCGCCGCTCGCGCGCGCCAAGGCGCGCGCGAGGTGCCTCCCCGCGCGCATCGAGGCGGTCGAGGCGATGTCCGCCCTGGTCCGCGAACGCGGGGATCTGCTGTCGACAACCACGGGCTGGGCGGCGGCGTTGGACGCGCTCCGCGCCGGCGACGATCGCGACAACTTCGTCGCCGGCGCGGGGGACGTCTTTCCGCGAAGACGTAAACGTAAAGACGACGCCGCGGTGGTCATCGCCGGCTGGTCCGCGGCGGCGTTCGTCGTCTCGGACGTTTTGCCCGCTTGGCTCGCCGCCGGCGCGGAGGCGGAAACCCCGCGCGCGGGCGGCTCTTCTCGGGGGCCTTTTCTCGCCGAGAGGCTCCGGAGCGCCTCGCCGGCGCTCGCGCGCGTCGTGCCTCTGCTGGCTTCGTACGCGAGCCAGACGGACGACGTCCGCACGTCCCTCAGCGCGGTGAACGCGCTGTGGAACGCGTGCGACGCCGTCGTCGTCGCGAAACCGCCTTCTTCCGCCGAATCGGACAAAATCGCGTCGGCCAGCCTCCTCTTCGAAACCGTCCTGACGCGCGCGTTCGAGGCGCTCGCCGCCGTCGGCGTCGACCGACGCCGGCCGGACGTGCGGCACAGCGGCGTGAACACGCTGGCGAAACTGCTCGCGGCGCGCGGCGCGACGTTGTCGCCCGCCGCCTGGCGCGGCGCGACGCTCGGCGTGTTCTTCCCGCTCGCGTTCGAGATTCGCGCGCGCGCCGCGGCGGCGGGGGACGAGCGCGTGGACGCCGAGCCTTTGGATGACTCGGACGACGCCGAGACGGATCCCGACGCGCGGCCACCCGCGGTGCTTCTCGTGCACCACAGCCGGAACACCGTCGCGAAGCAGTGGGACGAGACCCTGGCCGCGGCGGTCGCCGCCGTCGGCGAGCTCGCGCGCAAGCGCGCGGCGCGTCTGTTGGCTCCGGAGACGCGCGACGCGTTCGAGCCCGTCTGGGCCGAGACGTGCGCGTTCATGGCCGAGTGCGTGTCGAGCGCGTCGCGGGACACCGCGACGGCGGCGTTGCGCGCGGCGCGAACGGCTTTGACGCGGTTCGCCGCCCTCTCTGTCGACCGGGAAACGACGGATCCCTCGGTCCGCGCCGCCGCCCGCGCCGCGCGCAAAGCCGTGCTTCGCGGCGTGTACGCCGCCGCCGCTCGTCTCGCGACGACGGATCGAAAGGCGAGAAGACACGTCGCCGCGGCGACGCGCGCCGAACTCGTCAAGACGCTCGCCGAGGCGCGCGCGGCGGTTCCCGCGTCGGCGTTTGATTTCGACGACGTCTCCGTCGTCGTCTTCGTCGCCGACGCCGTGGCGCGCGCGCCTGAACCGTGGCCGGAGTGGTTCGAGGATTCAGACGACGACGAGAGCGTCAGTCGCGCGTCGGGCGACATGAACCGGACGACGAAGCGAGAGCGTTCGTTGCAAACGTTGGGCTCGGGGTACGCGGCGTTACAAACGCAGCGCGCGTGCTTCGACGCGCTCGCGTCGCTCGTGCCGACCGTCACGGACGCGTGCGTCGACGCCGGGACGTACGTCTCGGTTCTGTCACGCTTCCTGTCCTACGTTGACGGCGATGGCGTCCGTCGCGGAGGCGACGGTTTCAAATCCGCCGAGGTCGGCGGTTTCGATCGCGACGGGACCGTCGCGCCGACGCAGCCGCGCTCGATCGCGCGCGCGAACGCCGCGTCCACGGCGCTCGCGTGCGACGCCTTCGCGAAGCTCGCGTCGGACCCGCGGCTCCCGGGGGACGACCTGGCGTGCGTCTTCGCGCGCGCCGTGTCGGCGACGGCGGCGGCGATGGCGCCGTCGCCGGAGGGAAGCGGAGCGCTCCGCGCAGAGGAGGCGGATTTCGACAAAGAGGCGGATTTCGACAAAGTCGTCGCGGCGACGCGCGCGTTCCACGCGACCCTGGACCGCGGCGTGCCCGCCGTGCAGAGATATGTCTCCGCCGCCGGCGGCGCGGAGGCCGTGCGGCGGAGCTGGCGGGTCATCGCCGACGCGTTCGAGGCGTCCGTCCTCCGCGCGCCGGAGCCCTCGCGGACTGAAGCGAAAAAAAAGCTCCCCGACGACAAAGCGCGGCGCGAAAAAAAAGAGGAAGACGCGCTCCGCAACGAAGGGCTGGAGGCGCTGCGCGACGCGTGCGCGCGCGGCGACTCCGCGCCCGATGACGTGCTCGCCAGACTCGTGCAGGTGCTCACGGCCGGCGCGGACGCCGAGCTCGACGCGCCGTGCGAGGAGGAAAAAGCGGTTTCGTCCGGCGCGGCGGCGGATGACGCCTTCCCTTCGCGGTGTCTGTATCGCCTGCGCGACCTCGTGCTCGCCGCGGGCGCCGGGCCGGGAGCCTCCTCGGCGGCGCGCCTGGCGGCGCCGGCGCTGCTCGCAAAGTGCGAGTCCGCGCTGAGGAGACACACCGCGGAGGCTGCGCTGAGGAGAGGACCGAGCGCCGAGGAAGCGTCGTTCGCCGTCTCGGCGGCGCGCGCGGCGGTGGCCGCGCGCGCGCTGGCGTCGGCTCTGGCGCCCGCGCCGGGCGCGGGCGGCGGATCCGGCGGCGGCGGCGGCTATTTTTTCCGAAAGGAGACGCCGGCGACGATTCTGGCGGCGGCGGCCACCCCGGAACGCGCGCGCGCGGTGCGCGCCGCGCTGGAGACGTGCGCGCTGTCGACCGACGTCGCGCTGCGGGACGCGGCGGGGGACACGCTGGAGGCGTTGTCGCGGTTCGAAGAGACGCGCGTGTCGTGATGTTCGTCGAAAGCGCCATCGTACCTTCACATAATTTACGGTACTAGTTGGACACCGTCGTCCGATAAAAAATGAAAAGTGCTTTTTTTTTGCGTTCGTCGCGTCGGCGGGGACGCGCGCTACGCGCGCGTCGACACTCACCTACGCCGAACGTATCGTGAGTACCTCCTTCGGCTTTCTCTCCTTCGTCTCGTTCGCCCCCTCCTTCGTCTTCTTCCCCTTCGTCTCGTTCGCCTTCCTCGCGTCCGTCCGTCTCCCCGCGGCCGCGCCTGACCGCGTCGGTCGTGTCGCCGCGGGCCTGGGCACTTTCTTCCCGCGGCGCGGCGCGCGCCGTCCAGACTTTTCCGTCGTGCCCGCCTCCGCGCCGTTTCGCGTCGAACGTTTGCTTTCGCGCGTGCCAGATCCGCCCGCGAGCGCGCTCGCCGGGACGGCGCCGCCCGCGAAGGTGCCGAAGACGCGCCCACCCCCCGCCTTCTTGTCCGCCTTCTCCGCCGCCTCGGCGAGCGCCGCCGCGAAGCCACCCCCCTCGTCGCCCGCGCCCAGGGCTTGTATGCGCGCCCTGGTCTCGTCGTCCACGAGCGGCAGCACCACGCCCGCGCGCGAGGGCTGCTTGAGCTTGGCCAGCCCGCGCCGCTCGATGGTGCGCACCGTCTCCGCTGACACCCCCAGCAGCGACCCGAGCAGCAGCCGCGACGCGCCGTCCTTCCCCTCCGCCGCCACGATGGAATCAGCCTCGTCCGTGGAGGACGCCCGCAGCCAGTCCGGGGGCGCGCCGTCGCTCGTGGACGCGCACGCCAGCGCGCGCGCCGACGCGGAGGCCAGACCAAACCTGTGCCGCAGCACGAACTGCTCGCGGGGCAGCAACGAGGCCAGCGCCTCGTCCAGCGCGTCGCGAAGCAAATCGGCGTCGGCGTCCGCCTCCGCCGACGCTGACGGGCCGTCCGCCGCGTGCGAAACGCTCTGCTGCGGGACGCCGGACCCCGGGGTCGAGGCGCTCGCGGCGACGCCGTCGACCAGCGCGCTCGACGCGCCGTCGGGGTCGGCGCCGTTCGAGGCGGCGTCGAGGCTCAGGGGCGCCTGCGCCCATTGGCGCCACTCGCGCACGCGCGCGACGTCCACGCGCGTGGCTTCGGCGAGCTCGGCGTCGGAGGGCGCCCTTCCCAGGCGCGCCTCGAGCGCTCTTTCCGCGGCGCGCGTCTCCCGCAAAGTCTCGCTGAGGTACTTGGGCAGCCGGATCGTGCGCCCGCAGTCCTTGACGCTGTCCACCACCGCCTTGCGCACCCAGAAGTAGCAGTACGTGCTGAACTTGTACCCGCGGTCGGGGTCGAAGCGGTCCGCCGCGCGCGCCAAACCCGCGCACCCGTACAGAGTCAGGTCGTCGAGCGACAGCAGCCCGCGGTCGGCGCCGCCGAGCTTCTGCCACACTTCGCTCGCCACGCGAGACGCGAGCCCGATGTTGTGCGTCACGAAAGCGCGCCGCGCCGCCTGACCTCGCGCCTCCGCCTCCGCCAGCGCGCGCGCGTCCGCGTACCCCAGCGCCAACGCCAGCGCGCGGCGGAACGAAGCCGACGACGCGTCGTCCGAGGAGTTCCCTCCTTCGCGGTTCCCTTCGCGGTGCGCCTCTCGCTCGCCAATGCCGCCGATGCGCCTCGGGCTCCGCTTCCCCGCGCGCGCCGTCTTCTTCCCGAAAGCCTTCGAGAAGACGTCCTCCGCCGGCTCGCGCCGCAACTCCGCCGCGATGGTCTCCTCGCGCAGGCGGCTCCGCATCGCCTCCACCCGGAGCAGCTCCTGCACCGCCCGCCCCAGCTCCTTCTCGACGTTCGCGTCGAGCGCGCCGCGCGTCAGCGACGCGAACGGGTCGACGTTCGAGAAGGAAGACGAGCGTCCGTCGTCCGCGCCGTCGTTCCGAGCGCGAAGCGATCGGTCGCGCGGCGATCGTCCGCGCGCGGCGAAACCGTCGACGACGGCGCTTTTTTTCGACGACGTCGACCTCCCTTCATGTCTGGAATCGAGCGACGCGCCGCGTCGCTCGGCGGCTTTCGCGCGCGTCGACGCCGCCTTCGTCGCGGGGGCGCGCCACTCGGAAGAAGAGTTGGGCGGTCGACCTCGTGCCGAGCGCGCGCCACCGCCGCCCTTCGCGCGAGCGCTGTTCGACTTGGCGCGCGCGGGCGCGCGCTCGGCGTGCGCCTCACCGGACGGCACGTCGTCCGAGGAGGCGCGCGTGGCGAGCGGACGGCGAGGCGAGAGCCGCGCGCGGCGCGGTAGCGCGACCCAAGGCACGACGCCGCGCCGCGCGACGCGCGCCGGCCGACTCCAAAACGTATCCGGAGGCAAACGCGGGACCCGACGCGCGTCTAAGCCCGAGGCGGGAGACGCACGCATGGCGACTGGCGATGAGACGTGCCAAGTCGGATCCGGCGGCGTCGTGCCTATCTACGCGCGGATTTCGCCAAGATTAATAAGATGACGCGAGCATGCACGGTGTGTTTGGAGCGCACAGGGGAGTGCCACTGGTTGAACGCGAGGTGCGCAACCGCACGCGACGCACGAAGACTCGACGGACGCGAGCTCTCACCGCAGCGCGAGCGTCCCTCGAAGTGCCTCGCGCGGGATACTTCTCGCTGCTCTAAAAGAAAAGGGAACGACGTGTGAAACTGCCACGGCCGTGGAAAGCGTCCATTCGGGGGGCTCGAAATGGATAAAGGGGGCGATTGCTGAGACCAAGACGTCTTTCGAATCGGTCAAACCGAGACGGTCCGAGCGCGCGTTGATCGGAACGATCCTCGATGAACAAGCGACCACCACGTCACACGTGTCCCCGCACGACAGCATGGCGTGCCTCACCGTTGTCCCCGCGCGCATCGCCGCCGCGTCTGCCGCTCCTCACTTACGCATCCGCGCGCGCAGCCCCGCCGAGCCGGCGGGGCGCTCGCTTTCGCGCCTCGGGCTTTCGCGCTCGGTGCGCGTGCGCGCCACCGAGGACGAGACGGAAGATGCCGAGACGATGGAGGCTCGCGTCTCCGGCGCGATGCAGGAGTTCGCGGATGCGGGTTTCCCGAGCGACGAGGGTGACGCGCAAGACCCCGTGTCGCGCACGAAGGCCATGAACGGCGCGGTGGATGACCTGAACACGCTGATGGACGCGGAGGTGGAGGTCCTGGGCAAGGCGTTCGACCTGCTCGAGCAGCTCGGGATCGAGGGCTTGGAGAAACCCCCCAGCCGAGAAGCCGCGGACGACGCCGAGGACCCGGCGGCGTGAGGGCGAGCGCCGACGAGAATCGCTCGTCGGGAACGCAGCCGGTGGAAGCGTCGCGCGAGCGTCGTCGTGGACGCGCGCGAACGAACGGCGTGTGAAAAGAAACGCGTGGGCCGTCATCCTCGATCCGTCGACGCGCTCGACGCGGAAAGTCATCAAAACGCGACGCCTCGCCCTTTCCTTTCGTCTGTCCCGCGTCCGCGGCCCCTTCGGAACCGCGCTTTTCCGGTCCGTACCTCTCATCATACCTCTCATCATCGCGGTCGACATCAGTTGGCGCGCTGCGGGAGCTTCCCCTCCTGAACAGAGAGGTACACGTCGCGTCTCCGGTTCACCTCAAACTCCTGCGTCTCCACGAACCCCTCGATCAGGAACCCGGCGAGCTCGAACCGGTTGTTGTCGAGCAGCGTCAGGTCCTCCACCAGCTTGTCGTTGAAGTGCGTGAACCGCCGCGACGCGCGGCTGTGCTGCTCCTCCCTGTGCGGGATCTGCCCGGGGTCCTTGGCGTGTGCCTTGGTGTGCTCGAGCTTGCGCTCGTACGCATCCATGTCCAACATGTAATTCCGGCGCTTGTCCACGCACGGCTTGTACGCCGGGAACTCCTCGCACAGCTGCGCCACGGGCTGCGTCACCGCGCTGCGCAGCTGCTCCGCGCACGCCGGCCGCACGTCAACCTCGAGCGTCTCCATCATCGCCACCAGCTGGCGCGCGCGAGCCGCCACCTGCTCGCGGGCGCGCGCGGCGGTGGCGGCGGTCGCCGCCGCGCCCGATTCATCAGCGGCGGGTAAAGCCGCGCCGGCGGCGTCGCCGTCCGCGAGTTCGGCGATGTGCCCCGCCATGGCGTGCGCGGCCTTCGCCGCCTCCTCCATCGCCTTGGCGTACCGCTTGCCGTCCTGTTTGATCTTGTTCAGAAGCGCCTCCTGCCTCTGCACGCGGGCCCAGAGCGCGTCGAACGCCTCGTCGGGGCGCTTGCGCGCCTTCCCCGCGGCGACGTACGCGCTCTGCTTCCCGCGGCGCTTCGACGCCTTGAACTTGTAGAACGTGCTGGACTTCACGGCGAGGGGGTCACCCACGGGCACGAGCCCGGTCGCGGGGTCGGGCGGCGGGGGTGTGCCGAACACCTTGGCCTTGATTGCCGTGCCGATGTTGGGAGGGACATACCGCGGATCGAGCGCCGGTTTGCGCAACACGCCGGGAAGTACACTGGGATCCTTGGCGCCGGCTTCGTCCTGGAGCTGCTGCAGCAGGAGCTTGCCTCCCTCCGCGCGGCGCGCGTTTCTCGCCGAGCGCTTCTTCGCCTTCTCCGCGAGCGAACCGACGCCGGCGCCCATCTTGCCCAGGAGGCCGAGCTTCGGCGCAGGCCGTCGGTCGAAGTCGGGCGACGTCGGCGCCGCGCTCGTCGGGGACATCGGCGCGCCGCCGGGTGACGCCGGGCCGGGGGAGGCCACAACGACCTCCCCGGGGGCGGGAGCGACGGGCGACGCGGGCGCGGGGGGGGTCACCGTGGGCGGGCCGCCGCCCGGAGAGGTGCTCGGGCGCTCCTCCGCCATCTCGCGCCAGCCGGGAGATTTGGGCGACGCCGGATCTGCGGGCGCGGGGGAGGTATCGTCGAAGTTCGCCTGGTCGCCGGGGCTGTCGCCGACAGGCCCCACGGGGGAAGAGAGGTGCGGCGCACCGGCTGCGCGGGGGGGTCGCGCGTAGGGGCGGAGCGGAAGAGGGCGCGACGGGGCGGGGCGTGCCGTGTCAGCGATGTGGGTCCGATGTGTCATTTTCCTCTTCCCAGAAAGCGTCACGAGCGCGACGGAGAAATGTCGAAGCCGACCCGAGGGTTCGGACGCGGTCGGCGGGTTCCGGGGCAGCAACGCACCTGCGCCGTTGGCCATTGCGACTGTCACGCGCGGCGACGTGCGCGCGTGCGGTGTCAGAGTGGCCCCGGATGACGAGGCACGCGCGCCTCGTCTCGGTGCGATTTTCCAACGGTTCGAGCTCGAGGGGGAACTACTGCCGCTTCGATGACAGGCAAACAGTCAACTTTTGGCTGTCTGCATCTCCGCTTTTCTGGCGTCAGGAAAGCTTTTGGCGAGTTTCCGCTTTTCGACGTTTCAAAGAGCGGCCTTTTGGTCAAAGAACCAGGCGCGATGGCGTCGACCGAGAACATGCCGCCCCTCCCGGAGGCCATCGCCGCGTTGAAGGACGAGGGCAACGGCTTCTTCCGCGCGGGCGATTTCCTCAAGGCCGCGGGCGCGTATACCAAGGCGCTCAAGGTACGTCCAGTCGCGCGTGCTTGCGCGTCCCGTCCCGCGTTTTCGAATCACGCGTTTCTCGAACCGACGATCTGCGGAGACGCGCGAGGCGCGGCCGCTTCGACCGCGCTCACCTCCCGTGCCCCCGCTCGCGGTTCCCGCCCGCCCTCAGGCTGCCGGCTCGGACGCCTCGTCCAAGCCCGAGCTGGCGCCGATTTACAGCAACCGCAGCGCGTCGTTCCTGAAGCTCAACAAGGTGAGCCAGGCGCTGGCGGACGCGGAGGCGTGCGTCGCGCTCCGGCCGGACTGGGAGAAGGCGCACTTCCGTCGCGGCGTGGCGCTGGAGGAGAAGGGCGACGACGCCGGCGCGGTCGCCGCGTTCGAGGTGGCGGCGGCGACCGTCACCGGCGCGGGCAACCCCGAGATCGCCAAGAAGCTCCGCGCGCTGAAGAAGAAGAGCAAGCCCGTGCCGTTCCATTTCCCCAAAGCGAAGCCTCCGCCGCCGGCGAAGGGACCGAAGGGCGCCGAGGTTCGCCCGCGCGGGCCCGCGGGGAACAAAGCGTGGCTCGCGACCATCCGCGCGGTCTCCGAGCCCGTAGACGCGCGCGTCGCCGCGGCGAACGCCGTGGGCGGGTGGCTCGCCGAGCACCTGGAGCGCGCGCTGAAACGCGCGCCGGGCGAGTCCG
>MDSV01245460.1_pt1 | contig 10316 bp, 12 predicted proteins | sample 810851 | NCBI WGS metagenome assembly MDSV01 (sample SAMN05326640, study PRJNA326480) | marine metagenome | isolation source: seawater | place: Atlantic Ocean: North East | collected 2012
GGGCGTGGCCCAGCCCGGTTAAGGCGCCTGGTTTGGGACCAGGAGATCGCAGGTTCGAATCCTGCCGCCCCGACGAAAGAAAAATCGCCCTGACGAAGGTTAGAGGCGATTTTTGAATTATACAAAAGTTTCAAAAAATATTTGAGGTTGAAGAGATGGATGAAAAACCCTTTTTTAATAATCCATGATAATGTTAGTTATTCTTTCAAATCAAAAATTTAAAGGGACACATGAAAATCGCGTTTTCCTTCACAACTTGTAATTACAACTTTTACCTTATATTTAACAATCAATAAATTCCTTAAAAATGAAGTACTTATCACTACCCTTAACATCTATTTTAATCACAATCATTTCTTTAACTTCTTGCGATAGCGGAACATGGTCATCATCGGACAGAAAAGCATGTGTCAATGAATTACTTTCAAGCGATGATTTTACCTCTGAAGATATGATGGGTTATGCAGAAGAGTCTCTAAATTCTGTTGCAGAGTGTATGTGCGATGTATTTGAAAGTGAATTTAGCACATGGAAAGAAGCAAGTAATATTCTTGGAGATGAAGAATGGGCAATGGGAAATCCTGATGCTGCTTTAGAACTTGTAGGTTGTTTCTTCAGCGCATTATCAGAAACTGAAATTGAAGATGCTATGGACGAAGCATTAGAAGATTTTGACGAAGAACTTGAAAACTTAGAAGAAGAACTTGAAGAAGAACTTGAAAACCTAGAAGAAGAACTTGAAGAAGCCATGGAAGAATTTGAAGACGCTCTAGAAGGCGTAGAATTCTAGCCTCAGTCTATATTACTGCATATACTTTCCATCAGGTAAAACTTTTGGGAAAGAATATTCCTCATTTGTAAGCAGCTGAAAAACATCAATATCAGTTTCTTCAACTAATTCTGGAGTATGTAACTCCCATTCATTACCAATTTCTCCCCCCCTTTTTGACTGAGCACCTAATAAAGAGGTTAAAGCCCAATAGATATACTCAGTAGCCATACAATCGTACTCACAGGTTGTGTCGTCATAATGGTACCAAGCCTTATCGGGGTATTGATTGGGAATCTTTAAAAACTGACCTGCTCTAGCTAGGTCCATAGCGTTACAAAGTGAACTACCCTGACTTTCCCCAAATACATCTGGGTAAGCATTGGCATAACCTGCATGGGTAATTATATGCAGAACTTCTTCTAGAGAAGCATCAAACTGTCCGTCTTGCCCGTTTGCATGCCAGTCAATAATAGTTTCATCGTTACCTAAATCTTGACCTTCCATACCATCAGGCGGAGAAAGAAAAAACAAATCTGATTGGGACTTCCACATTACCATAAAAGCATTTGCTTCTAACATCGCTTTTAGAACAGCCTCATTATCTACTTTCCCATCCTCATCATTATCCAGATATTGAGCCATAATATTTGCTGCATGTAAAAGCCTACAATCTTCTACTCTTCTTTTAGCGTAAATAGGTATACCAAAGACTACAACCTTTCTGTTAAACCCTCGAAAACCTTTATCATTGTGAGATACAATTAGGAAGTTCGGGTCCTTAACCAGTGAAATATACCGATCATTTCCACAAGAAGTAAAACAAATAGAAAAAGAAAGGGAAAAATAAAAGACTACTCGCATAAAACCAATTTAACTGAATTCACACAACATTGAATACCTTAAAAACAGCATTAAAGTACACAACGTTAGGCGTAATAATTATAGTACTTGCCTTTTTAAGCTTAGGACTTATACACCCAAGCTTCAATTATTCAAACACAATTAAAGTTGATAGCTCGGTTGAAGATGCCTTTACTGCATTTACAGATAAGGAAAGATCTGGCGAGTGGCTTATAGGTTATAAGGGATATAACATACTAGAAGGAGAACCACATAAACCTGGTTCAAAATTCTTGATGAAATTCGAAATAGAAGGAAATAAGATGGAGTTTACCGAAACTATTACTGCCTTTAAACAAAACCAAGAGATCAGCTTTGATATGGAAACAAAATACTTCAATGGTGCTGTACAAGTCAAATTCTCTGGGTCATACCCATGCACTATTGAAGTAAATACTGTTAATTCAGGTATTAATGTCTTCTACTGTTCAATGTTCTACCTTATGCAGGGCGCTCTAAAAGAACAATCCCAAAAGAACTATAATCTTTTAAAAGAGATGATTGAACAATAATATCCTCTATTAACATATTATTAGTTGAGAACTAATTTAAACGTCATTAATCTCATAAGCTTGAAGGGGTATTTTTTCAAATAACCTATCGCATATAGTAAAATGAAATTTTCATCTTTCGCACTACTACTAACCTTCTTTGTAATCGGATTTACTTCATGTGACCTTTGCCCAGGCGAAAGACCTGTAATCATATTTGTAAATAACGGCATATGTAATTGTGATGTTACAATTTCTGAAGACGACACAAGGCATGTATTTGGTGGCCAAAGTATAGAAGTTACTTTATTTTCCGGATCTTACGACCTAAGTGCTAATTGTAACTCTAGTGCATACTTAAACAACCAGCTTACTCTTCTAGAGCAAATTGCTTGCGACTTGAACCCTAGCTGGGGTACTTCAGTTGAACTTGTGTGCGGAGATGAATACACATTCACAATCAACTAAGCGCAGTTTATTGCTAGCTGAATTTCTCAGTATACCTATCTGCTATGTAATCTCCAATAGCTAGTGACGCCGTAGCTGCAGGTGAAGGTGCGTTTAATACATGAATACTCCTATCCGTTGTTTCAATTCTAAAATCATCCCTTGTATCACCAGAAGTGTTTAACAACATTGCCCTTACACCTGACCTACCGGGTCTGATATCGTTCATAGTAAGAGATGGTATTAATCTTTGGAGTGTCTTTAAAAACAACCTCTTACTAAAAGCTCTTCTGTATTCGTTTATCCCAAACGACATGTTATTGAAGAACAACTTCCATGTGCCAGAATATCCTAGGGCATCGACTGTATCTCTGAGATTAAAATCAGTCTTACCATATCCCTCACGCTTGAAAGTGAATACTGCATTAGGTCCACACTCAATTTCACCATTAGTCATTCTCGTAAAGTGAACTCCAAGGAAGGGAAAATCAGGATTGGGAACTGGATAAATCAAGTTTTTCACCTTATGCTTAGCGGAATCACTAAGCTCATAGTAATCCCCACGGAAACCCACAACTCTTTCTTTCAACTTCACTCCATCTTTTCTAGCTAATCTATCTGCCTGTAAACCACCACAAACAACAAGATGATCAGTTTTGTACCTCCCTTTATTCGTAATTACCAAAGTACCATCACCAACAGTATTAAAGTCCAACACCTCTTCTCCTAAGTATATATTTGACTGACATTGAATACCTTGAGCTACGTCTACCATCTTCTTTGTAGCCGCCCTAAAATCAATAATACCCGTACAAGGAACCCAAAGCGCACCTACTCCAATACAATATGGCTCAATTTCAGCAAGTTGCTGTACACTGATTTTCTCTATCCCTTCAATCTTATTTTGCTTACCTATACCATAAATTTTTTCTAGTCTTGGCATCTCACTTTCGTCAGTCGCCACTACTACCTTACCACAAACTTCATGAGGAACTTTATACTTTTTAGCAAACTTCACTAATTCCCTTCTACCTCTAACACAGTTTTCAGCTTTGAGTGAACCTGGCTGGTAGTATAAACCAGAATGAATGACACCAGAATTGTTTCCAGTTTGGTGATCGGCAAGCTTATCCATCTTATCGATGAGAAGCATCTTTTTATCAGGGAATCTCTTCTGCATCTTATAAAAAGTTGCAGCTCCAACAATTCCACCACCAACGACGATTACATCATAATTATTCATTCTCAACAAAGTTAATCCCACCTCATCTCTTATCTTGCCAAGATGTTTGGATTTCTCAACAAAACAGGTGAAGAAAAAATAAAGTGGGGCTGGGCTGTTTACGATTGGGCAAACAACGTTTACTCGCTAGTAATTACTACTGCTATTTTTCCCATTTTCTATAACACAGTCACTTCGACAAAGGATGAAGACGGAAAAGTAACTAGTGACTTGGTTACCTTCCTTGGAAAGGATTTTGTAAACACAGAACTTTACAGCTATATTCTTGCAGCAAGTTTTATAGCAGTAATTATTTTGAGTCCTCTGCTTAGCGGTATGGCTGATTTTGCCGGAAAGAAAAAACTATTTCTAAGAATTTTCTGCTATATAGGATCTTTTGGATGTATTGGGCTTTATTGGTTTGACCCAAAACATTTAGAGATAAGTATGATTCCTTTTTTTTTAGCAAGCCTTGGGTTTTGGGGAAGCGTTGGATTTTACAACGCATACCTCCCAGAGATTGCACCTAGAGAAGAACACGATAGATTAAGCGCAAGAGGATATGCAATGGGTTACTGGAGTTCTCTTCTCATTCTGTTAATCTGTGCGGCAATGATTATGGGATTGGGTCCTCATACTACTACCTTTTCGTTTATATTGGTTGGGTTATGGTGGTTTGGGTTTGCACATATTACCTTCAACGCATTACCTGATATTGACAAGAAAGACCTTCCGCCTGGAAATATTTTATTCCAGGGATTTAGAGAGTTGAGGGGAGTTGCACGCGAGCTAAAGGGAGCCAAGCACCTAACTCGTTACCTTTTTGCTTTCTTTATTATGAGTATGGCGATCCAAACCATCATGTTAATGGCTTCTAGTTTTGGAATTAAAGAAGTCGGGCTATCAGATTTGGAATTGATAATTACAATCTTTGTGGTTAATTTCCTTGCAATACCTGGTGCATTTAGCGTTAGCTATTTGAGTAAAAGGATAGGAAACATTCGCGCACTTATTAGTTGTATCATTGGATGGACAATGCTCTGCCTATGCGCATACTTTTTTGCAACAAACAAAATGGGATTTTATTGTGTGGCTGGAGGAATTGGATTCCTTATGGGAGGGACTCAAAGCCTAAACAGAGCAACATATTCTAAAATCCTTCCCGACACAGACGACCCAGCATCATACTTTAGCTTTTACGAAGTACTTGAAAAGGGCGGCTTAATAATTGGAATGTTCGGATGGGGTTACATAGAAGGTCTGACAGGTTCAATGCACAACTCTGTTCTCGCAATGCTTATACTTTTTACCATCGCTTATTTTGCATTGATGCTTATGCCAAAAAAATACCGATTAAAGGTTAATTATTAAATCAAAGTATTAAAAAAACTCCATTGGATTTTTTTAATACTTGTCGATATGTCAACTGGAACTATTTAAGCTCAAAAGTTACTCGTCTATTTCGGGCTCTACTAATTTCAGTGTCTAAAGAAGTAGCACCATCCATATCAGACATTCCTATTACACTTATTCTTGTTAATTGAATACCTGCATCTTCAAACATATATGACACTTGAGTAGCTCTTTTTTCACCAAAACTGGCATACCTAGTATTAATTACTCCCTCATTTTTTTCATCAGCATCACAATGACCTATGATCTTAATGCTCATTTCAGGATTAGCCTTAAGAATTTCAATTATGCTATTAATAGTTGTCTTACCAGCTTCAGTTGGAGTTCGCTTTAGAAATGCATAGTATACAACACTTGCTTCAACCTTTTCAGCATCTGACATATCCTCACCCATTACGGAAGAAGAACCGTAAACTAAGTCCATATCTCTTTCATCAGACTGTGTGCACTTACATTCAGATTTTGCTACAATCGGAACTATGCTAACGTTGTCAATGAAGTAGTAAGCATGGCTAATTTGTCGATCATCGTTGGCCAATGTATTAGGACGCTTAATCTTTTCAACCTTCATTTTAGTTCTTTCACCAAATCCTCCGATAATAATGTACTCCTCTTCACCGGTACCTAAAAATGTTCCACAGAACTTTTCCCAACCTTCCATGTATTGAAATACTTTGTTTGTCTTCTGCTTTATATCAACTTTAGAAGACATAACACCGTCGTTTGGTTGTTCAATCTTTCTGTCGCTCAAGACCACTCCAATTTCATTAACAGCATATCTACTCTTGTCAGCAAGACTTATGTCGAAAGAAACGCAGTACATAACATCTTTTTTAAGAGTATTTGGAAGCTTTACTTCTAGATAGTTCCTCTTAAGCTTAGGATCCTTAGAGTAAGCACGAAAACCAGCATAGAAAGATCCTTTTGAAGCCTCTTGCGTACCGTAATCGTTTTTCGGAACGTCTACTTTATCACCCTTTGCTCCTTCGCCAAAAATATCAGCAGGCACTGTAGTAGCAGCAAACCAGTCATTACTGTATTCTTCCATAAGACCGAAAGATTTAAGCTTCTTAAGATTTGCATCCTCAACCTCAAATCCACCGATTGCACCTAGAATATCTTGAGCCTGCAGACTGATAGTACAGGTTAAAATTAAAATAGCAGCTGAAAAAGCGCTTAGTTGATTCTTGATTTTCATGCTTGCAATTTAGCATAGATAATGCCAAAATCTGCGCACCTAACTAATGTAGAATTTTAAATACTGCTTCTCTAAGCAGCATTCCATCTGTCGTAGTAGCATTTCCTCTTCCCTTTGACTTCCTATCTGCATCACGTAAATAACCGAAGATTCTGGCAATTTTAGCTGGTGGATATAACCTTGCTGCTGAAGCGTACTCCTTAACTGCGAATGGACTACATGTCATGGCCTTAGCAGCTGCGTTTGAAGTTTTATCTTCAAGACCGTGATAAACAAAAATTCTATTGAAATAATTCAACAAAATTGGGGCAACCATAGCCATTGGATTATTCTTAGAATTTGCCTCAAAATGATTAACAATTCTTGTAGCCTTTTCTATATCCTTAATTCCTAAGGCCTTTTGGAGTTCAAAAATATTATACTCCTTACTAATCCCTATATGTTTTTCAACATCATCACAAGTAACCTTAACCCCTTTAAGAACTAGTTTCAACTTAGTAAGTTCATTGCACACCTTGCGCAAATCATTGCCTAAATAATCTGCCAACATTTGGACTGCTTTATGCTCAATATCAAGACCTTCATCCCTCGAATACTCAGAAATCCATGATGCGAGTTTATAGTCACGTACCTTCTCACTAACAAACAGAACACCGTTTTTGCTCATCGACTTAACTGCCTTGAGTCTGCCGTCTATCTTTTTATTCATATATGCCAAAACAAGCACAGTTGTACCCACAGCATTTTTAGCGTAGGCCTCTAACTGAGCCAGTTTATCCTTACGTCTCCAACACTTCAGCTCCTGAGCTTCCTTTACAAGCACGAGCTGACGCTTGGCCATCATTGGAAATCTACGTGCTGCGGCAAGAACTTCCGACAATTCCACATCACGCCCGTAGAGAACTGTTTCATTGAAATCCTTAGACGCTTCGTCAACTGCGTTTTCCTTTATGGCATTTACTATCTCTTCAATAAAAAATGGCTCTTCACCGTGAAGAACATAGATGGGTGCAAATTTCTCAGCCTTAACTTCCCTAATAATCTGTATATGCCCCATAGTGCTAATTTATGTATAACTACCTTTATACCATGTCAAGATTTGAGGATCTACCCGAACTAAATTTTCCACGCCCCACCTTACTAGCAAGAAGTACTGAGAATTATGATGAAATCCAGTGCTTAGTGAGACGCAAATGGCTCAAACTAGAGCCAGAAGAGTGGGTTAGGCAACACCTTATTTATTATTTAAGTACCAACCTAGGATATCCCATGGGTCTAATGGCCGTTGAGCATGGGCTAACACTGAACGGAGTGGAAAAACGAGCGGATTTAGTTTGCTATAATAACGACGGACAGCCAGTATTACTTGCTGAATGTAAGGCTCCACAAATAAAGTTGTCTCAAGATACATTAGACCAAGCTGCTAGGTATAATTTGGTATTAAACGTACCTATCCTACTGCTCACAAACGGCAATCAACACTATGCAATAGCGACAGAAATAAACTCTCCGGTGGAGATCCTTAAAAGCATTCCACCTTTTGAACAATAGTTATTCGTAATTTTGCAGCACTCAATTTTTAAGAATGAAGATTACAGAAGTTCTAGCAATCGCGGGAAAACCCGGATTATACAAGGTAATTGCATCATCTGCAAAGAACCTAGTTGTTGAATCTATGACTGACGGGAAGCGTACTAGTGTTTCTGGTTCAGCTCGAGTAAGTAGCTTATGTGACATCACTATGTACACTCTTAGCAAAGACGTGCCTCTAAGAGACATCCTCAACAAGATGCATAAAAAAGCAAAAGGCGAAGCAGCTCCTGGCCACAACTCGTCATCAGCTTCTGAAATCAAAGATTTTGTGGATTCTGTGGTGGCAGATTTGGACTACGACCGCATCTACAATTCTGACCTTAAGAAACTTGTTCAGTGGTACAACATCCTACTCACAAAGAATGCATTCCCACTAGAAGCAGAGGAAGAAGAGAAAACTGATAAAAAGAAGAAGTAAGATGAATAACATTACAGTTATTGGTGCAGGCACTATGGGCAATGGTATTGCTCATGTATTTGCCGCAAAGGGGCACTCTGTAGTTCTGATCGACCGTTCTGAGGAAGCTCTTGAAAGAGCTCTTTCGACGATTGAGCGAAACCTTGGAAGGTTAGTTGCAAAGGAGCGCATCACTGAAAATGATAAAGCTTCTGCACTTAGCAACGTTACTACTTCTACAAATTTGGACTCTGCTGTTTCAAATGCAGATTTAGTTGTAGAAGCTGCAACAGAAAATGTAGACCTTAAGATTAAGATTTTTGAGCAGATCGATAAAGCTGCTCCTAATGGTTGTATTCTAGCGACTAACACATCTTCGATTTCTATTACTAAGATTGCTGCTGCGACTTCTAGACCTGAGAAAGTTATAGGTATGCACTTTATGAATCCAGTGCCTATCATGAAGCTAGTAGAAATAATCAGAGGGTACAGAACTTCAGATGAAACTTGCGAGGCTATTATGAAAGTTAGCCAATCTCTTGGAAAAGTTCCAGTTGAAGTGAATGATTACCCAGGATTCGTAGCAAACAGAATTCTTATACCTATGATCAACGAGGCTATCATTACTCTTAACGAAGGTGTTGCTGGAGTTGACGAAATTGACACAGTTATGAAGATGGGAATGGCTCACCCTATGGGACCACTACAGCTTGCTGACTTTATAGGACTTGATGTTTGCCTGAAAATTATGGAAGTGCTACACGACGGACTTGGGAATCCCAAATACTCTCCTTGCCCACTCTTAGTTAATATGGTAACTGCTGGAAGACTTGGTGTAAAGTCAGGCGAAGGATTTTACCTCCACACAAAAGGTTCAAAGGAATTAGTAGTATCTTCATTCTTTAGAGATTAACAATCCTAGAGAATTTGAGAGATAGACTACACGAAATAATTTTCGAAGCTGACACCCCTGAGGGTAAGTTTTTTGACGTAGTCCTTATGTGGGCCATCCTACTAAGTGTAGGTGTAGTCTTCATAGAATCCGTACCAAGCATCAGTACTGCTTATTCTGAAGATCTCAGGATAGCTGAATACGTTTTTACAGCTCTTTTTACAGTTGAATACGTACTGAGGTTGTATTCTGTAAAAAAGCATATGAGCTATGCTTTTAGCTTTTTTGGACTTGTTGACCTACTAAGTATTTTACCAACTTTTGTTGAGATACTGCTTCCTGGAGCAGCTAGTCTGAGGGTTGTGAGAATCTTGAGATTACTGAGAGTATTCAGAGTGCTTAAGCTCGTGGGATTCATGAAGGAAGCTAGCTTTTTGAAGGACGCACTTTGGGGCGCTCGAAGGAAGATTCTTGTTTTCATGTCGACAGTCGTAGTGCTGGTGACAATTCTAGGCACTCTTGTTTATATAGCAGAGGGCGAAGGTTCTGGGTTCACTAGTATTCCTAGGAGTATTTATTGGGCGATAGTAACCGTTACAACCGTGGGCTATGGAGATATTGCTCCTCAAACTGTCATAGGCCAAACCCTAGCAAGCTTTATCATGCTCATAGGTTACGCCATAATTGCTGTGCCCACGGGAATTGTCAGCGCCGAAATGGTAAAGGGTAATAGAGAAAAACTAGCAAAAAACACACAGTCGTGCAGATCGTGTAGTAAAGATGATCACGAAGACGGAGCTGCGTACTGCAATAAGTGTGGCGAAGCGCTTTAGAGTAAGAAGGATTGTGCGTATTTTGGGCTTATGAAAAACCCAACAAGACTTTTTGATTTTCCTAGATATCAGTTAGCTAACTGTCCGCAGGAGGTAATGATGAGTATGCCTAATGCAGGAAACAGAATTTCATATTCGACGCAGGAGTTTGTGGATGA
>MDSV01056730.1_pt1 | contig 10315 bp, 10 predicted proteins | sample 810851 | NCBI WGS metagenome assembly MDSV01 (sample SAMN05326640, study PRJNA326480) | marine metagenome | isolation source: seawater | place: Atlantic Ocean: North East | collected 2012
ACTACATCTTTAAAGTTTTTGTATGGTGAGTTTTTTGCAACAGCTATAGCACCGTAGTCACCTATAACTCCAGCAATTGGCACTACATCTTTATAGGATAAAGTACCACTGCCACTCACATAACCTTTATGTCTAGTGATTGATCTTAAAACTAATGGTGTTGATTGAACTAAAACCGTATTTGCAGGTTTTGTATTAATCATAAATGCTAATGCTTTTCCACCACCACCACCTGACATATTTTCAAATGATGCACTTTTTAAAAAGCCTGCTTTTGTTAAAGCTTCTCCAGTTCCTCTTGCTGTACCATCCCAGCCACCACCTGCTCCACCACCTATTACAAAGTGTAGTTTGTCAACTGCAAATGAGTTAGTTGCTGATAATAAAAGTACCCCAGAGAATAATACTGAAGTTAAATATTTAATTATTTTCATTATTTCCCTCTCTTTATTAAATATGTTAGTAAACATAAATTGTAAATCAGTGTCAATAAACTTAAAAAAATACATGTCAAACACGATTCTATTTAACCGTGAAGATTTAAAAGCACTATTTTCAACAAAATTTTTATTAGTAATAATTATATCAATACCAAGTGCAATAATTGCTGATTATTTTAATATCCCACTAGCGTGGATGTTAGGTCCAATGATTGCAATTTCAGTAGCAGCATTAACGGGTATTAAAGTAATAATGCCTAAACTCGCTTTAAGTGGAATTCTTATTATTTTAGGTCTTCATATTGGAAATTATATAGATCAAAATTTAATCAATCAAATGACTGAATGGTTTTGGACAACTATTATAATGTTTTGTTACATTTTGGTTAGTATACTAGTCGTATCAAAATACCTTCAAAAGTTTTCAAAATACGGAGCCAAAACTTCTATTTTTTCAGCAGCTCCAGGTGCACTTGGTCCTTTATTAATTTTAGCTGAGTATGAAAAATCAGATTTATCTCAAGTAGCAACAGCGCATTTAATTAGACTTATAATTATAATAACAGTTTTTCCATTTATAATAGTAAATTTTGCAAATTCTGAAGCAATTGAAATTGAAAATTTTAATTATCTTGCACAAAACCACTTTAATCTAATTATTTTAATAATTGGATCTATAATATTAATTTTATTATTTGATAAAATAAAAATTCCAGCTGCTTTATTATCTGGAACTTTAGTAGCCAGTGGTATTTTGCAAATTACAGAGCTTGCTACATATAAATTACCAGAATCTTCTATAAATTTTTGTTTATTAATTTTGGGAGCATCAATTGGATGTAGATTTGCAGAAAAAACTATTAAGGAAGTTGCAAATAATACTTTTCATAGTTTTGTAGCAACTGGTTTATTGGTACTTTTAGGTTTAATTGCAGCCTATGCTGCCACATTTTTTGTAGATAATAATTTTTTAACTTTAGTATTGTCATTTTGTCCTGGAGGAATTTATGAAGTTGCAGTTATTGCAATTGCATTTGAGTTGGAACCTGATTTTGTAGCATTTCATCATATAATAAGACTTTTATTTATTTTATTTACAGTGCCAGTTATCTTAAAAATGATAAATAAAATTAAACTAAGGAAATAGATAACTTTTCAAAAACTTTTTCAGCAGATAAATTGTTTAAATCTGCAACTTGAATAGCTTTGAAATTTTCCCTTTCAATACTTTGTAAAAATGCAGATTTATGTGATCCAAACAAAGCAATCCCTTTAGCATTTAAGTGTGCTGCCATATGTGCGGGTCCTGTATCATTTGATATTACAAACGTGCTATTAGAAATTAATGATGATAATTGTGTTATATCTAGAGCGCTACCATTATCTAATATACATAAAGCATTTATTTTTTTTGCATCATTAATTTCATTAGGTCCAGGCGCTACAATAATTTTATACCGATCTTCATATTTATCCTTAATTTTTTCAATAAGATCATTGTAGTAAGGCCATTTTTTTTGAGTTAATTGACTAGAAGTAAATGGAAATAAAATAATATATTTTTCTAATTTATATTCAGATTTAATTTTTGATATATCGGAACAACTCCAGGAAAAATCTGGCAACATAGTATGCTGTGTTTTAATTCCAGATGATTTAAGTTGAAAATCAAATCTATTTAATACTGGTTTTTTATCAAACTTATCTTTTGAATTATCTAGCGGTAATGTAGTTTTTGATGATGACCAAATATCAACATTTGCACTAGGAAATAAAATTCTTTTATAAAAAGATGTTCGATTGGAATTTTGCAGATCATAAACTTTTATAAATTTATGTTTTTTTATTTTTTTCATTAATAAAAATAGATAAATTAAATTAAAGCGAGAAAGTCTTTCGTCCAAAATTACATCTTTTATATGTTTATTTTTTTTAAATAAATAAAAGTATGGTTTGGTAGTTAATAAATAAACATCATTGTCTTTGTGATGTTCCGAAATATCTTGAATAGCTCCGCAGGCTTGAGCTAGATCTCCTAAGGAACCATGCTTTATTATCAATATATTGGACATATTTTAAACAATTTAACATAATATAAAACTTTATGAACAAAATTCTAGTTGAAGTATCTATTGGTGAACTTTTAGACAAAATATCGATTCTTGAAATCAAGAAAGAGAAAATCAAAGATAAGGATAAACTTGAGTTTATTAATTATGAATATAATAATTTAAAGGAACAATTAGATAAAAATATTAAATCTGATGAAAAATTAAACAAACTTTTCAAATCTTTAAAAGAAATAAATTCTAAACTTTGGGTTATTGAAGATGAAAAAAGAATGTGTGAAAAAAAATCAAATTTTGGTGAAAATTTCATTAAATTATCAAGAGATATTCACTTTTTTAATGACAATCGTGCTAAAATAAAACTAGAAATTAATAACCATACTGGATCTAAAATTAAAGAAATCAAAGAGTATACAAGTTATTAAATTTCAATGATTTAATTTAAAAGTTAATCTTAATAACTGAATTTTCTTTCTAGATATTTTATGGTGTTATGAATAATAAAAGTCATAAATAAATAGATACTTCCAGCTACAATAAAAACCTCAACTGGTTTGAATGTTGTTGAAATAATATATTTTGCTACGCCAGTAAGATCCATCAAAGTAACTGTACTTGCCAAGGAAGTTCCTTTAAGCATTAAAATTATTTCATTTCCATAAGCAGGTAGAGATTGTTTAATTGCTACTGGTATTTGAATTTTATAAAATATAATTTTTTTTGATACACCAAGACTTTTTCCAGCTTCAATTAGACCAGGATTTATTGTTTGAAATGCTGAACGTAAAATTTCTGAAGTGTAAGCTCCTGTATTTAATGCAAAAGCAATTATAGCACACCAATAAGGTTCTTTTAATACGACCCATAATACAGTCGATCTTAAGTATTCAATTTGACCTAAACCAAAATATATAATGAAAATCTGAACTAACAGCGGGGTACCTCTAAATACATACGAGTATCCATATGCAAATTTATTAAGAAAAAAATTTTCATTCATTCTCAAAATGGCAAATAATAATCCTATAAACAATCCAAGTATTAAAGATAAAGATAATAGTTTAAGTGTTATTACCGTTGCACTAAGTAACTTTGGAAAACTATTTATCATTAATTCAAGATCCATTAATAACCTCTGCTATATCTAACTTCTAATTTATTAATAATTTTCATACTAAAATAAGTAAGCATCAAATATAATACTGCAGCAAATGAATAGAAGAATAATGGGTCTCTTGTAGATCCAGCCGCTATATAAGATTGTCTCATTATTTCAACTAAACCAGTAACAGAAATAAGAGAGGTATCCTTTAATGTAATTTGCCAAACATTGCTCAGATTAGGAATGGCCAATCTAAGCATTTGTGGCAATATGATTTTATAAAATTGAATATGTTTTTTTATTCCCAAAACTTTTGATGCCTCAAATTGACCTTTGTCAATTGATTGTATCGCTCCTCTAAAAACTTCAGTAGAATAAGCTCCAGATATAATACCTATAGAAAAAGATCCTGTAATAAATGCATTAATCTCAATATAATCATTATAACCAAACATGGATGCCACATACATTATCGCGCCGCTTCCTCCAAAAAATAATAGATAAATTACCAATAATTCTGGAACACCTCTAATTACAGTAGTGTAAAAATTACCAATTAAATTTAATGATTTATGTTTAGATAGTTTTAATGGAGTAAAAATTAAAGCGAAAAAAAAACCAATAATCATTGCTGTAAGAGATACAGCTAACGTCATTAGGGTTGCGTAAAATAATTCGTCACCCCAACCAGTTTTTCCGAATGCAAGAAGTTCCATACAGACTGGCGACTATATAATATTATAGTCGCCAAATCTTAAATTATTTACATAGAAGCATCAAAGCCAAACCATTTAGTAGCAAGTTTGCTTATAATACCTTCGTCTCTAGCTTTATCAATAGCTGCATTAAAATCGTTAAGAAGTTTTGAATCTCCTTTTCTTATTCCAACACCAACTCCATTTCCAAAAGTTCCACCTGCAAATGTAGGTCCTGTTAAAACAACTTCCTTACCAGATTTTTCTGCATAGTCAGCAAATGAAGCTGCTGCAGCTAAAGCTGCATCAATTCTTCCCGCTGACAAATCAAGATTAACTTCATCTTGAGTTTTATAAGTTCTAACTTTAACATCGCCCATCAAACCTGAGTCTAGAAAGTTTTGATGTATTGTTGCAGTTTGTACACCAATTGTTTTTCCCTTAAATGCTTTTGTTAAAACATCTAATGTCGCTTGTTCATCAGCGCTAATCTCGGTTAAATTAATTGCTGCAAGAGTTTTTAATCCTTCATTTTTTGAACCCTTCATAACTGCTAAAGAAGCAACTTCGTCAGCATAACCTTGAGAAAAGTTTATAGTCTTCATTCTTTCCTCCGTAATTGACATTCCTGCCATTATTGCATCAAATTTTCTAGAAGTTAAAGCAGGTATCATACCATCCCAGTCTTGCTCAACAATTGTACAATCATGTTTCATTATTTTACATAAAGCATTTGCAAGCTCTACTTCAAAACCTATTAATTTTCCTGAAGCATCCTTAGAATTCCAAGGAGGATAAGCACCCTCGGTTCCTATTTTAATTGATCCTGCATTTGCACTTAAAGATAAGAATAGAGATATAAGTAATCCCAATCCAAATTTTTTTAGTTTCATCATTTTCCCTCCTAAAATAAAATTTATTATTTCACAAAATAATAGATTTAAAAAGAAAATTAATGATTTATTGATGAAGAAAAATTCCAAGAACAATCAAAACTAGGTATATAAACTCTTGATAATTTTGTATTTCCGAAGCTCTGATTAAATACATTCATCCAATTTTCAACCTGTTTTGGTTTTTTGTCCTGGCTACCTACTTGAGCGGTAATGACTCCTTTAGGTTTTAATATTCTCACTAAAGACTCCATATTTTTAGCAGCCAAGTCTATACAAAATTGATCATCATTAAGATCGACGTAGATTTGATCGTAAGTATCATCTTTGACAGTTTTAATACTTTTAAATGCATCTCCCCAAATACATTTAACAGAGTTCTTTTCAGATGCTTTTTCTCCAATTTTACTTAAATGTTTGTCACACACATCAACTACTTCTGAGTCTAATTCATACCAATCAATAAATCCAAAATTTTGCGAAATACATTCTCTTGCAACACCTCCATCTCCTCCACCAATAATTGCAGATTTTTCTTTTTTTGAATTTAATTTTAATCCTGAATTAACAAATGTAGAACTGTATAAATGTTCATCACTTTCTGCTACTTGAATCTCATTATCAATAAAAAGGGATTTGCCAAATTGTTCTAACTCAAGAATTTCTATATATTGTCCAGCTTTAGATTTAAAATTTTCTAATACTTTATTAACTACGTAAGATTTGTTTAATCCAGGAGAACTGTAGTTGTCATGATATAGGTCAATGTTATCTCTGTTAAATTCTTTTTTAATTATATGAGTATGATCTATTTCATTTTTAATTATCTTTAACGCAACTGATGGTGAAACTTTAGCGCAAGTAAAAAAATCAAAACTGATAATTCCTTTTTCAGGAAATGTATGAAAACTTATATGACTCTCAGCCAATAAGGCTACTAAAGTAAAACCCTGAGGCTCAAATCTATATTTTGATATTTCTAAAACTGTGACTTTTGCAATTTTTGCTATTTTATAAACCAACTTTTCGAAAAATTCAGGACTATATTCTTTTTCTGTTCCTATAATATCTAAAGTTATGTGTTCACCTACTTTTATCATTAATGATTCCCCATAAAATTCAAATAATCAAATTTTTACTCTTCTTTCAAATAAAAAACTAATATAATAATTTATTAAGGAGAAAAAATTGAGAAACGATTGGTCTAATACAGAAGCTAGAAAATTCATCAATAAGTATAAAAATCTTGGTTATTCAAAAGATATGGCTTTAAGGGTTTATACAACCAGATTATTGGGAAGAAATAGGGAATTAGTTCTGCATGGTGGAGGAAATACTTCAGTCAAAACTAATATAAAAGATATTGATGGTAAAAAATATGAAGTTTTGTGTGTAAAAGGAAGTGGATGGGATATGGCCGAAATAGAACCAGAAGGTCTACCGGCTGTTAAATTGCAACCTCTATTAGCATTAAGAAACAAAAAAAACTTATCAGACGAAGATATGGTTGCTTACCAAAAAAGAAATTTAATTAATATTAAATCGCCAAATCCTTCTGTTGAAACTTTTCTTCATGCATTTTTGCCATTTAAATTTGTAGATCACACTCATTCAGATGCAATTATGAATGTAACAAATAGACCAAATGGACTTAAATTCTGTAAAAAGATATTTGGTAATAAAGTGAGCATTGTGCCCTATGTAATGCCAGGATTTGATTTGGCAAAAAAAATAAATGAAGTTTATTCGAAGAAACCTAATATTAATTGCTTAATATTACTTAATCATGGAATTTTTACTTTTGATGATGATGCAAAAAAATCTTATGATTTAATGATTAAATATGTTTCTGATGCAGAAAAGGCAATAAAAAAACTTAAATCAAGAAAAATAAAACAAATTAAAAGATACAAAACTAATTTTGATCCACATGATGTAGCGCCAATTTTAAGAGGATTATTATCTGAAAGTAAAGAGCAAAAGTTTATAATTAATTATAGATCGAGTAGAAATTTAGATTATTTTATTAATGGTAAAAATATAAAAAGCTATTCAACTAAAGGAACAGCTACACCAGATCATGTAATAAGAGTTAAGCCATTTCCTCTTATTATTTCACCCAAACAAAATTCTTCAATTGAAGATTTTAAAGTTTTAGCTGAAAAAGCTTTTAAAAATTATAGAAAAAAATATATCAAATACTTCAATAAAAATAAAAAAAAAGTTAAAGAAAAAAAGACAATGCTTGACACGTCGCCAAGAGTTATATTGGTTCAAAATGTTGGGTTGTTTAGCGTTGGCAACAGTCTGAAAGCCTCTAAAATTGCTGGCGATTTAACAGAGACAAATGCAAGAGTAATTACATCTGTTGAAGAAACTTCAAAATATAAATTTATACCCGAAAAAGATCTTTTTGATGTTGAATATTGGTCTTTAGAACAAGCAAAAATAAAAAAAGATAAAAAACCTTTAGAAGGAAATGTTGTGGTAATTACTGGTAGTGCTGGTGCGATAGGTTCTGCAACGTATAAACTCTTTAAAAGATATGGAGCTGAAATTGTTCTTCTTGATTATGATTTAAGTAAAATCAATGAACTACAAAAAAATGTTGAAGATCTTTGCTTGCACTGTGATGTTACAAGTAAAAAAAGTATTGTTAAAGCTTTTAATAAAATATGTGAAACTTATGGTGGAATAGATATATTAATTTCAAACGCTGGTACGGCAATTGGTGGCTCCATAGCAGAGGTGGATGATAAATTATTAAGAAAAAGCTTCGAAGAAAATTTTTTTTCTCATCAAAATTGTGCATCTGAAGCAATTAAAATAATGAAAAAACAAAAAATTAATGGTTGTTTATTATTTAATATTTCTAAACAATCGGTTAATCCAGGTAAAAATTTCGGCCCTTATGGACTTCCTAAATCAGCACTTTTAAGTTTGTGCAAACAGTATGCAATTGATTATGGATCCTTTGGAATAAGATCCAATGGAGTTAATGCCGATAGAATTAGAAGCGGTCTATTAAATGACAATATGATAAAATCAAGAGCAAAAGCCAGAGAAGTTACTACTGATCAATATATGAAAGGTAATTTACTTTTGAACGAAGTAAAACCTGAAGATGTAGCTAAAGCTTTTTTTCACTTGGCAGTATCAAAAAAAACTACAGGAGCCGTACTTACAGTTGATGGTGGAAATATTGCCGCTTCTTTAAGATAATTTACTTATACTTTTTTTTTAATTAAATATTTTATAAATAGATAACTAAAAATAGTTCCTACAATAATTAGTATATATTGATAAAACTTTAGTAATATAAATACTATTGGAAGTTCTTTTTCATTTGGATTTTTTAAAAAAAAATTCTTAGTTCCATCTTCATATATATCCACTGGCCCAAATGTTAAATAAATTCCGTAAACTAGAATATAAATTGAAGGCAAAATAGAAATAAATGAAAGAATTTTATTTTCCCTAACGAAACTAATAAAATTTCCAGATACTCCAACTAATACTAAACAGGTTAAAGATAAAGTTAATGGTGTCATTTTAGAAATATTCTATATTAAATTTAAGATAAACTTAACAATCTTATTGGATTTTTGTAAAATTTTTTTGTCTTGATTTTCTTTTAAATTGTATAGAAAATAAGATTTATAAATTATGTCAGATCAACTTAAATATTTTCTAGAAGAAAGCAAAATGCCAAAAACTTGGTATAATATTTCTGCAGATCTTCCAAAACCAATGGAGCCGCCTCTTCATCCTGGAACTTTGAAGCCTATAGGTCCAGATGATTTAGCACCATTATTTCCAATGGCTTTAATTGGACAAGAAGTTTCGCAAGATAGAGACATAGAAATTCCTGAACCAGTAAGAAATATATATAAACAATGGAGACCATCACCTTTATATAGAGCAAGAAATCTTGAAAAATTTTTAGATACTCCTGCAAAAATATATTACAAATATGAAGGAGTTAGCCCAACAGGAAGTCACAAACCGAACACTGCAGTGGCACAAGCTTTTTTTAACAAAGAAGAAGGAACTAAAAAAATTACCACTGAAACAGGCGCTGGACAATGGGGAAGTTCATTGGCTTACGCGTGTCAAATATTTGGAATAGAATTGGATGTATATATGGTCAAAGTTAGTTTTGAACAGAAGCCATATAGAAAATTAATTATGCAAACTTATGGTGCTAGCTGTTTTGCTAGTCCCTCAGATAGAACAGATAGTGGAAAAGCTATACTAGCCAAAGATCCAAATAATACTGGTAGTTTAGGTATTGCTATTTCAGAAGCTGTTGAAATGGCTGCAAAAGATCCGAATACCAAATATTCACTTGGAAGTGTTTTAAATCATGTATTAATGCATCAAACTATTGTTGGGAATGAAGCTTTAATACAAATGGAGATGGCTGGAGATTATCCAGATATTCTAGTTGGTTGCACAGGTGGTGGAAGTAATTTTTCAGGATTAGTATTTCCATTTTTAGGAAAAAAATTTAGAGAAAATAAAAACACAAGAGTAATTGCGTGTGAACCCAAATCTTGTCCTTCTTTAACAAAAGGCAAATATGTTTATGATTTTGGAGATACTGGAAGATTAACTCCATTAGTAAAAATGCATACATTGGGATCTCAATTTATTCCACCTGCAACACACTCTGGTGGATTAAGATATCATGGAATGGCTCCTATGGTCAGCCACTTGAAAGAAATTGGTGCTATTGAAGCTCAATCTTTTGGACAAAAAGAATGTTTTGAAGCTGGTGTAAATTTTGCAAGAACTGAAGGAATTGTTCCTGCTCCCGAAGCAACACACGCAGTAAAAGGTGCTGTGGATGCAGCTTTAGAATGTAAAAAAAATGGAGAGTCAAAAACAATTTTATTTAATTTATGTGGTCACGGTCACTTTGATATGAAAGCTTATGGAGATTATTTTGATAATAATCTAGCTGAAGATAAATATGATGAAGCTGGAGTTAATAAAGCTTTAGAAGAACTACCTAAAATTGCATAGTTTCAATCCTTACTTTTAAAAATTATATATATAAATTTTAATTGTACTAATCGTTAATATTAATTAAATAACTATATGTTTTTTATAA
>MDSV01037806.1_pt1 | contig 10314 bp, 7 predicted proteins | sample 810851 | NCBI WGS metagenome assembly MDSV01 (sample SAMN05326640, study PRJNA326480) | marine metagenome | isolation source: seawater | place: Atlantic Ocean: North East | collected 2012
ATAATGGTATATTGTCAACTTATGATTCTGGTACTCCAGCTAACACACCATTCTCAGAAGTACCTACAGTGCAAGTTGGTAGTACAAATGCAACTGTTGACAACTATAATAGTGCGTCTGGTACTTTCTCATTAGTTAACGGCGTTAACGCTGCAGCTGCTGATGATGTTACAGTAACATTCAAATATCATTTGACAGACAAGTATAACTCCGGTACATCAAATACAACTACAAACAATAGAGCGAAAATCACAAGTACATCCGATCCAATTGGTGAATGGGTAGACATTGAAGAAGTAAATGCTTACACTTCATCAGCTACTGGTAGTGCTACTTCTAATAAATATAGAGGTAAGCTAGATTTGAGCAGCGATGCTTCAAAATCAGCAGCTAACGACAATGCGATCTGGGTACAGGAAGGTGACAAGCTGACAGTTAGTTATTATGCGAGTGATCACACAACATTGATTAACTCACACGAAGTGACTGTTGATGCTACCAATCCTACAATAACTGCTCTATCTCCTGCAGATGGAACTTATCTTAAAGATACTTCTCCAACGCTGACATTCACTATTAGTGATGCACAATCAGGATTAGACACTTCAACATTAGGTAATAATGTGGCATTGTCTATCATGGGTGAAAATGCACACAATGATGACTGTACAGTTGCAGATTCTGAGCTAACGTTTACATCTGTTAGTTCAACAGAAATGAAAATTAGCCTATCTATAGCAGCCGCTGGTACAAAGTGGTCCGCTGCTCCAACATATTCTTCAGGTACTGATTGTGCCGACAGAAATGGTGGTGGTTTTGGTTTAGATACCACAACCTTACAGTCTAGCGGTAACTCACATGGTAAAGAATCTTACTTCACTATCGTTGCTACAGACAAAGCTGGTAATACAAAAACAGTTACCACAACAAGTGCTAACTTCAGAATTGACTCTGTTGCTCCTGATATGACTCAGGCAACAACAGGTACATGGTGGGATGCAACTAATTTAGTTGACAAAACTACTGGAGATGCAATTAAAAATACTGTTAAAGTAACATTTAATGAATCACTAGATCCAGCTACTGTTACAGTAGATGACTTCGAAGTTGATGATGTTAAACCTGCTTCATTAGTATTGGGTGGTAAAAACAGTAGTGCTACAACCTGTCTATCAGGTGCAAGCGGTACTTGTGAAAAGAATGAATTTGTATACCTAACTATGGGTAACAATTTGAAACCTGACGCAAAACCAAAAATTGAAATGGTTGGTAGTGTTTCTGACTTAGCAGGTAATGCTTTGAAAGCTTCTACAAGTGCAACAACATACCCTGTTGCTGACACTGTAACTGCTACAGACTCACAGAAACCTGAAATTTCAAACGAACTATTAACTATTACTACTGGTACGCTTGCAGACTTATTAGATGCAGCGGAAGTTACAACATTAACTTGGACTTCAACCGAAAAACTTAGTGGTTCTAATACAATAATTAAGATTACAGGTGGTAACACTACATCAGTTGCTTCTACAAATGCAGCTGTAACAATGACAACACCAACAACTGGTAAGTTCATTGTTAAACAAGCTAACTCACCATTTAGCGGTACTACCACAGGTATTTACGGTCTTCAGATTAAGAACGTGGACTTAGCTTCCAATTCTAAAGTATCTGGTATGACCAAAGTAACTGACGAAGATGTTTCTTCACAGATCACTGCCAACCAATCAGCTTCTGCTGCATTAGCTATTAAACTAGCTAACTGGCCTGTAGCTGACGCGGATGCAGATGGTGATCTAGGAGACGACTTATCCATATCAGTAGATGGTGTTGCGCTAACATTAGCTGCAGACGCTACATCTAGTGCGGATGGTTGTCCTGACATTGATGCTTCAACTGAATACGCTGTTACTAATTTCAACTTCGGTGAAACTGAAGTAGTTAACATGTGTGTAGGGCAAGCATTAACAGCAACTTCTATCATTAAAGTTACTTATCATTATGCAAATGCATCCAACGTTGTTGAAATAGATAATGCTGGTCCAACCCTTACATTCGACCCTGCAGGTGGAACTTCCACTGAAAAGGCTAGACCATATGTAAGCATTATTGCTGACGATGATGAATATGCAGATGATACTTACACAACTGTGACAGTAACTAAAGCAACACTTAAGAGTCCTAGTGGAGTTACAACCGATATTAGCGGTGACTTAACTTCAGCTGATAATAAGAGATTCATATATGCTCCTACAGCAGATATGGAACTTGGTCAGTGGACTGTGACAGCTCAAGTTACAGATACAGCTGGTAACAAATCTACAGAAACAACAAATAAATTTACTGTAAAAGCTAGATCCAAATTTACATTAGGCTTAAAAGCTGGATGGAACTTAATCAGCTTACCAAACAACCCGTCTGACACTGCTATAGATACAGTGATAGGTACAGCTAACGGTGTATCAACTGTATACGCATACGAAGGTGGAGCTTGGAAAGTGGCTGTGAGAGAGAAAACAGCTGGAGCTTGGGGAGCTTTTGCAGGATCATTAACAACCATGGAAGGACACAAAGCTTATTGGGTTAAGTCTAGCGACTTCCAGTCACTAAAAATTGGTATACCTGCATTAGTAGGTGGAGCATCTGGAAGTGACACACCTCCAACACCTCCAACAATACCGGTAAGTGTAGGATGGAACATGGTTGCTGCTGTTGATACAAGCGGATCAAAGAAAGATGACGCTGACGTAGCTACAGTAAAAGTTTACCTAACTGGATTAACAGTTACTAAGATTTACGAATACGATACAGCTAACGGAACCTGGACAGGTTATGCATCCGATGACACATCGAACAACATTAAAGTTGGACGAGGTTACTGGTTGTATGCTACCAAAGCTGGTACATTGGTACCGTAACTTAGATTTAAACTTTAAATAGTTTAATAATGCAGAGACCTCCCTCTTGGGAGGTCTCTGCTTTTTAGAAGGAGAATTACTTAATGATATTCAGAAAATTAATTAAATATACACCTTTGATATTATCTTTAATATTTTTTATGAATATATCATTAAGCTCCACAGACGCAGCACCTCCACTTCTACCGATGGTTTTTTCAGGTGATGTTACAACTAAGGATGGTAAATCAACAGAAAACCAAGTTTTAGTTGCACAAATCTTAAATACAGACAATTCTGTTTTATTTACATCACAATCTACTATAGTTAAAGATGGTAACTATATTGCTTTAACGGTTGGCCCTTTAGATCCTGTAGTTGTAGGTAAAAATGTAAAATTTTCTTTTATGTGTGGGGATTCCCCATGTAAAGATTTCGCGGATCAAACTATTCCTTTTCAAAGTGCTAAAGTAACTTTTAGATATACTTTAAACTTTGATACTGCACCTCCTTCAAAATCAGAACTTGAAGCTGCCGCTGCTAAAGCAAAAGCAGATGCTGCTGCGAAGGCTGCTGCTTTAAAAGCTGAAGAGGAGGCGAAAGCTAAATTGGAAGCTGCTGCTGCTGCTGCTGCTATAGAAAAAGCTAAAGAAGAAGCTGCAGCAAAAGAAGCTTCTTTAAAAGCTGAAGCAGAAGCGAAAGCTAAATTAGAAGCAGAGGCAAAAGCTAAATCTTCTTCTAATGTACAATCTAACATCCCTGGACAAAATAACACCACTTCGGATACACAATCTAAACAACCATTAAATGCTTTTCCTGCGATATATTCTGGTTCCATTGTAGTAGCTGGTGCTAATATTCCATCTGATGCTCTTTTAAAGGCACAAATTGGTGATTATATTTCAGCTCCTGCTTTAATAAATGGCAATACTTTCCAAAATTTAGTTGTATCACCTGGTGACGTTAAATATATTGGTGAACCTATTATTTTCACATTAAATGATGTTAAATCTGAACCAACTAAAGAAAAATATGAATCAGGAAGCGTTACATCGCAATTGAGCTTAGCATTTATCGGATTACCTGTTGAAACCCCTGTAAAAACAACAGATACTCAACCTGTAGCTGATTTAAGCGATTCAAATGAACCTTCTGGATCAGGATGTTCGCTTGTATCTGCTAGAAATGATAATAACTATTCAGGCTTGTTATCATTTGCGTTAATTTTACTTGTGCCGCTTGCAGCGTATAAGAGAGCAAAGAAATAAAGTATAACTAATTATTTAGATTGATTTAGAAGTACTATACGTTTTTCTTTAGGTAAGTTATTCAAAGTTACATTTAGTTTATTTAAATTACTTTTATCTTTTACTCCAAATGCTATTCTGCTATTTTCATATAGCTGGTCTTCATTATATGAATCTTGGACATCTGATATTATTAAGACTCTGTAATCTATGTCAGTAACTAATTTATTGAAATTATTATTTTCGACTGTACTTATATTAGTATGAGGTGTGAGAATAATTTTAGGATTTTCTGAAGATAATTTGTTTTTTTGACTACCAGGGATAACTTTATCACCTAGAGCTAATATTTTTATTCCTTCAACCTGAATTATGTAATAAATAGAATATTCTCCTGTTGTGTCAGTATTGCCTTGATCCTCGGCAGTTTTTTGATTATTGTTTTCATCTTGGAAACTCATTAATGAAGGCTGTAAAGGTGAATCATCTTTATTATCATCTGATACATCCGTATTGTTTTTACTTTTAGACGTCTTGTAGCCAACTGATGTTATGTAAAAGTTGTCTATTTCAAATTCCCCTGGAGAATACACATTAAGTTTGTTGTTATTGATAGTTGTAGAAGGATCGTTGAATAATCCAATATTATATTCTTCAGAAGATGAAGGGTTTGTAATCAGGGTACAATTACCTGAAATTATTTTGAGCGATTTTGAATTTGTTAGGGTAATTTCCATTTTTATTTTTTAATCCGGTAATATTTTGATATTATATCAAATATTTTGCTTATTTTTATATGTTTGAGGGTATATTAAACGAACAGACATTTCTAATCTTATTCAGATATTAATATATATTTAGTATAATTTAAGATATATATTTAATTATTGTTGTTATATGTCTGAAAAAAGAGATTATTATGAAATTTTAAGTGTTTCTAAAAATGCTTCTGATGAGCAAATTAAATCTGCATTTAGAAAAAAAGCATTAGAGTATCATCCTGATAGAAACAAATCAAAAGATGCAGAATCTAAATTTAAAGAAGTAAACGAAGCGTATCAAATACTTTCTGATTCTGAAAAACGTTCGAAATATGACCAATTTGGGCATGCTGGCGTATCAGGAGCATCAGGAGGAGCAGGATTTGAGGGATTTGGAGGATTTGGAGATATTTTTGATGCTTTTTTTGGAGGATCACAATCAAATTCTGGAAGAAAAGCATCTTATAGAGGAGCGGATTTAGAATATCCAATTACTTTGTCGTTCGAAGAAGCAGTTTTTGGTGGTGAAAAAGGTATTACAATTGAAAAATTATTTCCGTGTGATAGCTGTAAACCCATAAGTTGTACGAATTGTAATGGTACTGGTCAAATAAAGCGTGCTCAGCGGACCATGTTTGGCCAATTTACGCAAGTTGTAAGTTGTCAGACTTGTAGTGGAACTGGTGAATCTCATGATTCTAAATGTCAAACTTGTAAAGGAGCAGGTCGATTTAAAAGCAATAAAAACTTATTCGTTACTATCCCACAGGGAATTGACGATAATATGCAGATAAGATTACAAGGAGAGGGGGAACCAGGAATTGGAAGAGGCGAAAATGGTGATTTATATGTCTTAGTTAAAGTTGAAGAGCATGATATCTTTGAAAGATCAGGAAACAATATTCAAATGACAATTGAATTAAACATACCAACTTTAGTATTAGGAGGTACAATCAGTATTCCTACAATTCAAGGTGAAGAAAACTTAACTATAGCACCAGGAACTCAATCAGGGCAGGTATTTAGGATTAGAGGAAAAGGTATTGTAGATGTCAGAGAAAAAAATAAGCGAGGTGACCAATTAGTCACTGTGAATGTGAAAATTCCGAAAAAATTGAATAAAGAACAAACTGAATTATATAAAAAAATTCAACAGATTACAGAAGATGACACGAAAAAAAATGTATCTGACTGGTTAAAAAATAAAATTAAAGACACCTTTTCTTAAACTAAAGAGAGATTAACATTAATTCTAATCCAAAATGGACAGTGTTATCTGTAAACACCTTAAATGAATATGTAGAGCCAGTTACAGAATTGTTTTCAAAATACTCAAAAGGTAATATTTATTTTTCATCATTCGGAAAAGATGATCATAACAGGACAAAAATTGAACTTTCGATTGAGGGAAATATTCCAAACTCTGAAATTGAATATATTTCTATAGGTGTTAAATTACTAAAGCATTTGGACCCCAACATAGACATTAATATTCAATTATTAACTGAAGAAATGTTGAGTACTTATTTCAATAATTCTTATGAATCTTTAACTATAGGTTCTATAATGATTCATCCTGAAAGTGAAAAAAATAATATTGATACATCATATTCAAATATGATTGTTAAACCAGGATTGGGTTTTGGAACAGGTAAACATCCGACAACCAAAATGTGCTTATTGGAATTGCAGCAAATTAAAAATAAAACTGTTTTAGATATAGGTACAGGCTCAGGTATTTTAAGCATTGCAGCTACTTTTTTTGGAGCTAGTAAATGTATAGGTATAGACAGCGATGATATGGCATTATCTAATGCAAATTATAATGTTCGCTTAAATAAACTTAATGAAAAGATTGATCTAATTCAATCTGATTTTGAGAACTATAATACATCTCTTTTATTTGACACAATATACGTAAATGTTAGTAAATTATTTTTGTTAAATAATCTTAAGACCATTTATAAAATGTTACATCTAAATGGTAATTTGATTATTTCAGGGTTTAAGACTGAGGACGAAAATCAGATTACTAGTATATATTCTGATTTATTTAATATTGTATCAACTAAATTAGAAGCTGGCTGGGCATGCGTAAGGATGGTGAAAAATGAAGCAAAATAAATTCATTTATAATCAACTAAGATTTTTCTATCATAAAGAATTGATTATTGGAGAAAAAATAAAATTTCCAAGTCATTTTATTCATCAAATTTTTAGAGTATTAAAAAAAAGATCAGGAGATTATATATTTTTATTTAATGGAGACAAAAAAGAATACAAAGTAGTTTTGACTAATGTTTCGAAATCTGAAATTTCTGGGGTAGTTGATGAAGTTTTCGAATACGATGGTGAATTGAATACAAATATTCATTTATACCAATCTTTAGTTGAGTCCTCAAGAATGGAACTTATTATACAAAAAGCTACGGAATTAGGAGTAAAAAATTTTTTTCCTGTAATTTCTGAAAAATGTAAAATAAAATCTGTTTCATCCACTAAAAAAGAACGATGGAACAATATTATTTTAGAATCAAGTGAACAAAGTTTCCGGTCTGAAATAATGGTATTAGAAAATCTTATTGATTTTGAAACTGCGTGCTTAAATTCAAAAGGTTTAAAAATATTTTGTAATGAATTCGAATCAAATTATCATTTGAACAAAATCGACAAAGCTTATTTGAATCAACATAAAGTGTCAGATATTTCCATATTTATTGGGCCTGTATCAGGATATCATGATACAGAGATTTTATTTGCTAAACAGAATGATTTTATAAGTGTTAGTTTAGGAAGTCGAGTGTTAAGAACAGAAACAGCAGCAATAGTATCAGTTGGCAATATTGTTAATCAATTAAGCTAATATTTTATTCAATTTCTCCAATTGTATTTTTTATTAAACTCATTGGATCTGTTTGCTGAGTGCATACTCTGATCATTAGATCGATAAATTGAGCATTGTGTGAAATTTTATCTGATAGTTGTTTGGCACCGTACAAAGTATCTAAACCTTCAATTACATTATTAATTTTTGTTTTGAGAGAATTTATAGAATTTTTTTCCCCAATTAATTCTCCTGCAGATCGATTTCTACTAAGTGGACTATAAGATGACGCTAGCGTGTCACCTAATCCAGAGAGGCCACTTATAGTTATTGGATTAGCTCCAGCTTTTGTAGCAATTTGAACTATTTCACTGAAAGCTATACTAATGAATGCTCCTTTTATATTATTACCTAGGCTTAATCCATCACAAATTCCTGCTCCTAAAGTTACTATGTTTTTTAATGCACCACCAAGTTCAACGCCTATCATATCGTTTGAAGAATAAATCTTAAAATTATCAGATTCGATTATATTTCTTAACTCTTCAATTAAATATGTATTGTTTGAAGCTATAACTGAGCTTGTTGATTTTCCGTTATAAATTTCTTTAGCTAGATTAGGGCCGGAAAGAACTGCAATATTTTCTTTTTTAGAATTTGGTAATTCTTCCAAAATTATTTCTGAAATACGTTTACCTGTTGATTTTTCTATTCCTTTTGATGCTATAAGAAAATTATGCTCAGAAGTGATGTATGGCTTTAGAATTTGTAGATTTTGCCTAGTTGTTTGCGAAGGAAATGTAAGTATCAAAAGATTTGACTTGTTTAGAATTGCTGAAGTGTTAGCGCTTAATGATATTTTGTCAGATAGTGAGTGGGATTTGTCTATTCTATTAGATCTGTTTGTTGTTTCTTTAGAATCTCTACATAGAATAGTAACTTTTTTATTTTTTTTTTGAATTAAATAAGATAGGGCTTGTCCCCACGTTGTGTTTCCAACAACAGTGATATCAGATAATTTAAAATGATCTTTCATTATTATTTATTAACCTATTAATGTTTTCCTTATGCCTAATTAAAATAACAGAAATACTTACTAGATAGTATATTAGATATTCTATTTCATATATGTTTAAAATTATCAGTACTACGAAGGGTATAAATGAAAAAACAATTCCTATTAATGATCCTATAGAAGCTGTTTTTGTTTTATAAATAAATATGAGTGACATGATTGTTGGTATTAATACAATTTCGTAGGCTAGTGCAGTGAATGTTCCAACCCCAGGAGCTACTCCTTTTCCTCCTTTAAATTTTAAAAATATTGGCCAACAGTGTCCAATTATAATTGATGAGGCTGTAAATGCAATAAGAAGATTGTTATCTAGTGTTTGTTTTAATACTAGCACCAAAACAAAACCCTTGCAAAAATCTAATAAAAAAACTATTATTCCAATTTTTAGTCCTAGAGCTCGAGTTACATTTGTAGCACCAGTAGAGCCACTTCCAATCTCTAGTAAATTTTTACTTGAAATAATTTTAGTTAATATGTACCCAAAAGGGATAGATCCAATTGTATAACCAATCAATATGTATGTAAAATATTCTATTTTTTTCTCCTACTTCTGAAAAACAGTTTTATGATAACACCTTCATAATCAAAATTTTCTCTAATTACATTTTCTAAATACCTTTTATATGAGAAATGCACATATTTTGGATTGTTAACAGTTAATTCGAAAACATTTGGATAAATATTATGCTGTGTGATGCCGTATATGTGTAGAGTTTGGCCTGGTTTGTTTTTAGGTAAATTTTGCGCAATTTTACTCATTATAAAATTATTTAAATCATTTTCTTCATGTATGACTTTTGATCTGGAGTAAATCGTATTGCTTATATTCAATAATTTATTTAAATTGGCTCCATTTAACCCAGAAATGAACATCATTGGTGCAAATTTTAAGAATTTAAATTCTTCTCTGATTTTTTTTTCAATCCCATTTTGGTTTAAATCATTTTCTTTTATAAGATCTGATTTATTTATAGCTACAATTATTCCATCAGTTGAGTTAAGAATGGTTTTGATTATTTGGGAATCTTGATTAGTAGCAGGTTCAGTACTGTCTATTAGCAGAATACTTACGTCAGATTCTGAGATGTAATCAATTGCTTTACTTACACTTACTTGTTCGATAAAATTGTCAATTTTCCCCCTTCTTCTTATCCCTGGAGTGTCAACAATATTGTACATTTGATTAGATATAGTTATATCATAATCAATACTATCTCGCGTAGTTCCTGGTATGTTACTAGTAATAGATCTCTTACTTCCGTAAAGTTTGTTAAATAAAGTGGATTTTCCTGTATTAGGTCTTCCTACTATTGAAAGTTTTATTTGATTTTTTATCTTATCCAAATTCAGATTATTTATATCAGGTATTTCTTTGATAATTTTATCAACTAGTAAATCTATATTTAGATTATGATAAGCACTAATTCCAATAATCTCATCAAATCCGAGTTCGTAAAATTCGTTTATATTATATTGTTTTTGGATATTGTCTATCTTATTGATTACTAAT
>MDSV01053203.1_pt1 | contig 10313 bp, 10 predicted proteins | sample 810851 | NCBI WGS metagenome assembly MDSV01 (sample SAMN05326640, study PRJNA326480) | marine metagenome | isolation source: seawater | place: Atlantic Ocean: North East | collected 2012
AGACATTGCTGCGCTTCCCCCATTACCTATTAAAATCACTTTTTTTTTATTTAACTTTATTTTATTCAAAATAGTTACAAATTTCTTGAAATCCTTAATGTCTAGTGAATTTAATTCATCTGAAATAAAACTAAAGTATCTATTAATATAATCTATATTATTCATTATTTATAACTCCTTTAATTCCATCTTTTAATGTAATTTTAGGGAACCAACCCTTATCAAACAAAAGATCAGTATTCAATAGCTTTTTTTTAGAGCCTTCATGTTTAATTTTTTTCCAAAAAACTCTACCTTTAAAGTTAACTATTTTAGATATCAATTTACTTAAATTTTTTATTTCAATATCATATCCAACTCCTATATTTATGATAGGAGAGAATATCTTTTTTTTATCTATAAAAAAAACACCGTTTATTAAATCTTGAATATGAATAAATTCTCTCTTTACATTTCCTGTTCCAAAAAAAGATATTTTTTTTTTTTGGAACATAAATTTAGATATCATAGCATTAATAACATGCATATTTTTATTGTTTTTTGAAATTTTTTGACCATATATCGTTGCTGGAATTATTGTCATCCATTGATATTTCTTATTTTCATAGTTTACTTTATAACAATAAAAAGATCCTATCATTTTACTTGATGCATAAGCCAAGCTAGTTTTTTCAATATTTGGTTTGAGGAAATCATCATGATTTAATATAGATAAATTTTTTGGATAAGTGCAAGATGCAGATATAAAAAAAACTTTTTTTATTTTACAAAGTTTAAGTACTGAAAATATTTTTAAATAAATTTCAGTATTATATTCTAAAATTTTCTTATAATTTTTTATATTGTAAAAAATTCCACCTGATAATCCTGAAAAAACTACAACAAATTTAGGTTTAAGTAACTTTATTTTAGAAACAATTGTTTTTTTTTCAAAATCATCATCTTTTAGATAGTTTACAGAAATATTTTTTTTATCTTTTATATATTTGTTAAAGCTTTCTTTATAAAAAGGATTGTTACCGATAACAATTATATTCATTATATATTTCGCATAGAGACGTCTGGAATTAAGAAATTATAAAATTTTTTCAGTTCTTGAATACCTTCGTCTAACGAAACTGTAGCTTTGAATCCAACATTTTCAATTTTGTCATTAGAAACGATATAATCTCTTTTATCAATATCTGTGCCAATCTCGCTTGTAGATATTTCAAAATTTGGAATATATTCTTTTATTTTATTACATAACTCCAGCTTTGATAAATTTGCTGAACTCAAACCTAAATTAAAAGTTTCACTTTTAACTTTTTCAAAATTTTCAATTGAAAACATGATAGCAGCACAAACATCTTTTATATGAACATAATTTCTTTTAAAATTTGCTTCAAACAAAACAACATATCCATCTTTAACAGCTTTTAAGACGAAATCATTAACCAAAAGATCTAATCTCATTCTTGGTGAACAACCAAAAACAGTTGCTAGTCTAAATCTAACACTATTTTCATGATGATCTGATATATAATTTTCAGCATTAGTTTTAGTTTGTCCATATAAAGAGATTGGATTAAGAGGTGTTTCTTCAGTACAAAATTTATCTTTTTCACCAACTCCATATCCACTGTTAGTAGTGGGATAAATTAAAATTTGATTTTTTGACATGTTATCAACTAAATTTTTTAAGGATTCTAAATTTACATCTGATGCTTCTTTTTCTTTTAATTTACAAAGTGGTGCACCAACTAAAGCAGCAAGTGGAATAATTAGGTCAAATTTCTTAGCGATATTATTAACTTCATTATGATTTCTGACATCAATCTTTAAAACATTAAAGTTTTTATGATTCATATACGTTAGAAGAGAATTATAAGAAAAAGTAAAATTATCTAAGACGGTAACTTTATAATTTTTATCAAGTAAATATTTACATAAACTTGATCCTATATATCCAGCTCCACCTGTTATCAAAATATTCATATTTATTTCTCCTTTAATATTTTTTTCAAATAATTTAGTTCTTTATCAAGTTTTTTAGGATGATTGCCAACAAAAAAACCATTGTTATGAACATAATCAACATTTTTTGATCCATTAAATAACTTGTAATCAAAATATTTACTTACTGGATGTTTAAAAAAACTTCCTCCTGTTATTAGCCTAAATTCTATTCCTGCTTTTTTTAACTTTTCTAAATAGTATTTTTTTTTATGTAAATATTTTTTTCTAAGTACCATTGTAAAAGCAAAAGAAGATGGTGAATGAATACTTTTTTGTAATATAAATCTTTTATCATTTGTAAATAATTTTTGAAAAATTTTATGATTATGATTTCTAATTTTTATAAATTTATCAAGCTTTTTTAATTGTTCTAATCCAATTGCTGCATTAATATTAGTAGGTCTTAAATTGTAGCCTGGTAAAACAAAACAGTAGTCTTCATATTTTTTTTGACTCTTTTTTAGATAATTTTTTTTATGAAGATCTCTTGTCCAACCATGTGATCTAAGAGATAAAATAATATTATAAATTTCAGAGTCGTTTGTTAAGATTAATCCACCTTCAATTGTAGAAATATGATGAGAAAAAAATGTACTAAATGTATTGACTATACCAAAAGTTCCTGTAAATTTTTTGCCAACTTTAGCTCCCATAGACTCACAATTATCTTCCATTAAATATATTTTTTTTTTGCTACAAAATTTTCTTAATTTTTCTAACTGTACAGGATTTCCAAGAATACTTACTGCAACTATTAACTTAGTTTTTTTTGTTACTGCTGCAATAATATCTTCTACTTTAACATTTAAAGTATTTATATCTATATCTACAAATTTTAATTTAAGACCATATTGATGAAGAGGATGATATGTTGTGCTCCATGAAAGTGTGGGAACTATTACCTCATCTCCAGGTTTAAGTTTTTTTTTTTGTTTATAAAATAATGAGGCAACTGATAATAAATTTGCAGATGAGCCTGAGTTTACCATGACACAATATTTCATTTTAAAATATTTCGCAAAAGTCTCCTCAAATTTTTTCACATACTTTCCTTTGTAAGTGTATATTTTTGACGAAATTACTTTTTTAATTGCATCGACTTCTTTTTTGTCCCAGCTATCTGAAACTAATTCATATTTAAATTTTGTCATATAATTGTGAGTACTCCACTAATATTGATGAATTTTCACTTTCTATAGCATTTTTATAACTTTTTAAAACTGACTTATTATCTTTCAAATCATAAACACTGGTATATTTGCAAATTTTTTTTATTTCATTTACATAATTGTTAGTATGTTGAAGACCAGCGTCTAATGGTTTTTTTGAACCGACTAAAACTCTTACTATAACTTTAGGCTTAAAGTTGCCTTTACTAATTATTTTAATTTTATCTAAATGATTAACCAATTGATTCATTGAAAGAATAAAAAAATCAAACCTAGGATATGTCGTAATAGGTAAATAGCCAGCTAAGGCAAACCCTGTGCTTATCCCCATCTGATTATCTTCAAATACTGGTACCTCAAATTTCTTAGATTTCGGTACTTTTAAAAGAGATTTATAGATAAGATTTCCAGGATAAGATACTGATTGTCCGATAAAAATAGATTTTTTATTTTTGGAAATATTCTTCATTATATTTTGAATATTATTTAAATATTTTTTTTTCAAAATGTTACCCATTTTCCTGTACCATGATGCGGATACTTATTTTTATATTTATAATAAATTGCCTTACTAAATAAGTTGTTATTAAATTTTTTTCGTCCCCAAACAATGTTTGTTGGTGAGTTGGTGCTTAAATTATTGTCTTCAATAACAAATGTTATGGGAAGATTAAAATTTATTGAATATTTATATGCTTCATAAAAAACTCCACTTTCTCCTGCCATATCTCCAAGAAAACACCATACTTTATCTTTTTTTTTATCTTTTTTTAAGGCTATTGCAACACCTAAGGCAATTGGAATTGTGCCGTTTACAATTGAACTAGATAAGAAATTTTTATCTTTACAAGAAACACTCATGCTCTTGCCTTCATATATAAATTTTTTAATTTTTTCTGGATCTAAGCCATGAAGCAGAGCATGGTAATGATTTCGCCAATTGGAAAAAACCCAATCATTATGATTTACATATTTAAAAATATTTATTAGCTCTTTTTCATTTCCATTTGATAAATGAATAGGACCTTTTATTTTTCCAAGATTATAATCAATAAATATCTCTTTTTCAAAATTTACCAAAAAATTTTTAGTAATTTTGACAACTCTTTTCTTTTTTAGATGATTAGGGATATATGCCATGTTTTAAAAAAGGGATTATTACCTTATTTAGTTTTATTTTAAAGTTAAATGTTATAATTAGATATTAAATTGTTTATATAATGAATAAAATTAAAGCTTCAAATTTAAATTTATATAAAAAGAAATACAATAGACTAGATATAAATATTTTAAAAAAAATATTTGCAAAGATGAGCTTTATAAGAGAGTTTGAGCTTCAAGCGTACGAAAAAAGGAAAGATAATGCTTTCAAAACTCTTATATACCTTTGTTTAGGACAAGAGAGCATTTACGCATCAGTAAATTTAGCTCTACCCAAAGTTTCTATTTTTGGCCAGCATAGAGGACATGGTATATATCTCGCTTATGGTGGCAAACCAGAAAAACTTGTTGATGAGTTAATAGGTTTAAAAACTGGTACAAATAAAGGAATGGGTGGCTCCCCACCAGTATTTGATAAAAAAATTGGTATGTTTGGACATGTAGGCTTAATAGGAGATCAAGTTCCTGTGGCAGCTGGATATTCCTTAATGAAAAAAAACTTGACTACTTTATGTTTTTTTGGTGATGGAGCTGCTGAGGAAGATTATGTTTTAGCAACTTTAGGTTTTGTAAAAAAAAATAATTTAAAGATTATTTTTATTTGTGACGATAATGATTTATCAGTTTTAACACCTACTAGAGATAGAAGAAAATGGAGTTTAACAGAAGTTGCTAAATCTTTTGGATTAAATACTTTGGATATAACAGATGACCCTTTAACTATATATCATTCAATAAAAAAATTAAAAAAAGATTTACCTGCATTGATAAATATTCGTACATGCAGGGAATATTGGCATGAAGGAGCTGGAAAAGATGAGCCAGATAAAAATTTTTGGAACAGATATCAAATTATTAAAGATTTTTTTATAAAAAATAATGAATATAATTTTGTAAAAAATTGTGAAAATAAAAATAAAGATTGGTCAAAAAAATTATGGGAAAAACGGTTGCAGAAACTATAAGAAATTTATCTAAAAAAATTTTAGATAAAAATAAAGGTATCGTCATAGGTCAATGTCTTTCAGGTGTTGGTTGGGTACAAAATACTGTTCCAGCCCAAAAAAAAGGGATTGTTGAATTGCCTATGACAGATGTTGCTGGTGCAGGCTTTGCTGTTGGCGCGGCTTTAGCAGGTATTAGACCAATTTTTATTTTAAGATTTCAAAGTTTTTTGTGGCTGAATGCAAGTCCAATTATTAATCATGCCGCAAAGTCAAAAGAAATTTTTGGTTACGGTGCGCCAGTTTTTATAAGAGCAATAGCGTCTGAAGGACCAAGCTCTGGTCCAATACATACTAATTGTTATCACTCACCATTTGCTCATATGCCTGGCCTACCAATTTGTGCACCAATGACACCAAAAGAATATAATGAAATATGGAAAAAATATTTAAAAAGTGACTCACCAATGCTAGTAAGTGAACACAGAAGATCTTATAAAGAGACAATTGAATTTAAAGATGAAATCAATGAAGACTCACGATTAACATTATTTTTAATTTCTGCTTCAAGGTTTGAAGTTGATAAAATAAGGGAAAAACTTCAAAAAAGGGATGCAAAAATTGATGTATTTCATATACTTTGGCTTAAACCATTTATAGTTAATAAAAAATATATCGACTCATTAAAAAAAACCAAAATTGGACTAGTTGTAGACTCAACTTATGAAATTTGTAGTGTATCAGAACATATCTCTCTTAAATTAATGCAGAAAGTAAATATAAGCAAAGTTTTTAATTATGGAATGAAAGATAAATCTCCAGGTTGTTCTCCATCTTTGTTGAATGGCACTCCTGATTCAGGTATGATTGTCCAAAAAATAATCAAATTAATTAAAAAATAAATTCTATGTCATTAGATGTATTACTTATAACACCACCCTCTAGACTAGAAGTATATCAAAAATTAGCTGGTGAGTTTGCGGCTATTGAACCACCGGTATGGTCTTCTTTAATTGCAAAATATTTAGTAGTAAGAGGTTACAATGTTAAAATTTTAGATGCTGAAGCAGAATTTTTGACTCATAGAGAAACTGCAGATAAAATAATAAAAGAAAATCCTAAATTATCAGTCTATATGGTTTATGGTCAACAGCCTTCGGCTTCAACTCAGTGCATGCCAGGAGGCAGAAAAGTTGTAGAATTAGTTAATGAAGATACTTCTAATGAATTAAAATCAATAGTTATTGGTACTCATGCTTCTGCTTTGCCACAAAGAACTTTGAAAGATGAACCATATACATTTGTTTGCCAAGGTGAAGGCCCCTTAACTATTGAAGGATTGCTTAATGAAATAAAAAAAGAAAAATATAATTATAAAAATGTTCCTGGTCTTTGGTACATGGATGAAGATCAAGTTAGATTCAATAAGTCAGCTGAGATGTTTCAAGATTTAGATAGTACGTTACCAGGTCAGGCTTGGGATCTTTTAGATTTAAGCAAATATAAAGCTCATAATTGGCATACCTTTAATAATATAAATAGCAGAAATAAATATGCTTCTTTACAAACAAGTTTAGGCTGTCCTTTTAAGTGCACATTTTGTTGCATTAACGCACCTTTTGAAAGAAATACAATTAGATTTTGGTCCCCAAAACATATTATTAAAGAAATAAAATATTTAGTAGAAGAGCATAATATTTATAATATTAAAATTCCTGATGAAATGTTTGTATTGAATCCAAAGCAGGTTACTGGGATATGTGATGAGATTCTTAAAGAAGGTCTTGGAGATAAACTAAACTTTTGGGCTTATGCAAGAATTGACACTTTAGAAGATGATGAGATGTTAAATAAAATGTTAAAATCAGGATTTAGATGGTTAGCATTAGGAATAGAGTCAAGTTCAAAGCATGTAAGAGATGGTGTGGTAAAAGGTAGATTTGACAATTATGATATAGAAGGAATTGTTAAAAAAGTAAGAGACATGGGTTTTTATGTTGGAGCAAATTATATATTTGGCTTACCCAATGATGATCACGATACAATGCAGGAAACTCTAGATCTATCTTTAAGAGTAAATAGTGAATGGGCAAATTTCTATTCTGCTATGGCTTATCCAGGTTCTCAACTTTATCCAATGGCAAAAGAAAAAAAATGGAAATTACCAGATGATAATAATGGACCAGGTTGGATAGGTTACTCACAACACGCTTTTGATACTTTGCCTTTACCTACAGAACACATAAAAGCTTCAGAAGTATTAGACTTCAGAGATAAGGCTTTTGATACATATTTTAATAATTCTGATTATTTATCCATGATTAATAAAACTTATGGCACAGATACTCTTGAGCATATTAAAAAAATGACTAATCACAAAATTAAAAGAAAACACCATACCGAAGAAGTCGACTACTAAATGGGCAAAATTAGATCTATAATTATATCTGGTGACCAAGCTCAAGATCATGAATTTATTTATCCTTACTATAGAATGTTGGAGGAGGATTACAATGTTGATGTATGCATTATAGGTGGAAAACCAGTTAAAGGAATTTTAGGAACTACACTTCCACCTAATAAAAATCATCCCGTCAAAGACATCGATCAAATTAAACCTGAGGATTATGAATTATTAGTCTTACCAGGTGGCGTAAAAGCAATGGAAAAAATTAGACTAGAAAAAAGATTAATAAAATTTATTTATCAATTCAATGAATTAAAAAAAACAATAGCTTGTATATGTAGTGGTGTTCAATTGTTAATTTCAGCTAAAATTGTAAAAGACAAAAAAATAGCTGGTTATTACGCTTTAGAGGACGATATTACAAATGCTGGAGCAATATATACAGACTTACCTGCGGTTATTCATGAAAATATAGTCACTACTGCACATTATAAAGATATGGGGCCGTGGATAAAAGAAGCATTAAGTATAGTCAATAAAAAAAAATAATTTTATCTTAAATTTTCAACGATCTTATTATCATTTAAATCAATCTGTTTTTTAAAAACAATTATTTTTTTAAAATACTCTTTTATAAAATTATTTATATTTGATTGATGTTTAATCAAATCTTCTAAATTAATTGCCATATTTGATGAATATAGATCTCCAAAATTTTTTATAATAATTGGGATTTCATTTTTTTGAAGACTATTAATATATCTCGCCGGACTAGAATAAGGCCAAGTTTCGGACTTTTCTATATGCAGAGAAAATTTTGTTTCATATGATTTTTTTGAAGAGATAAATTCATTATTATTTGTTTTTGAAATAATCTCATTTAATTTTTCTGTAGAGAAAATATTAGAATAGTCTTTAAAATTCTCAATTATTTCTTTTATTTTTTTATGTCTATATGTGTTAAATTGTCCTGAAAAATCAAAATTAAATTTTTTAAATTTAAAGTTCTTATTTAATGATTTTGGTTCAAACTGTGAAAAGAAAATTACATCATTTTCTACATTTATAATATCTTTATCAACTTTTATTTCTTCATGAGTTCTTAAAATATAATCAAATTTATTTATGCATTTCATTAAATTTAAATATCTTATTTTAAAATATACATAGTTATGAAGGTATTCCTGAAATGATTTTTTTTTGAAATTTAAAATTGATAAATAAGGTAAAATATATTTTTTAATAATATTAAAAAAATAAAAATTTTTAATTAAGTCTAATGTTGGTCTAATTAAAAATAATATTCCTGTTTTAATATTATTATTTAAACCCATATTATAATAAAAAACATAATTAACTATAAACTGTCTTGTCCAGATTATTTTTTTGTAAAATTCATATTCTTTGCTAGATAATGTAAAGTTAGAATTATCATATTTTTCAAAAAATAATCTCAAATACTTTACGAATAAATTATTTTTATATCTTGTCTCAATATTAATCATAAAGTTATTAATAATTTTAAATTCTAAAATTTTTTTAAAAAAAATTTTTTTTGAAAAAACCATTGAAATAAAATTAAAAAATAACATATTCAAAATATCTATTATAAAGAATACAGATTTAAGTGATGTGGTCGGATTAAGAATGTAATAAATATTTTGAACAGTAAATTCGGATATTTTATGAATTACCAACAAACCAAAAAAAATATAATATTTTATTAAAATAAAAAAACCTCTAATACAATTAAAGGGTGATAAAAATATACAAATTAATAAATCGCATAATAACTTTAGAGGTTTATTGAATTCCTCTTTTTTATAAATCAAAGATTTTATAAAAATTGAAAAAAATGTCAAAATAACAAAAATTAAACCGAATGTTTTAATAAAGAGTCTAAATTTTTTTGGAGTGATAAATGAATTCAAATTATTATCTTTATGATTAAAAAATTCAGTTAAAACTAAAATTTTTTTTGCTTTTATGGAGTCTAATTTTTGATTTATTTTTAAATATTGGTTTGGTTTTGAAAACTCCTCTACAATAACGAAGATTTCGTTGGTACTTTTGGGTAATTTAGATGATAATTTTAAACTGATATTATTCTTTGCACATATGTTTTTAAAATAATCAATTATATCAGCTATACCAGTAATTGTATTATGATTACCGGTATAAAAAAAAATTTTAGAACTATTAAATCTTTTCAATTTTTTTTATACTTCCATTTTCCATAAAAACTTTAATATTGCAAAATCGATCTATCATTTCTTCATCGTGAGATGAAAAGATTACAATTTTAGAATTTTGAATTTTTGAAATCATATACTTAAATAGTTTATTTTTAAAATCCTTATCTCCAGTAGAAATAAATTCATCTAATATTAATATATCACTATCGAAACTTATAATTATTGATGCAGCAAGTCTAGTTAACATTCCTGACGAATATGTTCTAGTCGGTTTGTATATGCTTTCACCTAATTCTGAAAACTCAATTATTTGAGTTATCTTTTCATCAATTTCTTTTTTTTTGTAACCTCTTAAATATGAAGTTAAATAAATATTTTCTACACCATCCATCTCTAAATCTAAACCTGTAGTTAAAGAAATTAATGTTAAGATACTTCC
>MDSV01120939.1_pt1 | contig 10312 bp, 13 predicted proteins | sample 810851 | NCBI WGS metagenome assembly MDSV01 (sample SAMN05326640, study PRJNA326480) | marine metagenome | isolation source: seawater | place: Atlantic Ocean: North East | collected 2012
AAAGCACTCTTTTGTGAAGTCGTTGGCAACCCACTATTAGATTTGGTCGACCTACAAGCCATTGGTAACATCGCCCATGCCCATGGATTACCCCTCATCGTGGACGCCACCTTCTCTACGCCTGCGCTATGCAGACCACTTGAACATGGAGCTGATATTGTAATACACTCCCTAACTAAATGGCTCGGTGGTCATGGAACCGTCATTGGCGGTATCGTGGTCGACTCAGGTAAGTTCGACTGGACCACTGGGAAACACCCACTTCTTTCTAACCCAGAACCCAGTTATTGGAATACAAGCTTTGCAAACGATCTTGGCGACCTTGCCCCACTTGCTTATATCCTACGAATGCGCTTAATTCCGCTCCGTAATCTAGGTGCCTGTATTTCACCCGATAACTCATGGCAAGCCATTCAAGGAATTGAAACACTGCCCCTTCGAATGGAGAGACATTCCGAGAACGGACTTGCGGTTGCCAAACATCTTCAAAACCACGACAAAGTGGAATGGGTACGTCATCCTTCCTTAGAAGGCGATAGTTCATACGAACTTGCACAAAAATACATGCCCAAAGGATCCGGTGGCATGGTTGTTTTTGGTGTTAAAGGTGGAGCGGAAGCTGGACGTACCTTTATTGAAAAATTACAGATCTTCTCGCATTTAGCCAATGTAGGAGATGCTCGTAGTTTAGCCATTCATCCGGCTAGCACAACCCATTCACAACTCTCAGAAGAACAACAACTTAATGCTCGGATTACCCCGGACTTAGTGCGTTTATCTGTAGGAATTGAACACATCGACGATATCTTAGAAGATATCGATCAAGCATTGGCTGCCATTTAGCAAAGTTAAACGCATAAAAAAAGGAGTGTGCGTTGAACGTTCACACCCAGTTTTATACATACGGTGAAACAGCCCAAGATCGGCTTTCGTTGCAAGACGGAAGCTCCTTTGGTCCGATCACACTAGCGTATGAAACCTTCGGCACGCTGAATGAATCAAAAAGCAATGCAATCCTCCTTTTCCACGCGCTATCTGGATCGCAACATGCTGCTGGTAACAACGCTGTCGTAGACGCTGCTGGAGACCGCTGGACGTCTGAATGCCAAACCGGTTGGTGGGATGCTTTCATCGGGTCAGGTGAGATATTGGATACAGATAACTATTTTATCATTTGTTGCAACTATTTCGGTGGTTGCTATGGAAGTACTGGTCCCAGCTCTATAAATCCCGCCACCGACAAACCTTATGGAGGCGACTTTCCCCATGTTCAGTTCAGCGATATCGTAGATGCACAGTTACCTCTCTTCAATCATCTTGGCATCGATAGCTTTCATACAGTTATCGGTTCTTCCCTCGGCGGTATGATGGCTCTCAATTTTTCTACGCGCTATCCAGCCAAAACCAAACGCGTTATCACCATTGCCTGTGGTTTGCGCGCTCCCACCCTCACGAAAGTTCACAACCTAGAACAGATTCTCTCTATCGAAAATGATCCAAACTTTCGCAATGGAAACTATTACGAAGGAATCGAACCCCGCCGAGGATTGGCACTTGCCCGCATGATCTCCCATAAAACCTTTGTCTCCTTAACCGATATGGAAGCCCGCATGACTAATCGATGCGAACAAGAAAAAGATGAATTCTCGTGGTATAAGATTCGCCGTCCACTGGAGTCTTATCTACTGCACCAAGGTCGTAAATTTGTCTGCCGCTTCGACGCCAACACCTATCTAAATTTAATTGCTGCCTGGTCTCAGTTTGATCTTAGAGAAGATCTTAATGCCACTTCTGATCAGACCCTCTTTCAATCATGCCAGCATCAAAAACACCTGGTATTCAGTATTGATTCAGACTGCTGCTTTTACCCTGAAGAACAACAAGATTTATTCCAGGCCCTCCAAGCATCCGAGGTGCCCAGTACCTACCACATAATCAGCTCAGAAAAAGGTCACGACTCTTTTCTCCTTGAACCCACTTTATATCAAGATCAAATCAAGAAGTTACTTCGCTCATGATGGCACTCCTTTCCCCATCCAAAAGTATGGATATGGAAATCCTTCCCGGTCAATTGTCCACTCAACCTGATTTTATTTCTAAGTCAGAAGGATTAATTCAACAACTTCGGAAAATGAAAACCGATGAGCTAGGCGACTTCATGGAGATCAGCAATAATTTAGCGATTCTCAATCAAGAACGCTTTCAAAAGTGGACGCCTAAATTCACCGTTAAAAATGCAAAACCCGCCATCTTCGCCTTTACCGGGGATGTATATGATGGTCTAGATGCACCCACACTTGAGACCTCCGACCAAACCTATGCCCAAGATCATCTCCGTATCTTATCAGGTCTTTACGGAATTCTGCGTCCGCTTGACCTCATACAAGCCTATCGTTTAGAAATGGGACGACCTCTTAAAACAGAACAAGCTTCCAATCTATATACCTTTTGGCGCGAATCAATTGGATCGCATCTCAAACAGGCAACCGATACCCCAATCATTAACCTCGCATCACAAGAATACTTTAAAGCCGTACCTCGGAAAGATCTACCCAATGAAATTATTTCTCCTATCTTCAAAGATGAAAAAAAAGGAGTTTTCAAAATTATCAGTTTCTATGCAAAAAAAGCACGCGGTCTCATGGCTCGCTACATTATTCAGAATCGTATAAAAAAATACGAAGACCTACTCACATTCAACCTCAACGGCTATCGGTACGATAAGGCATTATCAACTCGTACCGAACCAGTATTCATTCGGCCGGTCTCCGCATCATGATATACGCAATATTGGGTGATATTCATGCAAATCTGGAAGCCCTCCAAGCGGTTGTTTCAGATGCTAAGAAGCAAGGAGTAAACCAGTTTATATCCACAGGCGATGTTGTAGGCTACAACGCAAATCCCTCGGAATGCATCGCTCAACTCGATCAATTAAATTGCGCCTTCGTGAAAGGCAACCACGATGACTACTCTAGCAGTCGGATTCCATTAAGCTCCTTTAACCCCTCCGTTCGAGATACCCTTCGATGGACAAGACGACAACTATCATCCAAGGAAAAACGAACCCTCAAACAAGCCCCTCTTGTAATGGATATTGACGGATTTACAATCGTTCATAGCTCCCTCCACCATCCAGAGCAGTGGGATTATGTCTTAGACATACAAAGTGCAACCGATCATTTTCGCAATCAATTTAGCCCTATCTGTTTTATTGGGCATAGCCACATTCCCACTGCTTTCGTAAAAAACAGTGAAATTCAACAAGGTTCCTTTCAATCCCTTACCCTTCAATCCGAAAATCGATACCTCATTAACGTTGGCTCCGTCGGTCAACCTCGTGATCACAATCCTGATGCCGCTTATGTAATCTATAACACAATCCTATCACGTATTGATCTGCGAAGAGTTACGTATGACCGCAAAAAAACACAGAAAAAAATCCGAGCCGAAGGGCTTCCTTTTCGGAACGCATTACGTCTAGATCGGGGGCGCTAAGCATGACTCTTTTTTATGACGGCGCATGCCCCATCTGTTTAAAAAACCGACGTATCTTAATGCACTATGATACACACAAAACCATACAATTTATAGATATTCATGATACAGAGGCCCTTAAAGACTACCCCCAACTTTCTATCGAAAAAGCCTCTGGAAAAATGAACGTTCTTCTACCCTCCGGAGCGTGGTTAGACGGGATTGATGCCGTCCATGCAGCATATCAATCCGTTGGGTTATCAAGCTGGGTAGCGTGGACTCGCTGGCCCATCCTAAAACCCTTTGCAAAACGTCTATATACTTTTATCGCAGATAACCGAATGAAAATTAGCCGCTGGCTTCAACTTCGATAACCATTTTTTTCGTTCCATACAAATTCCGCGTTGACACCCAATAAAGATCATCCCACGATAAATAAAAAGAAGGAATAATCCCATGCCTCCAGCGTCGGCCATGAAAATTTTTGTTCTCGATACAAATGTGATCTTGCACGACAGCAATTCCATTCATCACTTTGGTGAAAATGACATCGTCATTCCCATCACTGTATTAGAAGAACTAGACAATTTTAAAAAGGGTAATGAATCTCTAAATTTTCATGCAAGAGAATTTGCCCGTACCGTTGATAGTCTCAGTAGCGATATGCTATTTGGCGATGGCGTATCTATCGGTCCTGGTTTAGGGCGTATCTGTATTCGGATGGAAGGTCAATTCGATGAGAAACTCGCTGCTAACTTTACCGAGAAAAAACCCGATCATCAGATTCTAAATACGGCCTATCAAGTCGCCATGGAGCACCCGGAACGACTTACTATTCTTGTCACAAAAGATGTAAATTTGCGCGTAAAAGCTAAAGCCGTTGGTCTTATGTCCCAAGATTATAAAAATGATCACGTTAGCGACGTACAACGCCTCTATACCGGCTCCCGTATCGTTGATCATATCGACGGTGAGCTCATCACTGAAATGTACAAACCCCCTTATGAATTCCCCGTAGACCAAATAAATGCAGATCCACCCCTAACTCCCAACGAATATCTAATCCTCCGAAGCGATCAAAAATCCGCATTAGCCGCCTATGATGAAGAATTAAATCTTATTCGCCATGTCGATAAAGTTCCAGCCTTTGGCATCACGCCCCGTAATTCCGAACAAACATTTGCCCTTGATGCGATCCTTAATGATCGGGTCCGATTAATCACCCTCACCGGTCGAGCCGGAACCGGAAAAACTTTATTAGCCTTAGCGGGCGCACTTAAACGTAAGAAAAGCTATCGGCAAATTTTAATGGCTCGCCCCATCGTAGCCCTCAGTAATAAAGATATTGGTTATCTCCCCGGCGATATTCAATCTAAACTAGACCCTTACATGAAACCTCTTTTTGACAACCTCGGCGTTATCGAACACGCAGAAGGATTCACCAAACGTAGCCAAGTAACCAAACTTCTCGACGATAAAATACTGGTAATTGAACCCTTGTCATATATTCGCGGACGTAGTCTTGTGAAAACTTTCTTCATCATCGATGAAGCGCAAAACCTTACCCCCCATGAAATTAAAACCATTATTACCCGCGCAGGAGAGGGAACAAAGATAATCTTTACAGGCGATATCTTCCAAATTGATCACCCCTACCTAGACAGTCACTCCAATGGACTCTCCTATCTTATCGAAAAAATGCGAGGACAACGCATCTATGCCCACATTAACCTCACCAAAGGGGAGCGTTCCGAATTAGCTGATCTAGCAGGCTCAATTCTTTAATCCGGACGGCGCAATTCAAACTGTAAACGACGAATATTCATCTCTGTGTAGCAATCCTCAATTTTATGTAAAATCGGCTGACGCATTCGTTCAAGCTCTGAAAGCCACCCTGCATGTCTCACAAAAATATACAAAACACCTTCTTTAATAAATCCCGGATCGCTTTGTAACGCAATGGATGTACCCACCAATTTGGGCCAAACCGAACGAAGAACCCTAATCGACTCTTGTAACGGTTGTTCCAAGCCCGCTGCCACATCTGCAACAATATCTTTCACCGAAACCATATCACGCTGAGGAGCCGCCGGATGATTCATCTGATAACGAACGCGATCCAATTCCCATCGATCTCGGTTCACTTTTCTATTACGCGGCTCTTCCATGTATAGACGTATAACGTTTTCCGCTTTGAATTGCACCCGTTTCTCTATAATTTCAACACCATGAATATTGACCTATACCCCCTAATGTTTCAGCCCGTCTACAAAGATTATCCTTGGGGAGGCTTCCGCATACCCGAAATCTATGATCGCAATCTTCCCACAGGCATCTATGCCGAATCATGGGAAATTACCGACCATAAAGACGGCATGAGTATCATCGAAAATGGCACATATGCCAGAGAATCATTTCGCTCACTCCTTAAACGGGCACCACAAATGATTATTGGAAACAAAACGAATAATGATGCCTTCCCCCTTTTGATCAAACTCATCGATGCATCAAAAAAACTCAGTGTTCAAGTTCATCCAAACGATCAAACAGCCGCTCAATATGGAGGAGAGCCCAAAACAGAAATGTGGTATCTACTGGGCGATAACGAAGCAGCTGTTTATTGCGGACTGAAACCCAATACGACCCAAGAACAATTTTTAACCGCCGTAGAAAACAACACCAGTGAAGAACTTCTTAAACGAATTCCCGTTCAAAAAGAGAGTACTATCTTCGTTCGCGGTGGAAGCGTTCATGCAATTGACAGCGGCTGCCTCATTCTGGAAATACAGCAATCTTCAAACACAACCTATCGTATCTACGACTGGGGACGGATCGAAAATAATGGCACCTCCCGTGAACTTCATCTGGAAAAAGCCGTAAAAGTTATTAACTGGGATGATAACCAAAACCCCCTCATCGAACCAATCTGCCTTTCAAAAACAGATGCTATCGAACATTGGCAGATTGCAACCTGCGAGTACTTCCAAATCGATAAATGGCTTCTCAACGGAACCCATACATGTACCTTAGATGGCAACAGTTTCAATGCGCTATTCATTGCCGAAGGTGAAATTAGCTTAGAATGGGGCTTAGAAGATACCCTCACAGTTCCAACTGGTAGATCTGTTCTTATTCCGGCCGGACTTCCCAGCTACACCCTTACAGGTAGCGCAACCATCATACGCACCATGTTGCCTTAAGCTGCAACCTCATTCATCGCCTCAACTGCCTTACGGAAAAGCATCAATCCAAGTCCCTCTTCTGGCAGCGAACCAGCCCGTTTCTGCGCGTCCCATTGCGGATGATTCTCCGGAAATAAATACGCTTCTGGATGAGGCATCATCCCAAAAATTCTACCCGTTGGATCCGACAACCCCGCAATCGCATGCAGCGATCCATTCGGATTATCTGGAAATGCATCCGCAAGATGCCCCGCTGCATCTACATACCGCGCCGCCACACATCCCGAATCTTCCAGCTGATCGAGCACTTCTGCATCCAAGGTGAATATTTTACCCTCCCCATGCCGAATAGGCAAAGGAAGTGTTCCCAAGCCCTTGGTAAAGACGCACGGAGAAGCCTCCTCGAAACGTATATTCACCCAATAATTCTGAAAATGACCGCAATCATTCTGCATCAAAGAAACCGATGGATTAAAATAATTTCCATTCAACCCAGGTAATAAACCCATCTTAGTCATCACTTGAAACCCATTGCAAATACCCAGCATCAACTTGCCTGCATTAATAAACGTCTGCAGCCGGGGCTGAATATGATGTTTAATCCGCTGAGCAAAAACATGCCCACTCGTCATATGGTCGCCATACGAGAATCCACCGACAAACATTAACCCATCCACCATATCGATCTGCTCTGGATTAGATAATAAATCATTCACATGAACCAAAACTGGATCCGCACCTGCTCGCCGCCAAGCTTCCGCTGACTCCGCCTCACAATTCACCCCATAACCCGTAATAATCAAAACCTTTGGTTGCTGCATTATTTCACCGCCTTCTTCATATCATCTAGCATCATCGAAACCGCTAAAACCGGATCCGCCGCCTGCACAATCGGCCGACCAATAACCAAATGAGTCGCACCGTTCTCGACCGCATAGAAAGGTGTTGCCACCCGCTTCTGATCACCAATATCCCCCGAAGGCATTCGAATCCCCGGAGTCACAAGCAATGCCTCTGGAAAACTATTACGCAAAGCGTGTGCTTCATGTGCACTCGTTACCAAACCATCAATGCCCGAACAAATCGCCAACTCACCTAAAGCTATCGCCTGTTCCTCAACCGTCCGATTCACCCCCAAATCACTAAAATCATCTTGATTCAAACTCGTCAACGTCGTCACCGCCACCAACTTTGGCGGACACTCACAGGAAGCCGCCGCCTCTACTGCCTCTTCCATCATTGCACGTCCTCCTACAGCATGCACCGTCATCAGATTCACCCCGTGTTCTGCAGCCGTCTTGACCGCATTACCCACTGTTCGCGGAATATCATGCAACTTCAAATCAAGAAAGATCGATTTATTCTGTTTTTGAAGCGGTGCCAAAACCGAAGGACCCTCCGAACAAAATAACTCCAAGCCCACCTTATACCATCCAATCGAATCCGGCATACGCTCTAGCGTGGAGCGCATCTCCGCAGCATTTGGCACATCTAACGCAACAATCATTTCTGGCTGACTCATATTTTCTCTTTCAATTGATAATAACGATCCAATACATGTAAAAAAAATATAGGCAATGGTTTGTGAAAAAAATAGTTTATTTAATCTATATAATCCACCACGGCTCGGTCGCATACTAATTCACGCACAAAATTCACCACTTCCATATGTGTTGGATCTGCGGCATACACTTGATAGCCCATTTCATCTTCAAAAACCGTCGTCAATACCACATCAAACGTCGCATCGCCCTTCGCAACATTAAGTCCAACCTCAATGGCTTTCAAAGAAGGAATAACGTCTAAAAGTGCTTCTAACTGCCTTTTCATTTCTACTTTATTATCTTGTTGGACATCCGGCTTAAAACGCCACATAACAATATGTTTAAACATAATCTCATCCTCCTAAAACTCTATCCAAACATGACCCGATACCCAGGCAAAGGAGAAAATACAGATGTTCAAATTTAATAAGACTAGAATCCCTACAAGTACTTTGTTTCTCTATGCTTTGTATTCACAAAAAAACGATTTAGATGATTTAGCAACTTAAAGAAGTTTGGCTGGTGCTTCAAAGCGTTTGACATCCCCGCAACGAAAGCTCACATTTTAAATATGTTACAAGCAGTTATTTTTGATTTCGATGGTATAATTGTTGATAGTGAACCCTGGCACTATAAAGCCTTAAATACCGTTCTTGAAGCCGATCATATTTATATTGAATGGGATCTATACCAAGATCTCTATATAGGCTTTGATGACCGTGATGCCCTCAAAACCGCTTTTAAAAAAGCACATAAACGACTCTCCTCAAAAAAACTTGCCGAACGCATAGCTCAAAAAGCCACCGTCTTTGAACAATATGCCAATAGAGGCGAAATCTTGACTTTACCAGGTGCCATTCAACTCATTAAAAGCATACCCATCCGCCTTCCTATCGGACTCTGCAGCGGTGCCCTCCGGTCTGACATCGAACCCATAATCACCGCCCATCGTATCAAAGAAAACTTTCGTTCTATCGTCACCGCCGAAGACACCAAAAAAAGCAAACCTGATCCTGCCCCCTACCAGCTCTCCCTAAAAAACTTGAAGATCACCGAACCCACTAACTCTGTCGCTATCGAAGACACCCCTGCCGGCATTCACTCCGCAAAAGCAGCCGGTATGAAAGTCCTTGCCGTCACCACCAGTTTTTCAGCTGAACACCTAACCCAAGCTGACGCCATTGCCAACTCACTCGAAAATGTAAACCGCAAGACCCTAGAAGATATGATTCTTTAACTTTTTCGAAACGAACATCGTCCAATCGGCTTCTCCTGAAACAAAAGCTCAAAATCAGTCATCTCCTCCTCCATCGGCTCAAACACTGCCACCTCTTCAAAACGCTCATCCGCCGCCAACAATAAATAGATTTTATCATAATATGGCAGATGATCGGTCGCCACATGCAAATATCCCCCCGATTTTAACGACCGATGTAACGCATCCATAAATGCCCCATTAAACAATCGGTGATCATGATGCCGATCCTTCGGCCATGGATCTGGAAAAAAGAAATAGTAGGTATCCACAAGCTCCCGCGGCATCAACCAACGAATAGCATAGAACCCCTCCATCCTCAGTAAACGCACATTTTCACGACCTGCCCGCTCACACTTCCGTCCACTCCGATTCACCCTAATCAACTGACGCTCAATACCCAAAAAGTTAACCTCAGGAAACCGACCTGAACGCGCCAGCAAAAACCGACCCTTCCCCGAACCGATATCCACCTCTAACGGACGCTCTCTCACCGGAAAAAATGCACGAAAGTCGCATGCCTCTACCCAGCTCTCAGGAAATATACGAATTGTCGTCTTTTTTTTACGTGCCATAATCTTCATACTTTTCTTTGTAATATTAACAAGGGCAAGGAAAACCCATGGGAATCGCAGATAGAGACTACATGCGCAAGCCGCCACCCAAACCCGGTAAGCCAAAAAAAACACACATCAAACGCGCTGTAAATAAAGCCAGCTGGCGTGCCCGCCTTCGCTTCTGGTGGTGGCGCCTCCTCAAACGCCGATAAAAATCACTCGCTCCCGCTTGACGCCACCCTCACATCGCACTAGATTTAACCGCTTATTTGATAGAGCGGGTGTAGTTCAATGGTA
>MDSV01029842.1_pt1 | contig 10311 bp, 5 predicted proteins | sample 810851 | NCBI WGS metagenome assembly MDSV01 (sample SAMN05326640, study PRJNA326480) | marine metagenome | isolation source: seawater | place: Atlantic Ocean: North East | collected 2012
CATTTGAAGCAGTTTTCTTTATTTCAATTCCTTCTGCTGTAGTTTCTAAGGATTTTATGTTGTCGTGAAATAACTCTACGGCTCCATTACCTGTAGCCGATAACATAGTTTCAGTAAGGTTATTACTTTTAAGACTTATTTTTCCTGTAGCTGAACCAGTAAATATATCTAAAATATTATCGTGTGTACCTTGACATTTAATATAAGAAACACCAGCCGTACCATGAGTTGCTCCTGTTGCATCATGAATCATCATCAAATCTGATGATGCACCAACACGAACTCCCCCATTATCTGCAACCCTTACATTGTCAGCTACTAAATCACCTGTTACCGTAGCTCCAGTTGAAGTTGTGGTTAGCTTTACAGCGTTGTCGTAAAAGAGTTCTACAACACCTGAATTACCTTGTAAATATCTACTATTATTTGTTTGGCTTAATAATAGGTGATTACTACGAACCCTAAGAATATTAGTATTATTGTTGATAATCGAGTTTGTTGAGTCATGATATAGCTCTAAATCTTGAGATGCACCTAGTTGTAATTTACGATTGTCAGTAAGATTTACACTTAAATCACCACCAACACTAAAAAATGTACTTCCTGTACTATCTCGACAATCAATTAATGCACCATCAGAAAATGCACCATCTCTTATAATAATTCCTTTTTTTGTTGTATTATTACCACTTGATCCATCTGGTGTTCTTAGATTAAGCAATGCTCCAGAAGTTGAATCAGCACCTATACCAAGACTATCGTATATTCTTGTTCCATTGGTTTGGGTTTCTAGCTTTTTACTGTTGTCGTAATACGCTTCTACGGCTCCGTCTTTAATACTTTTAACTAACCAATGAGATTGATTATCTTTAAAGCCAATAATATTGGTACTTTCTCCCATGACATAGCCGTTATTTCCATCTGAATTTGCAAACTGTAAAACAGCAGTTGTATCACCGTCAGATATCTTACAGCCTATTGAAGTGGTTTCAAAATGTTTTACGTTGTCGTAGTAGAGTTCAACTGCATTATCGGGTTTTGCAATAATGTAATTCTCATTACTTGTTTTACCTAAAACAATGTTTTGATTACTACCAATTTTTAGTAACTGTGCTCCATAATTAAAGATGTAGGAGTAGTTACCACCCGCAGCATCATGCCATATTTGTAGGTCATTAGAAGTTCCTAGCTGCAACTTTTTATTGTCAGGCAATGCGATATGCTCGCTACTTGTCCAGCTATCGGTTGCATCAATCCAATTAAATGTCTTATCTGTAGCACCCTTCAACGTAATACCACCACCATCAGCAGTAGTATCAGTAGGAGTTGATACCTTGCCAAGTTCAATATTTTTATCTTCAACTGTAAGCGTAGTCGTATCAATCGTTGTGGTCGTTCCAGAAACGGTCATGTTTCCGCTTACTGTCAAATCACCCGTTACATCAAGACCAGCACCGCAATCTAAATGGTTATTAATATCAACATGACCATCAAAATTTATTTTAAAAATTGGACTCGCAGCATCATTTGGGTCTATTTGGAATGTACCCTGAGATGACTGTATTCTGTAATCAGGATTGTTATTATTATCAGCGAAAATTATAATACCACCAGAATTATTAGCAAACTGAAGAGTGTTGGTAGATAGTGTGGCATTACTTCCAACACTTATGTCGCCAGTTGTAGTTATATTTTGACTGCCAAAATCAGGACTTATCTTTGAACCTGCAATCGCAGCACTGGCGTCAATCTGTGCGTTAACAAGTCCACTACTATTAAATAAAGTTTTAATATCACTAGCTGTCTGATCTGCGGTAGCTCCAGTTTCAACCCCATCAAGTTTTGTCTTAAGCGTATTCGTAAAGTTATTCTGTGTTAATCCACCGTCACCTACAGACAACTTATTGGTAAGGTTTGTATATGAAATATCAATATTGGCAGAACCATCAAAACTAACACCAGCAATAGTTCTTGCAGTGGTAAATGTAGCAGCAGATCCAGTAGTGTTTTGGTTAAGTGTTGGTACTCTTGCTGAAGCAATCTGACCTGATGCTATATTCGCAGCATCAATATTAGTTATACTTGCACCATTACCACTGAAAGAAGCACCACTAACAGCATTAGCACTGATATTTCCAGTTGAAGTTATATTCTGCGATCCAAAATCAGGTGAAATTTTTGTTCCCTGAATACCAGCACTAGCACCTATCTGTGAATTGGTAAGGCCATTACTATTAAAAAGAGTCTTGATTTCACTTGCTGTCTGATCTACTGTCGCACCTGTCTCAATTGCAGCTAACTTTGTAAAGTTAGCAGCGGACATCGTTCCAGAATTAGATGCGGATGATGCCTGTAATTTAGAACCAGCAATCGCAGCACTAGCACTAACGTCACTATTAACAATAGTAAGATCAGGAATATTAGCACTACTAATTGTTATTCCTGTAGGTAACGCTCCAGTTGCAAGCTTAGATAGTCCAATCGCAGCATCACTAGCTATCTTTGCATTATTAATTACTCCAGAATTAACAACAACACTTGAACCATCGTTTGATATTGTTACATCACCTTTATCACCATCAGAAAACCCTGGTCCTTGTGGCCCTTGGGTTTTTACAGTGACAACTCTAGTTTCACCATTTACGGTAATAGTATTTTTTGTAGTTGTAACATTTACAGAAGTCATGCTGTGTATCCTTCACTTACATATATAGTACCCTCTAAATAATATTCTTTTAACCCCGAAGCATTAGTTAATAAAACATCGTATTTTAAAACATCAGGAGTAAATGTAGTTGTCTGTGTATCTGTTAAAGCTATAGCTACAGAACCAGCAGCACGATCTGTATAAGTTGTTGTAAAATCTGCATATTTTGTGGAGCGTGTCTCATCCCAAACCTGTGCTTCTACCGTATATCCTGTTAAATTTATCGCTGCATCATTTCCATCTTTAAATAACAAAGGGATACTATAATCTGATCTTCGTTGTAACGTAAAATTATATGTACCAGGTTGAATTGCCATAATAAATTAACAACTATCTTAAGAATAGCTCATGTTACCTCAGTAAGATTAAATTTATATTTTTTACCACTAACTCTATTTATTAAAAACAAATCAGATGATCCTTCCTGTATTGACCAGCTACCTTGTGTACTATCAACTTCATTAGGCAATGAGTTTAAGTTAGACATATTAATATCTTGAGTTGTAACTGCTCCTTGCACAGTAATTCCATTTGCAGTCGTTTCTAATTTTTTCGATCCATTAAAGAACAAATGTTGTCCCGCATTTAAAAAAGCTTTATACGCACTATCCTGACCAGAACTATCTTGTGTTTGTAGCAAAAAACATTCTTGTGCAGCATTATTTGTTCTGGCTGTAAAAACTGTTCGTGTATCAGTTAAAGCGGCAAAAAGATTTAAACCAATTTGATGAACCATAGCAAAATCGTTGCCAGTTCCTATTGATATTCTTGTTTCATCTTTAAAAATCAAAGAACCTTTGCCACTTTCAGCATCAGCATCAAACGTAATGTCAAATACACCACTTGCATGGGTTCCTTTAAAAATTACATCATTATTAAAGGTCATCGTACCGTTTATAGTGCTTGCTTGATCTACAAAAAGACCTCCTGTTAAGTTCGCTAAATTAAAATAGTTTGCATCAAGATTTCCGCTTGTAGCATCTTTAAAAGTTAACTTTCCTGAAGTTTCGTTTGCATACCATTGATGATTATAAGGTGTTGTCGGTTTATTACTACCAGCATTGTTAGTTGCAACTTGTTGAAACGCATCCTCTATATCAAGCCTAACTGCTTGACCCGTATTATTAGCTATAACAAAATCGTTAGTATTTGACATTTAATTTTTCTTTTATTATATATGCTTATTTAACCATAACCAACTGCAATATAATTAAATTCTCTTACTTGCCTTGAACCGCCATTAGTAATTTCAATTTGAAAACTTGAATTAGTGATATTAGTTACCGATAAAATATCATTAGCAGAAGAATTATACACAGTTATTTCAACAGTAGGCACTAAATTATCTAGTGATAGTGATGAATCTCCACTAAAAAATGCTTTTGTAAAATTAACAGTTTTTAAAGCATTATTTAAAGTTGAAATTTTATTAACACTACTATCTGTTCTTCTTTTAATTTTAACAGTGCAGCCTAATTCCTTAATTTGTATATTTTGAGTTTGGTTAGTAGATGCGATTTCTAAAACAAACCTAAACCCTCGTGCTGTAAACGTTGTATTGGTTACTTCTATAAATTTACGATTATTAAAATCTGAAACAGCATAAGCAGAAGAAGCAGGTGCAGCATTTGTTGTTTGTACTTTTAATACTCCACTAACATCAAAACTCTCATTAGTATCTGAATCCCATGATCTAAAAGTATCTACATTTCCTAATCTGGCGTCCCATAGATTACTTGGTAGAAATCCTATAGCAGAAAAAAGCTTTTCTAACTTTACAGTTGCAGAAGCTTTTAAATCCAATATCCCGTCAAACAGATAAGAACCGCTAGTTTTTACAGCAGTTACACTATTTTCTCCAACTGTAATTGTAGTACTATCTAATATAAGTGCATCTAATGTTGAATTATAAGAAGTATTAAACTTAAATCCATTGAATTTAGGGCTGGTATTATGCTCAAGTATCTGTTTTACTGTTGCTGTTGGTGTCTCTTCAATAAATAAATAATCTGGATTTGATCCTGCATTTGAATTTATTATTATTGATGTTGCGGTAAGACTATCCCTTCCTCCATCATCTCTAAACTTCAACATATGTTCACCTTCTAATTTTGGAACGACTATCTGTGTAGAATTTCCGTCAAAAGAGTCTGTTTTAGTTGGGTTAAAAGTGCCAGAACCATCTGTTTTACTGTCATAGTGATACATTACATTTCCACCATGAGTAACATCAGCTTCAGTTGATTTATCAAATTTAAGTAACATATTCTCATCGTTTATAACCTCCATTGTTAAACTCTGGACAGGATCGGGTGCTTTTGTTTTTCCTAAAAAAGTTTTTGTAAACTCTATAGTTTGATTACCTTGTTGACCCAACGCATTAATTGATCTAACGGCAAAACTATATAAACCTGCCTGTGCATTAAAAATATCGTAACTTATTTGCGAAGTTCTTATTCTTTGAATATTATCGACTCCATCAACTTGATACTCAAGTAGATATTCCTTCACTCCTGATATTGGTTGCCAAGCAACATTTATGAGAACTGTTGCTCTATTATTTTGTAATATGATACTTTCAATAGCATTTAAATTTTTGGGTGGTTCGGGGATTTTTATTAATTCTTTTGGTACATCTTCAACTGTGTTATCAACATCTTCTACTAAACTATAAATATTTTCATTATATAAAACAGCCGTAACACTATATGTAGCTGCATTTTTATCTTCAGCTATTCCTATAACCCGATACTTAGGTAAAACTGATACATTTGAAGATTGTCTATCTAAGACAAAAACAGAATTATTTTTCGGATTAACTCTAAATGGTGATGTAGTAATAGTTTTATTAGCTAAATTAATTCCTTCAACTTCTTTTGTCTCAATATATTTTTCTGCTGTTTGTAGATTCTTTCTATTATCAGAACCTGTGTCTGCTGTACTGAGAATAACTGACAACAAAACATCGGAGCCTGTTGTCGTACCAATGTTTGTATTATCTACATCATCTACTGTTATTACAGTTGAATTACTATCTGTAGTTGCTGAAACAATACGTCCTCCTCTTCTATCACCCATTTTTAAAGGATCTTGAATTGCAACTACTTGCCCTGGTCTTAAAATAACTCCAGATTCAACAGTTATAGAAAAACTTACAGTCTCACCCTCTAAAAACTGTGTAAGTAAAAACCACTTGGCTGCTCTTATTGCTTGTGTTCTTGATGTACAACCAAATGTTTTTAAGTTTTTAACAACTAAACCAAAAGCATTTTCTACATTAGTTAAATTTGTATGCAGGTCTTTTAAAGATACATTTTCAACTTGTAGATCCTGTACTTCATTATCAAAATAAGAAACAGTACACTGTGTAAATTTAGTTTTTTGTGCAGTACTGTTATAAACAAAACCAGCTTCAGAAACGTTACTAAGATTAAAAATATAACTTGGATCTGTTGGTCTATCTTGAGAAATCTTTAAAGAACCTACAGAATAAAACGGAACAGCGTTCATCGCTGAACAAAAATCTCTAATAGTTTCGTAAGCATCTTTTTGCTTATTCAAAACTGCATTACATGAAAATCTAGGTTCCTTTGTATCGTCAGATAAGGTTATCAAAGTTGAAGAATATCTTGACGCTTCATAAAAACTAAAAACATCTAGGCCATCTTCTTTAATCTGTTGTCCAAAACCCTTATCAGTTGTTAATAAGTCGTACAAAATCCAGGCTGGATCGTTTGTAAAAAATTTTGTTGTTGTTAACGTGCCATTAAAAACATAATTCGATGGGTAGTGTATAAAGTTAAAATTTTTTAAATCTCCTAAATTTAATGTATTAGCTTGAGCTTGATCCCTTACAACTACAGGAGTGTTACCATTAGTATCCGCTGCTGGTATTTTTATTTTTGTACCTTGAACTAAATATTTTCTAGTAGGATATTTTCCAAATTGTTCAGCATTAAATCTAAGACCAACTAAAGCAAAATTATTATACGGTCTTGTTTCAGTTTTTATCTCCGTAAATGATTGAAAAACAATTTGATTTCTAAATCTTACATCTGTTTCATCAAACATATTTCTAGTAACTTTAATTGTTAGAGGAAAGTTACTTAGTACATTACTAATAGTTATACTAAACGGTTTACGACCTTCAGCAAAATTACCAGCTGAATTGGCACCTATATATACCTCATCATTAGTTACGTCTAAATTTGATATATCTAAATTTGTTTGTACGATTGTCTGTTTTACTCTATCAGCACTTCCGTCAAAAATTTGATCTAGTGTTAATATAGATGCTGTAAATCTCTGTCCCTGCAAAGGACCATCATCAAAGGTAAACGTTAAATTGTTACCTACTTGAAAAGAATTAGTAAAATTTTCCTCAAGAAAAGTAAACCTAAATTTTCCTGCATATGTATCTTGTGGTGCTCTAAAAGATCCCCTTACTGCTGCCTTAAAACTCATTTCAAAATCTCTTGTGTAACCTCTTACTGCAATACCTGTAACCTTTTCATCTATAACTGGAAAATATGTTGTACCGTTATTATCTAAAATCTGTATTCCAAACTTGGCAGTTTCAGAAACTATTTTCCCTTCTTGTGTTGTTTTACTTAAATCTGGAAATTGTAATGTAACTCTTAGTTTATCAAAGGCAGCAGCAGAAGAAGAAATACTTGTTGTGGTAACGGCAGTTCCTACAGTTGTTACTGCTGTACCTGGCCTTGGATCAGTAATCGCTTCGTCAGTAGATGTGGAAAACTCCATATCGTCCGTTAGTTCGATAAAAATAAATTTTCCATCTGTTAAACCGCTTTTTGTTACTACTCCCCTCCTTGTTACTCTCGTTACTGAATTACTAGACGCAATATTTGAATTTTGAAAATTAACAAATTCATTTACTTTAAACTGATGAGAAGAGTTTGAATATATAAAAATAATTGTTTTTCCCGGTAATTCGATATTGCTTCTATTAAGAGTGCCTTGTAATCTATATCCTGAGTCATCACCATTACTGTTAAGTGTATCTTGGGGATCTGACGTACCATTTGTAAGATAAACGCCTGTTATCGCAGCATTGAGAGGAGATCTGTCTACCTCTCTGTTTACTGGCGTTGTATTCTCTGTTGCGGTTATTAGTTCTAAAACTGGTTGGTCAGCAGTGCCTATCCTAACGTCTGTTTTAACATCAGAAAAATTCTGAAAACCATTTAATGTTTGTATTTTAGTGTCATCTAAAAATATATTCTGTTCGTAAGCTTTGGATACACTTTCATTAAAATTTCCATCTTTAATTCCTTGAATTTCGCCATGACATAACAAATCTACAATTTGTGCAAACTGAATACTTTTTATGTCATCTTGTTTTAAATTGGAATCAACTCTCTTTATATTTTGCCTACCAAGAAACTGATCTCCAACAATTTTTACCATTTGCTTTAAAACTCCGTAGTAGTCTCAGTATTAATTTCTTTTCTAACTTGTAAAGAATCAATACCTGATGAAATAATAATCGACCCAGTTAAAATTTCACCATAACAGATAGGTATTGGAGTTCCAGCAGTTGCCACATTATTTATACTAGAAAAAGAATAAGAAGCTCTTAAATTGGGATCAGTGTCAGAAAAATTTGAAGGACCCCCGTAGTCATCTGCACCGCCCAATAATCCAGCAGCCCCTCTAAACATTAAACTGGCTCCGATAAGTTGCACTGTGCTTGCTAACGTAGCGTATTTAGTAACTAACGCTGTTGTTAGTTGAGGAACCGACCCAAAACCTAAAGCAGCAAATCCTCCAGAATAGTAATAAACTACAGCACCTACAACGAATGTAGCTATTTTTTTAAAAGTATTACCTGCACCGATAACTACTGGAATTACCTGAATATCACCGACTACATTTAAAGACATATCATCAATATCTCTACCATTTATCTTTACCTTATACATTTGATTAGCCATATGCTTTTCAAGCCCTGGAAAATTAGCTTTTAGAAAGCTTATTGCCTGTTGTGGATTGTTTACAGCAACATCAAAATAAGACTGTCCGCAAAAATTTCTTAGTAATCCGTAGACTTTTAACTTTCTAGTAAGCATATCTATATATTTTCTTTGTTAGCTGTTGATATTCTAAACCATATAATTCTCTACAACTTAATTTACCAATACTATGATGCAGAATTGTGTTGTCTCCTATATACACAGCTACATGGTTTAACTTTTTATACATACCTTCCATCAATAAAACATCACCTACAATTAATGTACCATCAGTTATTTCTTTAAAACCAGTTGTCTCTGCACAGACTTCAAATAATGGATCGTTCTCAAACTCTTTTAAAGATTTTGGTCTTTGCCATTCTTTTAGCTTTATGTTTCTGTTAGAAACGTACCAATCTTTTATCAATGCCCAACAGTCCTGTACACCCCAAACAAACTTTCTACCTATCAATGGGTTTTGTATATTTTCTTCAGGCTCTATCTTTGACCAAGAATCATATTTTGGACTATAAATATGCCAGCCCAATTTAATGTAATTACAACTTAAAACATCTGCTTCTGAAGGAGAAGACGCTGAATCAGGATGAGAATGAAATATTCCTATGATTTCTCCAGTATCTTCACATTTTGCATAATCATCAGGATCTATAGCAAAAAACTCCATTGTTGAATCTGCAATATTTTTACAAGGATAAAATTGTTTTTCTCCATTAATAATTGCTATTAAACCACAAGCTTCTTTTGGAAGCATATCAAAAGAATATTTTTTAGCGTCTTGTTTCCAATTCATTGATTTATAAATTTACCGATACCTGGAAAATCATGGACAGTTGCAAGTTTTGATGGTGCATTTACTCCTATTAAATCAAAAGTTGAAATTAATTCAAATGAAACGATTTCACGATCTTCTGATATTACTCTTTCAACAAAATATATTTCTTGATCAAACTCTGCTGAAGGATCAGGAGGGTTGTCATTATACGGATTTACATTATTTAAGAAGTTTATACTATCTAAATGCTTGGCTAATGTTCTATGTCTTGTAAGTTTTGCACCACCTAAATTTATAGGACAGCTAAATCCTCCAATAGTAAAAATATTATAAGTATCTAAAAAAGAAGTAATGTTTCCAAAAATGTTAGAAAAAGTCATTTTTGGTCGAGGTAACGCACCATTGGTTGAATACGTGTAACCTTCGGCAGAACATGGAAATTTGTCATAAGTATTTCCCTGCCATACAATACTTTGTGAATCTTTTAAATTGACTCCTGAATGAAATAAAAATGTGATTGGAACATTTGTGCTTGATTTTTTAAAAGTTACCCTATCAGTTTGACTTGATACAGATTGGCTAGTTAATGATTTTACTGTAAATGTAGTAGTAGATGGCACAGTAGCAACAGTATAAAAAGTATCAATCATATTTACAGCTTCATTTCCATTAGCTAGTAACTCTTCAAATTTTAAATTTACAAGATCACCTACACTTGGCATTGAGCTAGTGCTCGGTGCAGTTATTGTAATAACATTACCTGATTGCTCATAATCCATAACAATATCAGCAGGAACATAATGTAAATTTGGTTGCAACTCCAAAGAATACATTTC
>MDSV01089093.1_pt1 | contig 10311 bp, 10 predicted proteins | sample 810851 | NCBI WGS metagenome assembly MDSV01 (sample SAMN05326640, study PRJNA326480) | marine metagenome | isolation source: seawater | place: Atlantic Ocean: North East | collected 2012
GTTGCTACAGCAGATCTTACTAGATCAGGATTTATTAATGGAGATATTTCTACAGTTATGAGTCCAAGAACAGTTCTTACTTGGGCAGAAAACTATTTATTATTTAAAGATTTAGAATACTCATTTAAACTATCTTTTTTAAATCGATGTGATGAGCTTGAAAGATCTATTATAGAAGAATATTACCAAAGATCATTTGGTATTGATATATCGGATGCTAAGGTTATCAATGCAGGAGAATGAAGATATATTAGAAGAATTTAAAAAATCTCTTTCAGCTACATTAAAATCAATAGGAAAATCAAATTCAATTGATGTTAATTTCGTTAAAGAAAAATCATCTGTTGAGGGAGAAGTAATTAATTTAGTAGAGCCAAATTTACAAAATTTTAAAGATAACATAAATCATATAAGAGCAGAAGCTGACTCAATTGCTTTAGAAATAAGATTTCATAAAAAAGAAATACATGAAAAATACTTAAGTGATAATGAAACTGCTAATCAAATTTTTAAATCTGTAGAACAGTCACGTGTAGAAGCAAATGGATCTTTTATTTTCAAAGGAATAAAATCAAATATATCATCAATGCATCAATATAACCTTAAAAATACTGAGATTGATAAAAATTCTAAAAATGAAATTGTAAATGCTTTTCGATATGTGAGTTATTCAGAATTAACTGGAGAAAAATTACATGGAAAATTTAACACTTATAAATCTATTGTTGAAGAGCAATTAGGAAATAGATACAAAGAATTTTTTTTAAAATTAAAAAAAAATCTATCTAATCAAGAAATTTTTGCAGAACTCCTTCAAAATATTTTAGAAGAAATTGGTTTTGATCAAAATAAATCTAATGATGACTTAAATGATTCTTCAAATAATGAAGATAATAAAAACTTAGAAAATCAAAATAACAATAAGGAAAACCAAAACAGTGAGATGAAATCAGATCAGGAAACTGAATCCTTGGATCAGGTATCTCAACAACAGATTGTTTCTGAAGATGAAAATCAAGCAGGTGAGGATTCTACTGATAATGAAATTGAATATTTCCCAAAAATTGAATCATTAGATAAATTGAAAGAATATAAAATCTATACAAATGAATATGATGAAATTATTAAAGCTGAAGATCTTTGTGATCTGAAAGAATTAGATAGATTGAGACTATCTCTTGATCAGCAAGTATTTAGTTTTCAACCATTAATAGCAAAGATAGCAAATAGATTACAAAGAAGATTACAAGCTCAACAAAACAGGCAATGGGAGTTTAATTTAGAAGAAGGTTATCTAGATAATGCTCGTCTTGCAAAAATTATAGCTAACCCATCTCATAAACTCTCTTTTAAAAAAGAAAAAAATATTGAATTTAAAGATACAATAGTTTCACTTCTCATAGACAATTCTGGATCTATGAGAGGGCGGCCAATTACTGTAGCTGCTTTATGCTCTGATATTTTAGCAAGAACGCTCGAAAGATGTTTAATTAAAACAGAAATTTTAGGATTTACTACAAAGGCTTGGAAAGGTGGAAAATCTAGAGAGAAATGGATTAATAATAATAAACCTAATAATCCTGGAAGGCTCAATGATTTAAGACATATTATTTATAAATCAGGTGATGCTCCATGGAGAAGATCTAAAAAGAATCTTGGCCTATTACTTAGAGAAGGAATTTTAAAAGAAAATGTAGATGGAGAAGCTTTATTGTGGGCATTTAGCAGATTAAAATCAAGATTAGAAAAAAGGAAAGTTTTAATTGTGATTAGTGATGGGGCTCCTGTAGATGATTCTACATTATCTGTTAATCCGGGAAATTATTTAGAAAAAAATCTAAGAGATACAATTGAAACTATTGAAAATAAAAGTCATATAGAACTAGTAGCTATTGGCATTGGTCATGATGTTTCACGCTATTATAAAAAAGCTATTACAATCATGGATGTTGATCAATTAGGAGAAGTATTATTGACTGAATTATCTAATATATTTACTCCGGACAAAAAAGGGCTTTAATCTATATACCAGTTTTTCTCTGCTTCTAAAATGCTATCTTCCTCAATACTTTCTCTGATATATTTCATAAGATAGTTCATGAAAAAAATATTATGGCAAGTTAGAAGACTTAAGCCAAGCAATTCTTGAGATTTTAGTAAATGATTAATATAAGAAACAGAGTAATTTTGACAAGTTAAACATTTGCAATTTGTATCTATTGGATCCCTAATTTCTTTAAATTTACTATTATTTAAGTTAATTTTACCTTTCTTAGTTCGAACTAAAGCAGCTCCGTGACGAGCTAAACGAGTAGGACTAACACAATCAAAAGTATCTATACCTGACTTAACTAATCTCCATATATCTGAAGGATCGCCAATACCTAATAAATGAACAGGATGCTTATCACTTAATTTTTGTGCTGTATATTCTACAACTTTGTACATCTCATCTTTAGAAGAACCCAAACTACCCCCAATTGCTAAACCAAAAAAATCATTTAAATTTAAATTAAAGTTGATACTTTCATCTCTCAAATCTTCATAAATACCACCTTGAATTATACCATAAAGACTTTGAGCTCCTGCTGAACCAAAATTAGGTAAATAAATATTTTTTCTATTAAAACTATTTATAGATCTTATGGACCATCTATGACTTCTTTTCATAGAGTCTGCAGTATATTTTTTATCAACATGAAATGGAGTGCATTCATCAAGTACTAAGATTAAATCAGCACCTATATCACGCTGTATATTTATCGATTTTTCAGGAGTTAGTTGATGAATGCTTCCATCAACATAGGATTTAAATAATGCACCCTCCTCAGATATATTTATTAACGATTTTTTTTTTGAATTATTTTGGCTTCTGCCTTTTATTTCATCAGCTACCGATCCATGACCCAAAGAAAAAATTTGGAAGCCTCCACTATCTGTTAATAAAGGTTTTTGCCAATTCATAAAATTATGTAACCCTCCATGTTGTGCGATTATTTTGCTGCCAGGCTGCAACATTAGATGATAAGTATTAGATAATATTATTTGTGCATTATTTTTTTCTGCATCAGAGGTATTATAAGATTTTAAAGATCCTTTAGTAGCACAAAAAATAAAAGCAGGGGTTTTTATATTTCCATGAGGAGTAGTTAAAACACCTGTTCTAGCTAAAGAAGATTTTGATTTTTTTTTAATTATCCAATTAAATTTATTCATTGTTACTATTTGGTAAAAAATGTTTTGCCAAATATATAAACGGAGTATCAAAAATTGCTATAATTATTCTTAACACATATGTTCCTAAAATAAATGTAAACACTACAGTGTTAAAATCTAATGGATTGGGATTAAATATTATCCATGCAAGAATACTAAAAATAGTATTGTCTATTAAGGCAGATATCATCGTTGTAATATTATTTCTTAACCACAAAAATCTTCGATTTGTAATTTTTAAAATTACAGCATAAAACCACACATCAAAATATTGACTAAATAAATAAGCAATCATGCTTGCTGAAAAAAAAATAGGAAAAGGCATAAAAATATTCTTTAAATTATCTTGTATTGAAACTGCCCACTTCAATTCCTCACTAACACTAGAAGCTTCAATAGGTGTAAACCCCATCGTAAACAACATAAAGATAGTCATAATTAAAAAACTTGTAAAACCTATTAAAATATTTTTTCTAGCAAACTTAATCCCATAATATTCTGATAAAATGTCTGTTACTAAAAACGTTGATGAAAATAATATTGTTCCAAGCGCTATAGGATTATTAAAAAAAGGAAATTCAACAATTTTTAATACTTGAATATTAGCACCTATTATAGCTATAACCGTGTAAACATACATTCCTATTTCGCCAAATAACTTTAATAACAATAAAATAACAATTAAGCATAAAATCAAAAAGGTGAACCAAGTTAAAATTATTGGAGTTTGATTTAATGATTCAACAAAGCCAACAAAATCAAAAAAAATAAGTTTAGATAATCCTAAAATTAAGTCCAATTTAAATCTATTTTTCTGCTTTTGAAATAATTAATTTCTTTAACTTTAATGCTTCAGGAGATAATTTAGTATTTGATGTATTAATAAGAAATTCGTCTAATCCACCTTTTTTCTCAACTGTTCTTATAGTGCTGGTAGCAACTTTTAGTTGAATTTTTTTTCCTAATTTTTCACTTAAAAAAGAAATATTTTGCAAATTTGGTAAAAATCTTCTTTTCGTTCTATTTTTAGCATGGCTAACATTATTTCCATTTAGAAATTTCTTGCCAGTTAAATCACATTTCATAGACATAATATATCGGGTTACTAGTAGTTAATTTTTTTTTGTCAAGCAGGTTATTCTAAAATTTGAAATCTGAGCATAGAAAAGTTGGCTTTATATTGAAGTTTGCTAAAAAATTTTTTTTATTGTTCCAGTTAGGATTTTCTTTATCAAAGTACTCTTGATGAATCCCTGTTGAAGTAATGAGTAAACTGTCTATACCAAAATTTCTAGCTCCTTTTATATCATGGTACAAAGAATCACCAACTGCTAGAATTTTTGTTTTACTTATTTCTTTTAATTTTTTAAATACTTCATTATAAATATGTATACTAGGCTTGCCCAAAATAAAAGATTTACCTCCTATATTTTTATATATATCAGCGATAGTACCCATACAAAATATATCTTCATGATTATTGCCTTCTATAGTATCGTAATCAGGATTAGCGCATAAAAAAGGCAATCCATTTTTTTTTGCTTCAGTCAGTAAAGGTAAAAAATCAATAACTTTAAAGTTATTAAATGGAGTGCAAGCCAAAATAAAATCAGCCTGGCTTATATTTGTGACAAAATTAAATTTTTCTAGTCCATTTACATATTGATTTCCTTCTTCATTCCTTTCGTCAAAAATATGAAAACAATTTTTACCTAAATTTTTTGTTTCTTGATGATTTGCGTTAAATAAGCTTTGCCACATCATTTCTCCACTGGTCATAACTTCAATAAAATCATTTTTATTAAATCCAAGTTTATCTAATTTTGAAATAGTTTTATTTTTTCTTTTAGATGAATTTGAGATTATAATTAAAGTTTTTTTTGCTTGAATAAGCATCTTAATACAATCAATTGCGTTAATATACCCATTATAACCATCATGCATTACTCCCCATTGATCTAGTAAAAAAACATCGTATTCTTTGTAAATTTCTTTTAAACCTAATATAGTTTTCACTTCTCTCATACATCTTTGCCTATTGCTTCTTTAATATTTTTATATCCATCAGTTTTTAATAAATAAATTAGTTCAAATAAAATCTTACTAATAACTAATGGTCCTTGATATGTTAAAGCTGTGTAAATTTGTACCAAAGATGCTCCTGCTTTAATTTTATTGTAACATTCTAAACCATCAGTGATACCTCCAACTCCAATTAAAGGAATTTGACCATTTGTAAGAGTATACATTTTTTTTAACATTAAAGTTGATTTTAAAAAAATAGGTTTTCCACTTAAGCCCCCTACTTCATTTTTTAAGTTTGAATTTAAAGTATTAGGTCTATCAATTGATGAATTACTTATTATTAATCCATCAATATTATTAGCCAAACTAATAAGAGCAATATCTCTAATTTGTTCTTCATCCATATCTGGAGAAATCTTAAAAAAAATAGGAGTATTTTCTAGTAAATTATTTTGATTTTTTTTATTTTTAAGAGAAAAAACAAGTTTTTCAATTTGACCTCTATTTTGCAAATCTCTTAAACCGGGCGTGTTAGGTGACGATATATTAATAGCAACATAATGTGCAAAAGGTCCTAATCTCTCTAAACAGTAAGTATAATCATCTATATAATTTTTTGAATTTTTATTTTTTGAAATATTAATTCCAACTATTCCTTTTGACAAATTATTTAAATTCAATTTTTTTAATTGTTTCAGAGCATAATCGCACCCTTTATTATTAAAGCCTAGATGATTTATAATTGCATAATCATTTTTAAGACGAAAAATTCTTGGTTTTTCATTCCCATATTGAGCTTTTGGAGTTATTGTTCCTGCTTCTACAAAACCAAATCCTAAATTAAGCAATGATGTAACTGCATCTACATTTTTATCAAAACCAGCTGCCAAACCTAATGGATTACTAAAATCTAAACCAAAAATATGTTGATTTAATATAGGTTCTTTTAAATTATTAGATTTTTTTAAATTGAATTTTAATAATTTTAAAGCAATATTATGGGCTGTCTCAGGGGGAAACTTTTGAATTATTTTTAAGAGAATATTTTGCACTATTATTTAATATTACTCATAAGAAGTATCTATTTTTTCATCAATTAATTTTATTGTTTTATTAATTCCATAAAGTTTAATAAACGAACCTAATCGAGGTCCATTTTCCTGACCTAAAAGCACTTGATATATTAATTTGAAAAAATCTCTTAAATTTTTGAAATTATGTTTTTTTCCTATTTCATAAATTTCAGTTTGAATTTTTTCTGAACTAATGTCTTGTTCTATGTTTAATAATAATTCCTTTAATTCATTAAAAATCGGTTTCATTGAAACTTCTAATTTCAAATATTTTTTATTAGGTAACACAAAATCATTATAATAATTGATTGCAAAACTAATTAATTCATCAAATTCTGGGTTATTTTTTTTATTTATATTCTGATCATATTCATTTACAAAACCCCAAATTACATCTTTATCGCTTGAATTACATATGCTAACTAAATTTAATAATGAATTAAAAGTAATTTCATTATTTATTTTTGGGGGATTGCTATTATGAATATGCCAAACCGGATTATTATATTGATTAGCCAAATCCATTTCATGAAATTTATTTAAATGAGAAAAGTATTCATCAATACTTTTTGGAATAACATCAAAAAATAATTTTTTAGCAGATTTTGGCTTTTGAAACATATATAACGATAAACTTTCTTTTGAAGCATACCTTAGCCACTCATCAACACTAATTCCATTTCCAACGGACTTAGAAATTTTCTCACCCTTTTCATCTAAAAACATTTCATAAATTAAATTCTGTGGAGGTTTTTTTCTCATCGCTTTACAAATTTTAGATGCCAAATCAACACTTTCTGTTAAATCTTTTCCGCACATTTCATAATCAACATCCAATGCCATCCATCTCATAGCCCAATCAACTTTCCACTGTAATTTACAATTACCTCCTGTTACAAGTGTTTCAACCATTTTATTATTATCTGGATCCATATATACAATTGAGTTAGCATTTTTTTTATATTCTTCTATTTTCACCTGTAATACTTTTCCAGATGTAGGACTGATTGGCAAAAAAGGACTATAAGTACTTTTTCTCTCAGATCTAAGTGTAGGTAATATAATAGATAAAATTTTTTCATAATTTTGAAGTATTTCAATTAAAGTAGTATCAAACTCACCACTCTTATATTTCTCTGTAGAGCTAACAAATTTATAATCAAATTTAAATTCATCTAGGAATGAACATAATTTAGCGTTGTTATGATGTCCAAAGCTTTCAAATTTATCAAATGGATCAGGGATTGAAGTAAGAGGCCTTCCTATGAAATCTTTAAGTTTTTCTTTTTTGGGTACATTATCTGGTATTTTTCTTAACCCATCCATATCATCTGAGAAAGTTATCAATTTTGTATTACATTCAATAAGAGAATTCAGGGCATTCATAACCATAGTTGTTCTCACAACTTCTCCAAATGTACCAATATGAGGCAATCCTGATGGTCCATATCCTGTTTCAAAAAGAACAAATCCTTTTTTTGGTAATGTAAATTGATTAAAATTACCTAAATTATTTATAACTTTTAATGCCTCTTGAAATGGCCATGCTTTTAATAGTTCGTGATTTTGAGGATTTATCATTTTAACTTTGTTTTTCTGCCTTAATTCTTATTTTCCTACCCAATAACAACTTTAATGAATTTGTGAAATTAAAAGTTTCATTATTTAGCTTAAAAAATATTCTTTCTTCTTCTTTTTTTATTAAAGGATAAATTTCCTTAAATAAATCATTGCCTTCTTTTAAAATAGATACCATTTTCTTTCTATTATCATCTAAGGTTTTTCTTGAAATATATTTTTTTCTTTCAAGAATTTTTAAAGTTACACTAGTTACAGAAATATCTATTCCAATAAGATCAGAAATTTCATTTTGATAAATTTTTGATTTAAATAACAATAGATGAGTAATTGATTGTAAAACTAAATATTCATTAATTGAAACTTTGTAAGGTTTAAGAATTTTTCTTAAATTATACTGCCAAAAATTTGAAGTTTTCCAAATTAAAATTCCAATATTATTCTCTATTAGAGAAGTGTCTGCCATATAAATTGTATACAAACTATTTGTATACAAAATAATTAATAAGTCAATCACTAATTTTGTACATTATTACTTTATTTTGATGGATAAATTATTGACTTCCCCTATATAGAGTTTGAAAACTATTAAAAAATATAATGAATTCCTCAATTAATTCAAAAAATACTGATTTAGCATTATTTTACTGGTTTTTAATCCTTACTGTTATGACATTTTTAATGATTTTAATTGGAGGATTAACACGATTAACTGACTCTGGCCTATCCATGGTTGATTGGAGACCCATAATGGGTTTTATACCACCACTTAATCAAGAAGATTGGGTGAATATTTTTAATCAATATAAAAATTCACCAGAGTTTAAAATAATCAATAAATCAATGAACCTTAATGAGTTTAAATATATATTTTGGTGGGAATGGTTTCACAGATTCTTTGCTCGCTGTTTGGGAATAGTATTCATTATACCTATGATTATTTTTGCAATTCAAAAAAGAATTTCAAAAAAATTATTTTTTAATTTGTTATTATTGTTTTTATTTGGTTTTTTTCAAGCCTTAGTTGGCTGGTGGATGGTAAAAAGTGGACTAGAGGACAATCCTTACGTTAGCTCTTATAGGTTAGCTTTTCACTTAACAAATGCTGTTATAATTCTTTCAATACTATTTTGGCTGACTTTAACCTCATTTTCATCGCCAGGTTTAAATTTTTTTCCAAAATTAAATTTAGAATATATAGTTTGTCTGCTTATTATTTTGCTTATTCTAACAATTATATCTGGTGCTTTTATGGCAGGCTCTCATGCAGGACAATCTTTTAATACATATCCTTTAATGAATGGGGCTTTTATTCCAGATGATTATTATCTATATGAATATGGCTTAAAGAATTTTTTTGAAAATACAGTAGCAATTAATTTTAATCATCGTTGGCTTGCAACTTTTACTTTTTTATTAATCTTATCTCTAATCATTTACCTTTATATTACCAGAAAATATAATAATTTAATTTTAGAAATGAATTTAATTTTGTTTTTTTCCTGTTTACAATTTTTACTTGGAATTTTAACACTTTTAACTAATGTCCAAATCATATTGGCAAGTTTGCATCAGATTAACTCAATGTTATTACTTGCCACACTTTTGCTTTTTTATTATCGTATTAAAAAGAAATGAAAACAATAATTGTATTTATCATATCCTTAATTTGTTTTTCTGCCTTTGCCTTTCCTATACCTAAGGAAAATAAAGTAACTTTTGATGTTATTAGAAAAAACAAAATTATAGGAAGCGTTGTATCAACTTTTGAAAAAGAGGATGATAATTTATTGATTACAACTTTAGTGGATATAGAAGTTAAGGTTTTATTTGTATCAGCTTATAAATTTATGCAAAGTACTAAAGAAACATGGAAAAATGATCAATTTATTAAAATTGATGGTCATACTGATTTTGAAGATGATAGAGAATATTTTATTAAAGGTGAAGATAAAGATGGAAACTTTATTGCATCAGGTATGGATGGTGAGCTTATATTGGATATAAATATCCTACCTTTAAACTACTGGAATAAAGATATTTTAAAAGAAAAAGAGGTGTTCGATACTCAAAAAGGAATAGTAAGAAAAATTACAGTTCAAAGACTAGATAATGAAATAATTGAAATAGACAATAAAGAAGTTGAGTCAGAAAAATTTATTTTAGATGCTACTACTAATCCCAAAGATATAGGTCCTTTCCCTCAATATACATTGTGGTATTCAAAAAATGGTGAATTATTAAAATTTAAATTTATAAATTGGAAAGACAAAAAAGAAGTAACAACTAAAAGAAATAACTGGGATCAATAATTGAAAACTGTCTGGATAACTGGAAGCTCAACAGGTATAGGTTTTGCTACAGCAAAAAAATTTTTAGATAAAAATTGGAAGGTTATTATAAGTTCTAGTAATCTTGA
>MDSV01235974.1_pt1 | contig 10311 bp, 12 predicted proteins | sample 810851 | NCBI WGS metagenome assembly MDSV01 (sample SAMN05326640, study PRJNA326480) | marine metagenome | isolation source: seawater | place: Atlantic Ocean: North East | collected 2012
GGAAACATTAATGCTGTAACAGTGTAATCTATATTCATACGAATCAATTTGATTATGAAACTAGCCTTTGTTATTTACAAGTAAAATATGAACCAACTAAAGTTATTTATTGAGCTTACAAGAATTAAAAAACCAATTGGTTTTATGCTTTTATTTTGGCCATGTATTTGGGGATTAACAATTGCTTATGATTTTAGTTCAAATTTATTAAATTATTTTTTCTATACTTTTTTATTTTTAGCTGGATCCATATTAATGCGTTCTGCCGGGTGTATTGTAAATGATATAGTGGATAAAAATTTTGACAAAAAAGTTGAAAGAACAAAAAATAGACCAATTGCATCTGGTAAAATAACGGTAAATCTAGGGATTGTTTATACTTGTCTATTATGTGGTTTAGCTTTTTTAGTTCTAATTAATTTTAACAAATTTACAATTATAATGGCATTAATTTCTATGCCTTTAGCTTTTACGTACCCTTTAATGAAGAGAATTACTTATTGGCCTCAATTGTTTTTAGGAATCACATTTAATTATGGTCTAATTTTAGGTTGGATATCAATTACAAATGAAATTTCAATAATAGCATTAATTTTTTACATTGGAGCCATATTTTGGACACTAGGATACGACACAATTTATGGATTCCAAGATATTAAAGATGATGAGATAATAGGAGTAAAATCAACTTCAATAAAGTTTAAAAATGATCCAAAAGAATTTTTAACTATTTGTTATTCAATTTTTATAATCTCATTAATTTTAGTAGGATTTTTTATGAATTTTAATATTTTTTATTTTATATGTTTAATTATACCAATTTTACAATTAATTATATTTCAAATAAAAAGATTAGAAATTTCAAATACAATTGATTGTCTAAATAAATTTAAAAGTAATAATTTATTAGGAATGATGATTTTTGTAAATATTCTGATGGGCAAATTAATATAAAATGATCAATTCAGAAATATTTAAAAGATTATATAGGGATTATACAAGTAAGTTTCTAAAAAAAATTATTTTAGCTGCTATACTATCAGTATTAGTGGCAGCTAGTACCTCGGCTACAGCATGGCTTTTAGATCCGGCAATTGAAAAAATATTTATTAATAAGGACAAAACTTTAATATTTTTAATTCCTATTGCTATAATTATTGCTTTTAGCACCAAAGGTATTTCTCTTTATTTTGCAAAGTTGATAATGATAAACATAGGTGAAGAAGTCAAAAAAATGATTCAAATAGATATGCTTAAATCATTTATAAAAGCAGACTCGGAAAAAATAGAAAATAAACATTCTGGTAATTATATTTCAAATTTAAATTTTGATGTTAATCAAATTACTAGAATGCTGTCTGATGCATTTTTAAGTATATTTAAAGATGGACTTACATTAATAGGTTTGCTTATTGTAATGTTTTATCAAAATTGGAAATTATCATTAATTGCTATTATAATGATACCACTGGCATCTCTAACCGCAAAGGTTCTAGGTAAAAGAATGGGTAAAGTTTCTACTCAAGCTCAAGAAAAATCTGGGGATCTTAATAGATATTTAATTGACTTATTTAAAAATCATAAAATTATAAAGATTTTCCAAAGAGAAAACTTTGAGAAAAGAAGATCAGAAAAATTTGTAGACGGCTTAAAAGAAAAATCCGCGAAAATTGCCGCTGTATACATAAGATCAACTCCAATTATGGAGATTTTAACTGGAATAATGATAGCTGTTTTAATTTTTTACTCAGGCATATTAATATTTAACGAAGAGCTAGGAATAAATAACTTTTTTTCATTTTTGGCAGCCATGATGTTGGCATACCAGCCAGTAAAGACACTAACAAAAGTGAATGTAGCAATTGGTCAAGGTTTAGCTGCAGCCAACAGAATAATTCCAATAATAGACTTAGAAAATGAAATTAAATTGAATGAAAACAGTAAAGATTTAATTTTAAGTGATGGAAATATTGTTTTTGATCAAATTAACTTTACATATAAATCTAATTTAGAAAATAAAGTTCTAAAAAATATATCTATCAAATTTACAGGTGGTAAAATGACTGCATTAGTTGGCCACAGCGGTTCAGGGAAATCAACTTTATTAAATATGATACCCAGAATATATATGCCAAATTCTGGAAAAATTGAGATAGATAAACAAAATATCGGAGATATAAACTTGTCTTCATTAAGGAAAGAAATGTCTATAGTGGATCAAAACACAACATTATTTGATGACACTGTTTTAAATAATATTAAATATGCAAGACCCGATGCTACTGATGAAGAAGTAGTTGGGGCATCAAAATTAGCCATGTGCAAAGAATTTATTGATAAAATGGAAAAAGGGTTTGAAACAATGATTGGTGAAAATGGAGTAAAATTGTCGGGAGGCGAGAAGCAAAGGTTATCAATTGCAAGAGCTTTTCTAAAAAAAAGTAAAATTATTTTACTAGACGAAGCTACTTCTTCACTGGACTCGGAAACAGAAGAAAAAATACAAATAGCTTTAAATGAATTAATAGCAAATAAAACCACCATAGTTATAGCTCATCGATTATCTACAATTTTAAACTCAGATAATATTTATGTTGTTGACAAAGGGGAGATAAAAGATTCGGGCAAACATGATGATTTATTAAAGAAATCTGTAGTCTACAGAAGCTTTTATGAAAGACAAATAAATCAAAATTAATGTATTTCATTTACGGTATTTTAACAAATTTGATAATTATAATTTCTCCTATAATATTTTTTTTAAGAATATTAAAAGGCAAAGAAGATAAAAATAGGTTTCAAGAAAAACTCTGTATTTATTTTCAGAAAAAAAATTCTTCTGAGACTTTGTGGATGCATGCTGCGAGTGTAGGGGAATTAATGAGTGTAATTCCAATTATAAAAAAACTTGAAAAAAACAACAAAATAAAAAAAATAATCTTAACAACATCAACCAAAAGTTCTGCGCATATATTTACAAAATTAAAATTTAAAAAAACAATCCATATATATTATCCATTAGATGCAAATTACATAACTGAGAAATTTATTAATTTTTGGAAACCAAAAATAGCTGTATTTGTTGAGTCTGAAATATGGCCTAACATGCTTAAAAATTTAGAAGAAAAAAAAATTCCAATAATTATTTTAAACGCAAGGATTACAAAAAAAACATTTAATAGATGGAAAATTTTTAAAAATTTTTCTAGAGATATTTTTGGAAAAGTCACATTAGCATTACCTCAAAATTCTGAAACAAAAAAATACCTTAAAATTCTTGGTTCTAAAAATATTAAAGATGCAGGTAATTTAAAATATTATGGAGAAAGAAAATTTCCATCGAGAGAAAAATCAAAACTTATTAAAAAATTTAAAAACTTTAAAATATGGTGTGCTGCAAGCACACATTATTCTGAAGAAATTTTAATAGCAAAATTACATAAAAATTTAAAAAAATATCAAAAAAAATTAATAACTATAATTATACCAAGACATATTCATAGATGTGAAAAGATAATAAACGATTTAGAAAAAATGAATTTAAATATTGTTAAACATTCCTCAAAAAATAAATTATTTAACAATACGGATATTTATATAGTGGATTCTTTTGGTGAGTCTTCTAAGTTTTATAATTTAACTAGTATTACTTTTATGGGTGGCTCAATTGTAAAACATGGAGGCCAAAATCCTCTTGAGCCAGCAAGATTGGGAAACTATATAGTTAATGGGCCAAATATAAGTAATTTTAGAGAAATATATTCCTATCTGAATAGAAGCAATATTTCATTTACCACTTCAAATATTTCAAAAATGCAAAAGATTATCTTAAAAAAACTTAACAGAAAAATGTCAATTAAATATAGAAAAGAAATTTTTTTAAATGGAAATCGAATTTTAAATAAAAATATTTTGTATATTAATAAGTACCTAATATGAAATTTTACAAACCAAAATTTTGGCAAAATAATAATTTTTTGGCAATTTTACTTTACCCATTGTCATTAATCACACATATTCTTAATTTTTATAAAAAGTTATCTAAAAAAAATATTTTTAAAATAAAAACTATTTGTGTAGGAAATCTTTATATTGGAGGAACAGGAAAAACTACCGTGGCAATTGAAATATATAAAATTCTTAAAAAAAAATATAAAACTGTATTCATTAAAAAAAATTACGAAAATCAAATAGATGAAATAAATCTCTTAAGAAACAAAGGTGCAATTATTTCTAAGAAAAGTAGAATAGGATCTTTAATTTCTGCCCAAAAAAATGGATTTAAGCTAGCTGTGATTGATGATGGACTACAACAAAAAAATATTAAATATGATTTAAAAATTGCTTGTTTTAATTCACAAGAGGGTTATGGAAATAGTTACTTATTACCAGCCGGTCCTTTACGTGAAAGTATGGATGAGCTTAAATATTATGATGTTATAATTATAAATGGAGAAAAAAATAATACTAAACTAAAAAAAAAAATAAAAGAAACTAGTAAAAATATTAAAATTTTTGAAGGAACATATGAGCCTGAAAATTTAAATAATCTTAATAGATACAAAAACTATTTAATGTTTTGTGGAATAGGTAACCCTCAAGAATTTGAAAAAACATTATTTAAATTTAAATTTAAAATTAAAAATAAAATCATTTTTCCTGATCATTATAAATTTTCAAATTCAGAAATTAAAAAATTAAGAAATACTGCAAAAAAAGAAAAATTAAATATTATTACGACTGAAAAAGATTATTTAAGAATGACTAAAAAACAAAGAGTAAATATTAATTATTTAAAAGTGAAATTAAAAATTAAAAAATTAAATTCATTTAAAAAAATTTTAAACACTGTTTGATGAAAAAAATAAATCATATAATTCAATACATTGTAATAAAAATTTTGTTTATTTTTTTTGGAATTATTGGATATAAGGCTTCATCGAATTTTGGATATTTAATTGGTAAATTTATAGGTCCTTTTTTTAGATCAAAATTTTCAATAATAAACAACCTAAAAAAAGCAAGAATTAATGAAAATTATAATCACAAAAAAATATCTTCAAATATCCTTGGGAATTACGGTCGTATATTTGCAGAGTATGTTCATTTAAAAAATTTTAAAAATAATAAATTAAATAAATACATTTCTATTGATGGACTTGAACATCTTCACAATATTAAAAAAAATAAACAAAAAGTTGTTTTTATATCTGGGCATTTCAATAATTTTGAATTAATGGCAATGCAAATAGAAAAGTCAGGAGTTGATTGTGCAGCCATTTATCGACCTCTAAATAATCCTTATTTAAATCCAACAATGGAAAAAATTAGAAAAAGAGATATCTGCAAAAAACAAATCAAAAAAGGTAGAGCTGGCACAAGAGAAATAGTTAAATATTTAATCAAAGGTACATCAATAGCAGTTATGATTGATCAAAGAGTGAGAGAAGGAGCTAAAACCACTTTTTTTAATAACTTGGCAACAACTACAATAATACCAGCTCAGTTGGTAAAAAAATATAATTGTAATGTAGTTCCAATTTATATTGAAAGAAAAAACAAATATTACTTTAAAATGTATGTGTCCAAACCAATTAAAATAGACAAAGCAAAAAGCATTTCTGAAATAACCTTGTTTTTAAATAAGATACTAGAAAAAATGATCCTTAAAAATATAGATCAATGGATTTGGACACATAATAGATGGAAAGATTAATTTATTTATTTGATTTTTCTCTTTTTATAGAAGCCTCTACATGTGAAAAATATGCTTCTTGATCGTTAACATTCCAGTAATTTAAATTTTCTAATAAAACTTTTTTACCTGAAATTGCACAAATAACGTGATCACCCTCTTCAATTATTTTAAAATTATTTGGTAAATATTTAAGTTTAGCTAATTTATTTTTCATTTATAACATATATAAATAATTATATGAAAATTGCAATTCTTGGTAACGGTGGAAGAGAACATGCTATTACTTTTTCAATCTCTAAATCAAAAAAAATTAAAAAAATTTATTGTATACCAGGAAATGCTGGAACTTCTGAGTTAGCTGAAAATGTTTCTTTAGATATAAATAATTTTGAAAAAATCTATAAATTTTTAAGTCAAAAAAAAATTGATCTTGTTATAATTGGACCAGAAGAGCCTTTAGTAAATGGTATAGTTGATTATCTAGAAAAATTTAATATTAAAGTCTTTGGACCAAATAAAATTGCGTCTCAACTAGAAGGATCAAAAATATTTACAAAAAATCTTTGCCAAAAATATAATATACCAACTGCAGATTTTGGAATATTTCAAAATATAAAGGATACAAATAAGTTCTTAGAAAATACTAAATATCCTATAGTTATCAAAGCAGATAACTTAGCTGCTGGAAAAGGAGTGTACATTTGTAAAAATAATGAAGAGGCTCTTTCGTCTGTCAAAGAGATATTTGATGGAAAATTTGGAAAAGCCAAAAATATTTTAGTTGAAGAATTTCTAAAAGGTGAAGAAATGAGTTATTTTATTGTTACTGATGGAATAACAATAAAAAGTTTTGGAACAGCTCAAGATCATAAGAGGGTTGGTGAAGGAGATACGGGAAGTAACACGGGTGGAATGGGTGCTTATTCTCCATCTAGATTGATTGATGATGACTTGGAAACAAAGATATTAGATAAAATTATTAAGCCAACATTAAAAGGACTTTCAGAATTTAAAACAAAATATAAAGGTTTTTTATATGCTGGTTTGATGATTGTAAAAGGTGAGCCCTATCTTATCGAATACAATGTTAGAATGGGTGATCCTGAATGTCAGACTATACTTCCAATATTAGAAACTGATATAATAGATATTTTTACTTCCTGTACTAATGAAAATCTTGACCAAATAAATCTTAAATGGGTAAATAAAAAAAGTATATGTGTGGTTTTATGTTCAAATGGGTATCCAAAAAAATATGAAAAAGGTGTTGAGATAAAAAATTTTGACAAATTAAATCTAGATAAAGATAGTTTATTATTTCATGCCGGAACTATTAAAAGTGACAAGAAAATTATTGCTACTGGAGGTCGTGTATTAAATTTTGTTTCACTATCTAATAATTTTTCAAAAGCTAGATCAGATATTCACGAAAATTTAAATAAGCTTAAATGGGATAATGGATTTTATAGAAAAGATATTGCTTTCAAAGTAATAGATAAAGAATAATGAGGATTATATCAGGTATTTTTAAAGGTAAAAAAATATTACAACCACTCAATAGTAAAACAAGACCTTTAAAAGATCTTACTAAAGAGTCTATTTTTAATATAATCAGGCATTCAAATAAATTTACTATTGACCTCAATACTTCAGAAATTCTTGATCTATTCTCTGGAACAGGATCATTTGGAATCGAGTGTTTGTCTAGAGGAGCAAAACATGTAACATTCGTTGAAAATTATGATGAAGTTTTGCCAATATTAAAGAAAAATTTAACAAATTTAAAATCAATTAGAAACTATTTGATTATAGAAAAGGATATTTTAAAAAATTTAAAGCTAAAAATTATAAATAGAAAATATGACATTATTTTCTTAGACCCTCCATACAAAGAAAAAAAATTTATGAGCCTAATTAGTATAATATTAGATGAACAAATTCTTAATAATGATGGCATAATAATTATACATAGACACAAAAATCAAAAAGATATATTTCCAAAAGCTTTTAAAATAATAGAAGAAAAAAAATATGGAATATCAAAAATAATTTTTGGCTCGTATTCTTAAATTAGATTTTTTTTTGTCTCTGTCTTAATCAATTCTACTGCAGGTTGATCAAATGGGTTTAGTTTTAAATATCTACCAATGAGAATAGTTTCGAGAATAAAAAAACAAAAAAGTTCGCCTAAGGTTTTTTCATCTCTTTTAGTTACTTCAAAACTTCTAAATGGAATATTTTTTTTTTTAAAAACATTTTCTGTTGCATTTTTTTGAGCATACATAATTTGATTAACACTCTTATTTTTAAGATAACTATGATTATATAAAATTTGATTATTTTTAATTTTTGGTGAATTTTTTTCTTTTACAAAAAAAAATGTAAAAAAATTATTATTAAATCCATCCAAATATAATTGCATAACACTGTGATTATCTTTAGGCATGATTGAAACTATAGGCAATAAACCTTTTTGATTTTTACCCAGACTTTCAGCAACTAGTTGTTGATACCAATTAAATAAACCTAAAGATGATTCATCATAATTAATGATTATAGAATTATATTTTTTTTTCTTTAAAAAAAAAATTGTAGAAGAAGCATTTTTTACCAATGCTTTCATAAATACTTTATTTTTAACAAGATTATTTAATTGTCTAAAGTTTTTTGAGTTTAATCCCATTAATTCAGCTGGCAACATGCCTACTTCTGACAAAACTGAATATCTTCCACCTATATAATTATTATGATCAACTATTTCAGCATTTAATTTTTGGGCAAGTTTTCTTAAATAACTATCTTTGTTTTCTGTTAAAAATAAATTCTTATCTTTTTTTTTATTAAAATATTTGAATTAACAATTGTTTCAATTGTATTGCCTGATTTTGAAATAATTAAATTATTATACGCTTTAGTACGATAGTTGTTATCTCGTGCCTTAAGATTATCAATAAAATAAAATTTCTTTTTAATATTTTTTTTTAAAAAATTGTAAATTGCCTGGGTTCCTAGAGTTGAGCCTCCCATTCCTATTATTCTAAAATCTAATTTTTTATTAAATAATTTTGAATTTTTAATACTAAAATTATCTTTATAAGTTTTCTTTAACGATTGTATAACTTGGCTATTTTCATACAAAATAGCTTTTAATTTTTTTATGATTGATTTTCTATCTTTTTTTATTCGAAAATTTTTAAAATTAATATTTTTTGTTAGCATTAATTATTTTTAATTTTTTCGATCAACAATTTTTCTGTATCTGCATCAATTTGTTCATTCTCATTATTATCATTTTCTATGTCTTTTATTAAAGTTTCTAGGTTATTGTCATTTACTTTATCACTTGTGTTCCCTTTTTTAGGGATAGGAAGTTCATTTAAATTTGGAGGCATAGATAATGGTGATTTTTTTTCTACCAAAAACTCATCTGAGCTATTTTTTCTTTCTGGATCAAAAGCTTTTTTGACTGTTCCACAACTATTATTAATTAAGCATATAAATAAAAGGGAAATTAAAATTTTATATTTTTTAATCTGCATTTTCTTTATCACTATTAAATAATTCTAAAAAAATCATACTTATTACTCCTATCGTAATAAATATATCTGATACATTAAAAATAAACCAATGAAAATTTCCGACATGAAAATCAAAAAAGTCTGGAACAGCTTTATAAAAAATACGATCAAATAGATTTCCAAGAGCTCCGCCAAATATTACCAACAAAGAATATCTTTTTAGACCAATACTTTTCATAGATAAAAATAAAATGATTAAAATAACAATAAATATAAATATAGTTAAAAAATCATATAAATTATTTTGATTAAATGATAATAGTCCAAATGCTATACCTTCGTTCCAGACCAAATTGATATTTAAAAATCTTGAGGAAAAGATTTGTAATCCTAAATTTTCCTCGTTTAGATAAATTACATAAATTTTAGAAAATCTATCGAATAAAAAAATTGATAAAATCAATGATAAATTAATTAAAAAATTTTTATTAAAATTTTTTACCATCATTCAGGGTGTCTGTGGCAAGAGACCTCATTTATTTTCCAACAAACTGGACACTTAGATCCCTTTGCTTTATTAGTAATTGCGGTTGTTTCAATATCATCTTTATAATCAACAGAAGCTTTGGAGGTTATACAAAGTTCAGAAAAATCGATATTTTTAGTAAGATCTTTTAACTTTTGATTTAATTGAATTTTTATATCAGCTTCTAAGCTTGATCCTATTTCTTTACTAGCTCTTTTTTCTTCAATACTTATATTGCATATATTTCTAATTTTAATTAATTCTATCCATTTTTCATTTAGCTTTTCATTCTTGAATTTATTTGGAAATTCTAAAAATTTCTCTAAGTGAATGCTTTTTTGGTTTTTAAATAACAATTTAAAAATTTCTTCAGTTGTAAAAGATAATATTGGAGCAAACCATTTTAACAATGCATTTAAAACAATATTAAGAACTAAAATTGTTGATTTTCTTTTTGTTGAATCCTTAGTATCGCAATAAAGATTGTCTTTTCTAATATCAAAATAAAAAGCAGATAAATCAACAGTACAAAAATTTAACAATTCTTTATACAAATTATGAAAATCATA